>Ga0256832_1001869_pt1 | contig 14359 bp, 9 predicted proteins | sample 134614metaG_FD_190534 | JGI IMG/M metagenome (GOLD analysis project Ga0256832, IMG submission 190534) | Hydrothermal vent microbial communities from Lau Basin, Pacific Ocean - 134-614 | ecosystem: Environmental > Aquatic > Marine > Hydrothermal vents | place: Pacific Ocean: Lau Basin | collected...
CGGAGTCGCTTTGGGCCGCCAGCGCCAGCGCTCGGCCGAGGTCGTCGTCGCTGATCACGTTGATCATGGGATCGAACCCCAGCGGGCGGAAACACACGGGCGACTGCAGATAGTCCCAGAGCTGGCTTCCGGTCCCTTCCGCGAGGCACTCCGCGCAGCGCAGCACCGCGATCTTGATGCGCGACATGCCCATGCGGGCGCAGGTCGAGAGGTCCGCCTCGACCCGGTCGAGGATGTACTGGGGCGTCCCGGGCCCAATCCGCAGCGGATGGTCCTCGTCGATGAGGGTCGGCAGGTCGTTCGAGATGGCGTACACGCTCGCGTAGGAGCGGTACACGAAGCGCTCGACGCTCGGAACCCGCTCGGCGAAGCGCAGGACGCGCCTGGCGGCCTCCACGTTCAGCGCGTGGGCTCGGGCTCCCTCGATGGCGCGCCGGTGAGTCGCCATGTGGACGATGTGACTGACCCGCTGCGTGCGCACGGGGCCGAAGATGAGGCTGCGGATCGAACGCTCGCGGGCCAGGTCGTAGCGCTCGTAGTGCAGCCGCCCGTCGTGGAGTTGCGCGCTGCGCCGCGGTTCGCTCCCGATGGCCAGGACGTACTCGGTCTGTGGGCGAGCCAGGAGGTGCCGTAGGAGGGATCGCGCCACCGTTGTGGTGGCCCCGGTAACGAGGTAGCGGCTCATCGGAAGATCCCCCGGCGCGCGGCCAGCCCCTCGTCGAGGAGGTCCTGCACCGCGTCGCGCACGCGCTCGGCGGCACGCCGGATGACCTCCGGGTCGTCCGAGGTCTCAGGCGGGTCGTCGAAGCGGATGGGCGGGCCGTAGCGCAGGTGGTAGCGGACCGGCAGCGGGAAAGGCGTCGCGGGGATCGGGAGGAACGGTGCGCCGAAGAGCGGGATGGGGATCCGCCCGATCTGCGGCATCTGCTCCTCGGCCCCGACCAGCGCCGCCGGAACGACGGTCGCCCCATAGCGGATGGCGAGTTCCGCGTGCCCACCGCGCCAGCGCTGCAGCTTGTAGCGCTCGTGGAAAGGCTTGCTGATGCCGGGGACTCCCTCGGGAAAGATGAGGACGAGCTCGCCGCGCTCCAGGAGGTACTCCACGTTGCGGCGGGCCCCCGCCACGGCCCCACCCCGCGCGAAGAGCACGCTGATCCACGGAAGCGCTGCGACGAAGGTGTCCGCCACGGCTCGGGGAAGGCGCGGAGGGTCCGTCCGCCGGAGGAGGTCCGCGTAGATCATTATCGCGTCGAAAGGCAGGGTCCCGCTGTGGTTGGCGGCGACCACCACGGGACCGGTCGAGGGGATGTGCTCGTGACCGAGGCTCTCCACGCGGAAGTAGCGCTCGTACATCGGCCCGGTGACGAGGTCGGCGAGGGCCGCCCCCTGACGGTGCGCGCCAAACACGTCGTAGCCATGGCCCGCGTCCTGAATGGCGAGCCTGGCGTAGCGCTCCCGGCGCTCCTCAGGGAGGACGAGGTCGCCGAGTAGCTCCACCCAGCGCGGCACGTCCCGGTCGCCGTGAACCCTCACCCCTCCCTCATACCATGCACCGCTCTGTTCAGGGCAGCGCGAGAAGCGGACGCAGGGCTTCTTCGGCGACGGTGAAGGTCACCGAAAGGTCCTCGCGCCGGACGAAGACAGCGTCGCCCTCCCCTGTCGGCGCCCCGACGAGGATCACGTAGCGCGACGGCTCGGTCCCTTCGGCTCGGAGGACCTCGATCCGCGCGCGGGGCGGAGCCAGGCCCTCGGAAGGGCTCGGAGGTCCGTAGCGCGTGGCCTCCTCCGCGCGAAGGCGCCCCAAGGCACGGAGGATCGCCTCGCTTCGATCCTCCGGCAGCGGTCCGTCGGGACCCGCCAGCCCGTTGCCCTCGACCCTCAGCTCCTGCCGATGGCCCTCGGTCTCGACGACCAGCCGCTCCAGCTCGATCGCCGGGGTCCGAAGCAGGGTCCGGGCGACGAGCGGCGCGCTCACGAGGCGCACGAGGGCCTCCCCCACGACGAATACGGCGTCGTCGCCGGCGAGCCGCGCGAAGGCGCCTTCGTCGGTAGGCGCGCCGATGTCGAGGCGCACCCCCGTCGGCTCGCCTTCCTCGGGCTCGAGATGCACCGTCACGCGGAACCTCGGCGCCGCGAGCCCGTGCTCCGGGGTCACGGTGTCCGCGACGAAACGCTCCGCCTGAAGGCGGGCGAGGAGCCGCGCCAGCTCGCGCGCCTCGGCCATCGCCGGCGCCTGGACCGGCGCGACGACCTGCCACCCCCCGTCCCGATCCTCGAGCTCCTCCCGCGAACCCTGGCGCTCGATGGTCAGGCGCCGAATCGCCCGTGTGCTCTCGTCCAGCAGGCGCCGCTCGCGCAGCCGCGCGACCCTCGGCTCGAAGAGCCCCTCCGACTCGCCCGGAACGACCAGAACCACCGGCTCCCCCTGGCGGTGCAGGTAGAGCCCCTCGGTGCTCACCGCGCCCACCTCCAGCACTTCCTGCCGGTCTTGCGAGTCGACCACGGTGAGCTCGGCGCGAGGCGGCGCGAGCCCATAGGGTCGTCGGTCCTCAGCGGCGATCACGCTCTGCGCCCGCGCGCGGCGGATCGCCCGGAGCCACTGCGCGAGCGCCTCGTCGTCCGCGTCCCCGGACCGCTCCTCCGATCCGCGGCGGAGCGTCCATCGCCAGCGGCCCTCGACCTGTTCGACGGTGAGCGTCCGCTCGCCCGAAGTGAGCTCGAGGCGCTCGACCTCCAGATCCTGCGTGGTGATGGGCCGCAGCTCGCGCCACTGGGGGCGCGGGCGCAGCAGCGGCTCCAGGCGGCTGCTCAACACACAAGCCACCGGGCCATCCCCAACGCGCGCCAGGCGCTGCGATGGGTCTTCGCACGCCACCCCGAGCGCGAGGACGACCTCGCGAGCCGGCGTCCCGTCCTGAGCCGCCGGGACATGCGCTCGCACCCTCGCCTGGACTTCACCAAGGTCCGCCTCGTCCATGAACGCCTGGGCCTGCAGATCATTGAACGCTTGCAAGGCCTCCTCCACCCGCGCCGAGGCAGCCCTCACGGCCCCCTGAGGCTCGTCGAGCAGCCACCAGCCGCGTTCCTCGCGCAGCGTGCGCGTCTCGCCCTCCGCCTCGATCTCCAGCCGGTCGGCGAGCAAGACGCCTTCCTCGAGCAGGCGCTTGCTGCGGAAGTGGTTCGCGTCGTGATCGAGCGCCTCGAAGACATCGCGGCCGACCACGTGCACATCGTCGCCCACCTGCATGTAGATGCCCGCGCCGGTTGGGTCGTCGGCGCCGAAGCGCACGGAGAGATCCTCGTTGGCGACTCGGAAAGAAGCAACCAAGCGCGGCTCGTCGAGGCCATAACGCGCGCGGTCCTCGGCGCCGACATCCTCCAGACTGCGGCGGGCCGAGGCGTACTGGACCGCGCTCAGGGCCGAACCGACGGCGTCGTCGTCGGCCAAGGCCTCGATGGGCTCGCGCAGATGCCAGGTCCCCACCAGGTCGTCCGGGTCCTGGCGCTCGCGCTCGAGGACGATGCGCTCCTCCCCTCGCTCGATGACCACACGCTCGACGCGCCCACGCACGAAGCGACGGAGGAGCTGACTCCGAGCCTGCTCCAACTCGCCGCTGGTGAGGGTGTCCTTCTCCCAGAGGACGATGAAGGCGAAGAGCGCGGCGGCCACGATGGCCAGAAAGATGTTCGTCCGGCTCATTGGCGCCTCGACCACCACACGGCAAAGCCGAGCAAGAGGATCGCTGCCGGCAGCAACCCGAAGATGCGGATCGCCACGCCCGAGACGTCGGCCTCGCTCATGACGATGGCTTGAAGGTTCGAGCGCCGCGGCGGGATGGAGATGAGCGCCTCGCGCTCCGTCAGCCAGCCGGTCCATGCCATGAGCAGATCGAGGTTGGCGAACTGCGGCTCTGCGAGGAGTACCGGATCGAGCCAGTCGCTGTCGCCTACCACGACGACGCGCCCCACGCGCTCGCCCCCGTCCGCCTCGGGCGCGACCACCATCTCATTGGCCACCGCCAAAGACACCGGTCCGCGGATGTCCTGGCCGTCCGGCTCCACGTCTCGGTCGGCGATCAGGCCGGCGATGTCGAGCTCGGCGAAGGCCGCCTCAGAGGTGCGCAGCAGCTCCGTGGCACCCGTGCCCGGCTCGGCCCGGACGCTCCGCGCAAGCGCCACGGCGACGCCTCCGCCGGCCGCCGCGAGCCGTCGTGTGGTCGGGTGGTCACCGAAGGAGAGTACACGGAAGAGGTCCATCGGGTCGCCACGCAGCAGCATCCGCGGGTCCAGCTCCAACACGACCGAGCGGTCCACCAGTACGCCCAGGTCGTGAAGCGGCTCCTCGAACCCGGTCGGCGCGACGTCGTCACGGTCCAGGACCGGGTCGAGGGCGAGCAGAAGGTCCCCCCCGGCCTTCACCCAATCGACGAGCACCCGCGCCTCGTCCTCGGCAAAGGCCCGAAGCGGTCCGAGCACGAAGACCGCGTCGCACTCGGTGGGGACCTCCCTCAGGCCCACCGCCGGCAGGTCCTGGACCTCCAGGTTCTCGCGCTCGAACTCTTCGCGGAGCACGAGGATGCTCCGCTCTCCGCTGAGCCCCCACTCGCCGCGGCCGCTGGTGAAGCACACCCGGGTGGGCTCGCCGGTGGTCACCTGGACGATGGCGCCGGTGATGGCTCGCTCCGACTTCAGGTCGACCTTGGGCCCCTCGCTCTCGTTCAGCTCGTCGAAGTCGACGCTCAGCAGATCGTCCCGGGTGATCTTCCAGCGGCGGTCCCCCGACGAGACGACCGCCGCGACGTCCGCGAAGGCCTCACCGCTCGACGCCATGCCGATGGCGATGTCGTACTGCTCGGCCACCCGGCGCGCCTCTCCCGGCTGCTTGTCCGGGTCGACGAAACGCACCCGAAGGTGGGGGCTCTGCGCGCGGTAGCGCAGCAGCAGCTCCTGAACGTCGGCGAAGGTAGGCTCGGCATCGCTCAGCAGCAGGAGGATCTCGACGTCCCGATCGAGGCTCTGCAGCACCTCCTGGGTGCGCTCCGAGAGGGTGAAGCGGGCGTCGGAGGTCAGGTCCCAGCGCGTGAAATGACGAAACGAGAGGTAGTTGATCTGCAGGACGATGAGGGTGACCAGGAGGATGCCTACCGCGGTGTTCATGCGCCCCCGCGCGCGCACGACGTCGAGCTCGTCCTCGTCGTGGGGGCGAAAACGGTTCCATGCCGCGATCACGGCGACGGCCACCGCGAGCAGGACGAAGAGCGCCAGCATGGGCGAGCTCATCCCGAGATCCTCCGCCATGAGAGCACTTGGACCGTGAGGTAGACCCCCAGCGTCGCCATGGTGAGGTCGAAGACGAGGTAGCGGCTGTCCACGACGCCCTTGGAGAAGTCCGCCATGTGGGACCACACGCTCAGGTAACCCAAGATCTCGCGAGTGAGATCGTAGTGCACGAACTCCGCGATCCCCAGCACGAAGAACGCGCCCAGCACGAAGAAGCCGAGGACCGCCGCCACCACCTGATTGGAGGCGACGGCGCTCGCGAGCATCCCCCAGGCCATGTACCAAAGGCCGACGCCGAACACACCGAGATAGCTGGCGGCGACCACGCCCAGGTCGATGTCCCCGTAGCGGCTGACGATCCAGACATAGAGCAGCGTCGGTATCCAGAGCACGACCCAGAACACGAGCGACGCGAGGTACTTGCCCAGGACGATGGAGAGCTCGCTGACCGGCGCCGTCATGAGCGGCTCGAGGGTGTTGCTCGCTCGCTCGGCCGCGAAAAGGCGCATCGTCATTACCGGCGCGAAGAGGAGCAGCGGGATCCAGAACAAGACCGTCTGCCCGAAGAACATGGTCAACGGGTTGTTGCTGCCGCCCGTGCTGGGGTTGGTCGCGAACCAGGTGACCAGCAGGTAGAAGCTCAACCCCGTGATGTAGACCCAGGCCACGAGCAGGACGTAGGCGATGGGCGAGACGAAGTAGGAGCGAACCTCGCGCTTCGCGATGGTGAGCGCAGCCCTCATTCTTCCTCTCCGGAGCTCTGCCCCGAGCGCTCGCTCTCGTCCGTCGTCAGCGCGGCGAAGACGTCCTCGAGCGAGGTCTTGAACGGCCGGAGCTCACGCAACACGAGCCCGGCCTTCGCCACGGCCCGGAACACCTCTTCGACCGCGTCATCCGCTTCGAGGTGGAGCTCGGCGGCGACGAGCTCGCCCTCGCGCCGGAGCTTGACCGAAGCGTCGAAGGGCTCGAGCACGGCACGGTACGAGTCGAGCTCACCACGCCCGAGCAGCCGCACACCCCCGCGCCCGCCGCGGAGCTCGCCGGGCGCCCCTTCTCCGACGAGCCTCCCCTTGTGGACGATCAGGACGCGACCGCAGAGCGCCTCGACCTCCGGCAGGATGTGGGTGGACAGGAGGATCGTCTTGTCGCCCGCAAAACCGCGTACGAGCGCCCGGATCGCACGGATTTGGTTCGGATCGAGGCCGCTCGTCGGCTCGTCCAGGATGAGCAGCGGCGGGTCGGCGAGGAGCGCGTCGGCCAACCCCACCCGCTGCCGGTAGCCCTTGGAGAGCTGGCCGATGATCCGGTCGCGCACGTCTTCGACCTGGGCGCTGCGCAGCGAGCGTTCCAGCGCCGCGTCGATGGCCCCACGCCCACGGATACCCTTCAGCTCTCCGCGGTAGCGGAGGTACTCGTGGACCCGCATCTCGGGGTAGAGGGGGACACCCTCGGGCATGTAGCCGATCTGGCGGCGTGCGCCGATGGGGTCGCGGACCGCGTCCACTTCCCCGACCCGGATCCGCCCGGCGCTCGGCGCCAAAAAGCCCGTGATCATCCGGAGCGTCGTGCTCTTGCCGGCGCCGTTGGGCCCCAAGAAGCCCACGATCTCCCCCTTCCGCACGCGGAACGAGATGGCGTCGACGGCTCGGCGGCTTCCGTAGTTCTTCGTGAGGTCGGCGACCTCGAGCACCGTATCCTCCTGGGCGGGCTTGTAGACCGTGGTCGTTCCCCTCGCAACCACGATCCCGCCGCTGAATGGGGCGCAGGCGATGGACAACGAACGACCCATGAGCTTGGCATCTGACGCTGGGAGCTTTCCGCGCGCCGTGACCCCCAAGTCCCTCGACCCCCTGATCGCCCGCGCCCAAGCCGGCGACGAGGCCGCGTTTCAGGAGCTCTTCCGGACCTATCGCGACACCGTCGCGCGCATCGTCCACCGCGTGATGGGGCCTTCGCACGAGCTCGAGGACGTGGTGCAGGACGTCTTCATCCACGTCTTCCGGTCGATCGGCAAGTTCCGCGGAGACGCCAAGTTCACCACCTGGCTCTACCGGCTGACGACGAACGTCACCAAGATGCATCTGCGCCGAAAGCGCTCGCGGCCACGCTTCGCGGACGTCCCGGTGCCCGAAAGCCGCCCCGAGAGCGCCCCGGTCGAGCAGCCGGACGCCGCCGCCGAACGCAAGGAGCGGATCGCCGCCCTTTACCGACTGGTCGACCGTCTCTCCGAGAAGAAGCGCACGGTCCTGGTGCTGCACGACTTCGAAGGCTTGCCCGCCAAGGAGATCGCCGAGATCGTCGACGCGCCCGTGTTGACCGTCCGCACGCGCCTCTTCTACGCGCGCAAGGAGCTCTACGCGACCCTCTGCGAAGAGCCGGCGCTGGCCGCGTCCGTCGAGTCCCTGCTCGGCGCGCGAGGGAAGTCGAAGACGGAGGCGCCTCGTTGACGCATCGGCCCAAGTGGCGCGCCCTGAGCGCGTACCACGCCGGGGCCCTCGGGCCTGACGGACGCCGCCGAGTCGAGCAGCATCTGGCGACGTGCGAGCCGTGCACCGCTGGGCTGGCACGGATCGAGGCCTACGACGAGGTTGCCCGGACGGTGCGGGCGCAGCGAACGCCACCGATGGCGGCGCGGCTCGGCGCCGAGGCGGCCGTGGTGGCGAGCCTCGCGGGGGAGGTTCGGAACCAGCCGAATCCCGAGGTCCCCGAAACCCTCGGCGCGAAAGCCGCGGCGCTCACCGGGGTCTTCGCCGAAGCGGCGAACGCCGAGACGCCGGTCCTCGACTGGGCTGCGATCGAGGCCGGTGTCTTCGCTGCGGGGGCAGCCCAGGCCGAACCCGTCGGGCCGAAGGAGCGGGAAGGCGAGCACGAACCCAAGTGGCGGGCGCTCCTCGCCTACCACGAGGGCGCCTTGAGCGACGCCGGCCGGGCGCGGCTGGAAGCCCACTTGGCAAGCTGCCGTGTCTGTCAGCGGACCCTCGCGTCGATGGGCACCTACGACGAGGTCGCCGACGCCCTCCAGAGGTCGACGCCCGAGGTCGCCTTCGAGCGCATCGAGCCGTCCCTCCGCCGTGCGTCCAGACGTCCGCATCGCGGGCGCTGGCTGGCCACGGGCGCCGGGGTGCTGGCCGCAGCGGCGGCCTTCGCCCTCCTCGTTCGCCCGGCCGAACCTTCGGTGCCCGTCGCAACCTCGGAACCTGTGGCGGAACCTCTGGTCGAGGAGGCCTCGCCCCTCACTGCCACCGTCGTTGCCGTCGGTGGGGACGTCCGCGTGGCGGGGCGCGCTGTGGACCTGGGAGCGGCCCTGGACGAAACCGACGCGGTGACCCTGGCGCCCGACGCCGCGGTCCACGTTCGCCTCGCCTCGGGCACGGGCTTCGCGCTCGCGGGCGCAGCAGAGCTCGCCCTCTCCCGCCTGCGGGACGATGGAATCGAGCTGGAGCTCCGCCGGGGGCGGGTCCAGAGCCAGGTGCGGACGGGGACCCCCTACTCGGTGCGAGCTGGCCCCTACGTGGTGCGCGTGCGCGGGACGCGCTTCGAGGTGCGGCGCGAAGGCGACGACGTGGCGGTGACGGTGGACGAGGGTGTGGTCGAGGTGCTCCGCGACGGCGCGCTCGTCGCGCTCCTGCCTGCCCCCGCGCAGTGGAGCTCGCGCGACGGGTTCCAAAGCTCACCGCAGGGCTCCGTGCGCGCCCCTTGGGGGCTCTCCTTGGCACCCTCCGAAGGCGCCGACGTGCAGCTCGCCCCCACGGACCGCCTGGTCCGCTGGGAGATCGGCGGAGCGACCTTCGTGGCCGCCGGTGGGCTCGCGATGCGCGCGCCGCCCGGTCCGCTCGCGCTGACCGCGATCGACGCCCAGGGGCGCCGCCACGACGCCACCGTCGAAGTCGCCGCCGAGGGGGCGCTCGTCGAGGACACGGTGGTCCTGCCCGAGGAGCAGCCATCGCGTCGTGGGACGCTGCGCCCCGAGGACATCCAGTCCGTCGTGCGACCGAGCGTCGCGCGCATGCAGCGCTGCTACGAGCGCATCCTCCGACGGATGAACCCGGAGCTCGAGGGCTCCTATGCCCTCCGCGTGACGGTCCAGCGCGACGGCTCCGTGAGGCGAGTGCGCGTAGTCACCGACGCCGATGCCCCCCCGCCCTTCGTCGCCTGCCTCGAGACCATTGCCCGCCGCTGGCGCTTCCCGAGCCCGGAGGGTGGACCCACCGCCACGTTCCGCCTCCCACTGCGTTTCGACGTCTCCGCGCACTGAGCCGGCAGCAGCGGAGCTGGCCGAGCGAGCTCTCCTCGAAACGCGCCGGCGCAGCGGAGGCTGTCCTTCCGACGGGCCGAGCCCCTCCTCCGGCACGCCGGAAAGTAGCCGGCATGTAGGCGCATATCGTACCTTGTGGGTGTGTTGCCCTGGAAGGCCGCTCTTCAGCTCGCCGCGTGCACCCTGGCCGCCGTCGTCGGCGCCGTGGGGGCCGAGCAGCTGGCCCACTGGACGAGCGCACTGAGCACCTCCCGGCACGCCCGAGCAACGCGGCTCGCCCCTACGGGGACTGCCGAAGAGCCCCCCGAGCCGGCGCCCGCCCCCGAGCCGGCGCCCTCCCCCGAGCCGGCGCCGGACATGATCTTCAGCCGCGACGAGGTGCGGACGGCGCGCGCCGTCGGGCGCCACCTCCAGGGCGGGCGCGTCATCACCGGCGGCACTCGCAACCGGCTCGTCCTGTTCACCTTCGACGACGGCCCCGACCGGCGGACCACGCCGCGGTTGCTCCGCTACCTCGACGAGCTCGACATCCGAGCCGTCTTCTTCGTGACCACCAGCAAGGTCACCGGCCCCGGGGCGCGGGCGCGGGCCCAGGCGGACCTCCTGCGCGAGATCGTCCGACGCGGCCACATGATCGGCAACCACACCCACCAGCATCGAGCGCTCCCCTTGATCGACACGGAGGCCGTCCTCGCGGAGATCGACCAAGCGCAGGCGGCCATCGAGGCCGTCGTTGGTGAGCGGCCGTTTTTGCTCCGCCCCCCCGGAGGCACCCGCTCGCCCCGGGTCGACCGCCTCATCGCCGAGCGCGGCTACACGCAGGTCCTGTGGAACCTCGGGACCGGGGACTTTCAAGTGCGGAGCGCCGACGAGGTCGTGCGAACCTGGTCTCGGATCCTCGAGCGGCGCGAGCGAGAAAACGGGGAGCGAGGCGGCATCGTCCTCCTCCACGACACCCACCCCTGGAGCGTCGAGGCCTTCCCGCGCATCGTCGCCGAGCTCCGCCGCCGCAACTGTGAGCTCCTGGAGCGCGGCGAAGAGCTGTACGACATCGTCGACGACCCTGCTCTCTTTTTCGTGCGCCGAGGCGAGGCGGGCCCCTCCGCGGAAGCACCGCTCCTTCAGCTCCCGCCGGCGGCGTACGCTGCGCGACAGGCCCGCGTGCGCCGCCGAGCCGAGCGACGCTGCCGCGCCACCGTCGCCCAACGCTGACCGAGCGTTCACGAAGCGAGCGGCCGTGATACCGGCGCCCGTTGACCGGAAAAACCCTGAGGGAGCGCACCGGGCCGGTTGTCCCCGGACGGGGCCCATGCCTACATGGGGCGTCATGCAGACCATGAGCCGCTGCCCTCGCTGCCAGTTCGACAACCCTCGCCTGTGGCGCTCCTGCGCCGCGTGCGGTCGTCCGCTGGGGACCGGCGCCCGCCGCAGCGGCCTCGAAGCTCTGGAGGCCACCGGCACGGTCGTCAGTTCGGCGCCCGAGTTCGTGGACCACGCCTCAACCGCCTCGGAAGAGGTCGACCTGTCCAGCTTGGACGACCAGGAGATCGACGAGGCCGAGGGAGAAGTCCCGCTCATCGGACAGGCCGAGGCCGCTCAAGTCGTGCAGACGGGGATCGAGCGCGCGTTCACCGTGGGCGCACCGACCCTCGTCGCCCTCGAAGGAGGCCGCGGTTCGGGGAAGACGCGCCTGCTCATCCACGCCTCGGAGATCGCCGCGCGGATCGATCCGCGGGTGCGGGTTCTCTACGCTGCCTGCCGGGAAGGGGGCGACGGCGCCTATGCTCCGTTTTCTCGCCTGCTCCTCGAACGCTTCGGGATCACCCCCTCCTCGTCACCGAGCGTCGTCCGCGCGCAGATGTCGACGATCGTGCGCGAGGCCCTGCAGACCACGGAAGCGGTGACCGTCGCCGAGACCACCCACCTGCTGGGCTACGTCGCCGGCGTCCCCTTCCCCGACAGCCCCTTCCTCGCCCCTCTCCAGGACGATCCTGCCGAGCTCCACAGCCGCGCGTGCCGGGCCATCCGGCGCCTCATCGAGGGCGACGCCCAGGCTCGCCCGCTCTTGCTCCTGCTCGACAACGTGCACTGGGCCGAAGACAGCGCCTGGGATGTGGTTCGTGCGCTCTGCGAAGGGGAGGCGCACCTGGCCATCGTGCTGGCCGGCGACGAACCGGCGGCCGCACGCGCCGCGGAGCTCGACCCCCGGGGGGGTGTCGCCGTCGGTCCGGTCGCTCCCATGAGCGAGGCGGAGGTCGCGTCCATGCTGCACGTCCTCATCCCGAGCCTCGTCAGCGCACCGGAGCCACTGGTCGCCGCCCTCACCCACCGCAGCGGAGGCAACCCCTCGGCGCTCCGCGAGCTCGTCTTCGCCCTGTGGGAAGCAGGGGTGTTCGTGCAAGGAAGTCAGGGGATCGAGGTGGACCTCGCCCGACTCGAAGAGGGCGACCTCCCCGTCACCATCGAGGACGCGATCGAGGCGAGACTGGCGCGACTGACCCCCCTCGAGCACGCGACCCTCAGCCGGGCCGCGGTCGTCGGTGAGATCTTCTACGACGGCGCCATCCTCGGACAGATGCGCTCCGAGCGAGAGGCGCCCGGGAGCTTGGAGGACCCGCTGAGCATCTGGCCGGACGACGACGACGCCCTCGCGTTGACGCGCGCGCTGTGGAGCCTCGAGGAGAAAGGGTTCGTGACCCCCCTCGACGAGTCCGACCTCCCCGGAGCGCGGCAGTACGCCTTCACCCTCGGCGGGGCCCGTGAGCGGCTCTACGGGAGCCTCGACTCAGACGTCCGCGCCCGGCGCCACGCCGCCGTCGCGCGCTGGCTCGGCCTCATCGGCACCGTTCAACGCGAGGGCGTAGCCGCGATGATCGCCCCGCACCTCGAGCGCGCCGGTCAGACCGTGCGGGCCGGGCGCGCATACCTCGAAGCCGCCCAATACGAGCGCATGAACCTCCGGACCCAGCGCGCCCTCAAGTACATCGAGCGCGCCCTCGACCACATCCCCGCCGAGGACGTCGTCCGTCGCATCGAGGCGCTCCACGAGCACGGCTCGTTGCTGCACACCCTCGGCCGCTTCGACGAGGCGATGGTCGCGTTCGGGCAGATGCTCCGGCTGGCCTGGAACGTCGGCGCGCGGGGCAAAGGGGGCGCGGCCCTCAATCGGCTCGCTCGGGCCCTCCGCGCTCAGGGCGAAGACGAACGCGCCCGGGCGCTGCTCCGGCGAGCCCTCGACCTCTTCCGGGCAGCCCACGACCTACGAGGGGTGGCGGCGACCCTCGACGACCTCGCGCAGATCGACCTGCTTCGCGGCCAACTCGACCGGGCGGTCAAGTTTGCCAACGAAGCCCTCGAGATACGCCGCGCACACCAAGATCGAAGGGGTGAGGCCGTGTCCCTGCACACCCTGGGGCAGCTCGAGATGCGCCGCGGCAATCTCGAGATGGCGCAACAGATCTTCTTGCTCTCGCTGGAGATCCGCGAGGCCATCGGCGACGTGGAAGGCGTGCTTCAGTCGCACAACGCCCTGGGCGTGATGGCCTACGAGCGCGGCGACCGCGCCGGCGCCGTCAATGCCTGGCGCGCCGCCCTCGAACGAGCCCGGGACCTCGCCGACCGACGTTCGGAGTGCTTCCTCCTCAACAACGTCGGGGAGGCGCGGATCGCCGATGGGATCTACGACGAGGCGGAGGTCGCGCTCGACCGAGCCCTCGCCCTCGCCGAAGAGCTTGGGGACAAACGCGCCCGGGCCGAGGTGCTCCGCAACCGCGGCCTTCTCGCCCTACGCCGAGGCGACGACGACGCTCGGGAGCGCCTGCAGAGTGCCCTGGCGGCCGCCGAAGAGTACGGCGGGCGGGAGGCGGTCGCTCTGGCGCTGCGGGCCATCGGTCAGCTCCATGGGATGACCCTCTTCGACGGGAGCGGGGGCGTCGACACCCGCGCCGAGGAGGCCTTCACGAAGAGCATCGAGATCTTCCGCGAGCTGGGCAACGAACGCGAGGCCGCGCGATCCCTCGTCGAGTTGGGCAAGCACCTGCTCGAGCGCGGTGAACAGGAAGCCGCCCAGAGCCGGCTGCGCGAAGCTCGCGCCACCTTCCGCCGTATGGGGCTCGTCGAAGAAGCGGCGCGGGTCGACCAGGAGCTCAGCGCTCTCTGACGCTCACCGAACAACGTCGAGAAAACAACGTCGACAAGACGCTCACCGAAGAACGACGAGGCCGCAATCAAAGGGCGCAATCAATCGGCCGGATCGGCGCGTACGACGATCACGCCGACGTCCTCGGCGATGGCCGGCATCGGCACCACGCCGTAGCCGTACCACTTGGTGTAGAGTTGCATCTGTCCCGTGAAGCCGCCGGGGCTTCGCGCGAGGCCCGCGGCCCGAGCCGCGGCGTCCGGGAGCACTTCGGTCACCTCCGGCGGCGCCTCCGGCGAGGGAAACACCCGGTCGCCCTTGTACAGATAGACCCAGACGATGAGGCCGCGCTCGATCTCCGGCGCGAGCTCGACCCGGAGCTGCCGGCTGAGCCGCTGCGACTCGCGCCAGAGGGGGATGCCTGCCACCACGGCGCCGACGACCCGGCCTTCGTGCCTCGCCGGCGCCGCGAAGAGGATCGAGTAGCTCGGGGGAGCGCCCTCTTGGAGGGCCTCGAACTCCCCGAGCCCTCGGCTCACCCGCCCTTCGAGGGCCGCACGCACCACCTCGTAGCGCTCGGCGAAGTTCTGCCCCTTCATCTGATCGTCGTCGCTGTCGCGGGCGATGACGATGCCGTCCGCATCGACCGCTGCCAAAAAGCTCATCGGGGACGTGATGAACGCGCC
>Ga0256832_1001870_pt1 | contig 14358 bp, 13 predicted proteins | sample 134614metaG_FD_190534 | JGI IMG/M metagenome (GOLD analysis project Ga0256832, IMG submission 190534) | Hydrothermal vent microbial communities from Lau Basin, Pacific Ocean - 134-614 | ecosystem: Environmental > Aquatic > Marine > Hydrothermal vents | place: Pacific Ocean: Lau Basin | collected...
ATATCCACCTGCCAGCTTTCTCCTACCAGTCCCCGGGTGGGGTGCAGATAGGAGAAATCTAGAACAGTGAGTTGGTGAACGAACAGACGCATGCGGGCATTATCCCTGATGCGGAGAATGGGGAACAGGGGTAAATAGCGGGGTTGATCAGACTGAAGTCGGTTACAGCCCGACAGCCCTCACCCCAACCCTCTCCCCTCTGGGGAGAGGGGGCGAATGGAGGCAGGAAGTGCTGGCAATGCAGGAGCAATAGCCAGTGCAGTCCATCCTTTTCGGCGCATCGCTTTTGTATCCATGCTCATGCGATGTACCTACATCCCTGGAGATGGCCGCTCCTGCGCACCCCTGCGCCCGCGGCATACGACCGCCAGGGATGGTGGAAGTGCAGAAAAAGCAGGAGCATTTTTCTGTCCGTACATCCTGTACATGCGCCGCTCCTGCGCATCCCTGCGCCCGCGGCATACCATACATCCTGTACATAAAAAAAGGCGCCCGAAGGCGCCTGGTCCCAATAGGAGGGAGGGAAAACCGCAGTCTTAGCTGGCAATACCGGGATTGCCTTTTACGCCGATGAGTTTCGGGGTGTTTAGCTTCTTGATCTTGACCGTGCCCTGTTCTTTCAGGTAGTCAGCCACAACGTCCCAGATAGGACGACCGGGTGACTTGGATCCTACCGTCGCCCAACCGGAGACCATATACTTCTTGCTGGCTTCGATCTTGGTACCGTTGTCCAGGGTCATGTTGGAGATGCGCTTGCCCATGCTCTGTCCGGGTTCGCAGACATAGTCCAGGCCACCTACGCGCACCATGTCACCCCCTTGCTGATAGTAGGGATCGGGGTTGAACAGGTTGTCGCACACATCTTCCAGGATGGCCTTGATTTCCTGGCCGGTCATTTCCCGGCGGTAGGTCTCCGGATAGGTGATACAGGTCTGATCCATGACATGATCCATGGTGATGTTCTGACCGGGCAGCACCGTGGTGCCCCAGCGGAAGCCGGGAGACAGTGAGATTTGCGAGTCATTGACCTTGTTTAGTGCATCACAGATGATCTGGTCGAAGGTGCCGTTGAAATTGCCCCGGCGATACAGGGTTTCGCCTGCCACCGCCAGTTTCTTTTCCAGCTTGTCCTTGTAGGGAGCGCGCACCTTGTCGATATAGGACTGCATGTCCTTGTCGGCTTCCAGCAGGTTGGAGAACACGGGAACCAAGCGGTAACGGTAGTTCTTGAGCTTGCCTTTGCTCACGTCCAGATCCATGACGCCCAGGAACTTGCCGTTGGAGCCGGCGTTGGTCACCAGGGTCTTGCCACTTTTGTTGCTCACTTCCACAGGGCGGGGTACGCCGTCGTGGGTATGGCCGCCAAAGATGACATCGATGCCACTGACGCGGGAAGCCATTTTCAGATCCACGTCCATACCATTGTGGGAAATGACAACCACCAGATCGGGTTTCTCGTTTTCCCTTACATGGTTGACGATGCTTTGCATGCGTTCGTCCTGGATGCCGAAGGTCCAGTCAGGAATGAAACGCTGAGGGTTGGCGATGGGCGTGTAGGGAAAGGCCTGGCCAATGACAGCGACACGCATGCCATTCACGGATTTCATGCTATAGGGCTTGAAGGCCAGACCACTGTCTTCATCGAATCCCTTGAAATCGGCAAAGCGGTAGTCGAACAGTGCATCCTCATTGACGCTCACGTTCTGGGCGACAAATTCCCCTTTGAAATCACCAATATTGGCAATCACTTCCTTGTCCATATAGGTGAATTCCCAATGGCCGGTCATGACGTCCACGCCCAGCTTGTTGCAGGCGCCAACCATGTCCTTGCCGCGGGTCCAATAAGCGGTGCCGGACCCTTGCCAGGTGTCGCCCCCATCGAGAAGCAGGGTATTGCCATCGCCACGCTCGCTGCGCAGGCGCTTGACCAGGGTGGCGAGGTGGGCAAAGCCACCGACCTTGCCGAACTTTCTGGCGGCATTCTCAAAATCCAGATAGGTAAAGGCGTGCGCTTCGATACCGCCCGGGGCAATATCAAAATGTTCCAGAAAGGCCTTCCCAACCAAGTGGGGGGCTTTGCCCCTGGCCTTGCCAATACCCAGGTTGACGCTGGGTTCGCGAAAGTAAATTGGGTTGAGCTGTGCATGACAGTCGGTCATGTGCAGCAGGCATACGTTGCCGAATTTGGGTACTTCATACAGGTCGGAAGGCTTGCGCGCGGCAGCAAAAGCAGACGCGGGCAGCATACCGGCAGCGCCGGCAAGGCCCATCAGCCTTACGAATTCTCGTCTTGATATGGTCATGTTGGAATATCCTGTGGGTGGCGATACAGAAAACCTGCCCTGTTCCAGACGGAACAGGGCAGGCCCCTGTGCGGGAGATCAGCGAATCTTGGCGCTGATGGAGTCTCCGTTGCCCATGTTGTCCTTCCAGGCCAATTCGATGGCGTCGTCTTTTTTGCCGCCTTCGAACTTGAATGCCAGATAAGGGTTCTTGGATACGGAACCAGCCCACTCGCAGTTGATGACTTCCTTGCCATTGTGCTTGCACACCACTTCCTGAATGAAATGGGCGGGAATCAACTTGCCGGTCTTCTTGTTCTTGCGCAGACCGGTTTCCATGGGATGAGTGATCAGTGCTTTGACCACGGTGATGCCGTTTTTGGCTTTTGCGCGAATCTTGATGGTTTTAGCCATGTTAAGTTGCCTCTTTGTTGATCAGCCGCCGCAGCCGCCAATGGTGACTTTTACGCCTTTGCGTGCGGAATACAGTTTGCCGTTGGCTTTGACCACGGCGATGACATCGCCGGTCTTGCCCATCTTCACCCGGGTTGATACATCGGGCAGGGTGCCCTTGGGCAGGTGGAAGATGGCGGACAAGGGGGTGGAGTTCTTTTCCACCAACAGGGTGATGGAATCCACGCCCTTCATCTTGGTAACCACGGTAACCGGCACTACCGCGCCGTTTTCAGCGATATCCGGCGCCTTGATGGTAATGTCTTTGGACGGGGTGGTCACAGGACTGCCGTCGGCGGCGGCGATAGCCTCGTCGATGCTTTTGGCGGTGAATGCGTTCTTGTTCCAGGCAGCCAGTACGGCACCCGGGGTGAGCATGCCGGCGGCTGCGCCCAGGGCGCCTGCGGCCAGTGATCCCTTGAGGAACACACGGCGTTTCTCATTCAGACTCATAATGATTTCTCCAGTTGCTGTGTCAGTATAATGTTAGAAGCGTGGACCGGCGTTCTTCTGGTCCATGGCCTGTTTATAACCGGCCTCGGCCTGGAACTTGGCGATGTCCAGAAGCTTGAGCGCTTTTGCATAGTCACCTGCTTCGGCCGCCTTTATGGCGCTGGGCAGGTACTTCTTCTTGGATTTCTTCCAGCGGATGTCCCGCCATTCACCCCCTACGGAAGCGGCTTTCTTGACGGCAGCCTGGGTATCGGCCAGTGCGGCTTCGTACTGGGCCTTCATGCTGGTGGGTTTGGCGGGTGTGGTGGCGTTGCATCCTGAAATCAACAGGATCAGGCCAAATGCTGTAATCAGTTTTTTCATGTGTCTGTCTCCCCGTTACTCGCGGTAACCCGGTGCGTTGATTTCCAGGCCATTGGACATATAGGTGTGGAAGAATTCCAGGTTGCGGTATTCTTTGCCCTGCGCCTTGAAAGGACGCGCGCGAACCTGCTTGTTGCAGCCACCATAACGACGGTGCAGGGTGCCCAGACCGTCTCCCTTGCCTTTCTTGGCCCACTTGGCGCGGAATACCGGGAAGTGGGTGGTATGACCCAGAGCGGCACTGAGGGTGTTGCCACGAATCCGCTGGCCAGAGTAATACACATGGCAGTCTGCGCAGGCGATATTCAGCTGTCCCCGTTTGGCGTAGAAGAAATGCTTGCCTTCTTCATAGGCTTGCAGCGCTTTGGGATCATTGGGGATGACCACATTGGTCTTTTGACCGCGGGCTTCGTAACCAAGATAAGCGCCCAGATGGGCAATTTTGCCTTTTTTCCAGCCAAAAGGTTTTTCACCGTTGGCTTTGAGGCACTTGTTGATATCGCCTTCCAGAGTAACCACTTGCTGGGTCTTGCTGTCCCAATGAGGATACTTTACGCGGACCTTGGAGGGATCTTTGCCAAAGCAGCTGGCAAAGCTCTTGCCGTTTTTGAAAGGGGTTTCCCAGATTTCCCGGCCCTTGTCCACGTATTCCTCGTAGGGAGGAAATTCTTCCATGGATTCCCATTGCAGACGCTTGCTGGCATCCAGGGCATAGGGGCCATTACCAAACTCGTTCAGTTCGATGCCGGGAAAGCGCTGTTCAAAATAGGTGCGGAATTTTTCCAGATCCTGTTTTGGGCTGGAAAAAGCCTGTGTTGCTGTAGCCACCAGACCGGCGGAAAGCAACAGAGTCAATGTCTTTTTCATGATGTGTCCTCTTGCGTCCGGTGGATTACAGGCTGTAGATGAAATCGGTTACCAGATCGATTTCTTTCTCAGTGAGTATCTTGTGGCGTCCCATGGGGGGCATGATGCTGTTCGGATTGGCTACCGTAGAGTCCCAGATCTGGGCGCGCAGTTTGGCCTTGTCCGGAAAACGGGCTTTCATGCTGATCAGCGGGGGTGCGATGGTGCCTGCCAGTTTGCCGCCTGCAATCTGGTGGCAAGCCAGGCAGTTGCCTTTCTTGCGGTCAAAAGCAATTTTCTTGCCAGCAGCAAGGTCGTCTGCGCTGGCCTGGGCGGAGAACACCAGTCCGGCGCACAGGGCCAGGACAGTGGTGGCGCCACCAAGCCTTTGGGTGATTTTTGTCATTACATCCTCCAGGGATAAGTAAGGATACTGATGTCGCAGAGCCGTTTGTCATTCCCGTGAGTAAACCGGGTGGTGGAACATGCCTGCGAGTTGAATACATGCTTCAGATGTACGTCCGGCGAGGTTGCCATCTCTTGATTCGGAGGCTTTACCTCGACGTGCCAGGAAGTATGCCGGGCAAGGCGTTCAAGGGAAATTGGCAGATACGGGAAAAGATATTGGGGTATTCCCTAATGCCGTTCGTTCTGGTGTGGCTTAGTCAGAGTCCTGGTGATCTTCTACAGACAAGACCATGCGCATCAGATCAGACAGGCTTGCAGCTTGCATTTTTTCCATGACCCGGGCGCGGTGTGCTTCCACGGTGGACTGGCTTACGGAGAGTTCCAGGGCGATAACTTTGTTGCGCTTGCCCGCCACGACCATTTTCATCACTTCCTGCTCTCTGGGTGTGAGTGTTTCCAGTCGTGCGTGTATTTCTGCGAGCTTGCTGGCGCGTCCGCGTTGCCGGGCGTCCAGATCCAGAGCGCGATGCACGCTATCCAGCAGAGCCTGGTCATTGAAGGGCTTCTCGATGAAATCAAGCGCACCGGCCTGGACGGCGCGAACTGCCATGGGCACATCGCCATGGCCGGTGATGATGATGACCGGAGGGTGGATGATTTCGGCGGCCAGGCGCGCCTGCAGTTCCAGGCCACTCATGCCGGGCATGCGCACATCCAGAACCAGGCAGCCCGGTTGCCCGGGATCGAACTGTTGCAGAAAATCGTTGCCGGATGCAAAGGTTGCTACCTGCAGACCGACAGACTCCATGAGCAGGGCCAATGCCTGGCGGACTTCCTGGTCGTCGTCGACAATAAAAACGGTGCTGGGTTTGTCATTCATCGTTGTTCTGGTTCACTGGGAGCGTGAAACGGAAAATTGTACCCTTGGGGGTGCTGCTGTCACAGTACAGGTTGCCTTTGTGTGCAGTGATGATTCCCATGCTTATGGATAATCCAAGTCCCATGCCCCGGGCTTTGCTGGTGATGAAGGGGTCGAAAAGCTTGTCCCGGATTTCTTCGCTCAGTCCCGGACCGGAATCTTCTACTGAGGTGATGACCGCATTTCCCCCCGCAGAACGGGTTCTCAGGGTCAGTATGCGCTTTTCCTCTGGAATATCCAGCATGGCTTCAATAGCATTCCGGACCAGGTTCAGAATGACCTGGTCGATCTGTATCTGCTGGGCAAGCACCCGGGGGATCTCATTGTCCAGATCCAGGATGACACGAATACCCGCCTTGCGGATTTCCGGTTCCATGAGCATCAGCACCTCTTCAACCAGGTGATTGATATTCACTTGGGTATGGCTGGGTTCTTCCTTGCGCACGAACTGGCGCAGCTGTTGAATGATGCCGCCGGCGCGGCGCGCCTGGGTTCCAATGGTTTCCAGTACGTCCAGTACACGGTCGGTATGCGTTCCGTCAGATTCCAGCAGACGGGCGCATGCATCTGCACTGGTGGCAATGGCAGTAAGAGGCTGGTTCAACTCGTGGGCCATGCCCGATGCCATCTCCCCCATGGTACTCAGGCGCGCCACATGCGCCAGTTCCATCTGGTACTGGCGGTCGGCTTCGGCGGCCTGCTTGCGTTCGCTGATGTCGCGGAATACCACGACGGATCCTTTGATGCTTCCTTCTTCGTCACGGATGGGCGTACTACTGTATTCCACCGGGAAACTGCTGCCGTCCTTCTTCCAGAAAAGATCTTCCTCCACATAGCGAGGTTTTCCTTCCTGGAAGGTGAGGTACACCGGGCACTCGCTGCCGGGGTTGATACTGCCGTCCATCCGGGTGTGATGCAGAATATGGTGCTGGTTCTTGCCGATCAGGTCTTTTGCGCGCCAGCCGGTAATCTCCGTAACGGCTTTGTTGATGAAAGTGGCATTGCCCTGCAGGTCCACGCCGTAGATGCCGTCAGCCACGGAGTCCAGAATGAGATTGTGCTGGCGTTCGAGCATGCTCTTGGATTTCTTCAAAGCCCTGTTGAGGCGCGCCACCCAACTGGTCATGATGATCATGAGTATGAGGAAAGCCAGGGCCGTGAGCAGCCAGTACCAGTATTTTTCAATAGCGTCGCTGAGGGTGAAGCGGGCAGGCTGGTCATAAGGTGGCAGATGCAGGTCGCGCAACAGTTCGTGTACCGGCTGGTATTCCAGTGGGGTGGTCCAGCCCGCATACTCACCCCACTGTGCGGCAGGTTCCAGGGGGGACATCTGCAGCAGGGCCACGGCCACCCGCCGCGCCAGTTGACTGGGCGTATGCGGCAGCTTGCTGAAAGGCCATTCGGGATAAAGGCGGGTGCTGTGGGAGAAGGGCTGTTGTGGGCTTTTCTTTTGTCCCAGTATCCTGAATTCGCCGGAAAAAGTGGAGCCATCCTCGCCCATCAGCTCCAGGATGCCGGTGCGTACTGTTCCTACATCCACTTCTCCCCGTTGTACCGCCCGAACCACGGCATCATGGGTGCCGCCGAAACGCAGGCTGGCGGTATCCCGGTAGGGGTTGATGCCGATATCCTTGAGTTCCTTCCAGGCCATCTGAAATCCGCCCAGTGATGTCTTGTCCACGGCCATCAGGGTTTTTCCGCGAATATCCGCCAAAGACTGAATCTCCTTGCGGTCCGCGCGGGTGAAGACCACGCCGCCGAATACATTGGAAGGCCGGCCGTTGATGAGATTGTTGAGGGTGACAATACGCGAGATCCGGTAACGCACTTCCATGTTGACGTAGATGCCCGGATTCACCAGGAGAAAATCCACTTTGCCATTTTTCACGGCGGGTTCGATTTCCCTGAAATCCAGGGGTACGATGACGAAATGGTATTCTGGAATCACCCGGGAAAGGTAATCTGCCGTGGGTGACCAATTGCGCAGTGTGGCTTCGTCGCCACGATGGCTGAGGACGCCGATGGATACCTGGGGAAGCGCGTCTGCCGTTGCAGCGGCGCAAAGCAGGAACATCAGCAACAGAATGCGCGTTATGAGGGTAGGTCGGGCTTCAGCCCGACAATCCACCGTTGGGGGTCGGACTGAAGTCCGACCTACAGGCGCGTTATTATTAACCACGAGGGGCGTCCAGGGCGTAGGGCGTCGGGTCAATCCGGGTTTTCCGGCCCAGGAGCAGGTCTGTGACAAGGCGGGCCGAACCCGGCGCCAGCACCACCCCATTGCGGTAGTGGCCGGCATTGATGTACAGGTTTTCGATATGTGGATGTCCGGTGATGTACGGAACACCCGCCGGCGCGGCGGGCCGCAAGCCGGCCCAGTGTTTTTCGATGGGACAGTCCTTCAGCAACGGAAAGCGTTGCCTGGCCAGTTGCGCCAGCTCCTGGCGGGCGGCGGGTGTCGTGGATTGGTCGAAACCCGCCTCTTCCAGGGTGCTGCCAAAGAGGATTCGTCCGTCCTGGCGGGGAATGACGTAGCGGTTCTCTTCCAGCATCATGTGCCGAATCTGTCCTGGCTGGCCTTTGAACAGCAGCATTTGTCCTCTTACCGGGCGTATGTCTGGAGATGACGGCAGCTTGTGGGCAAGTTCTCCTGTCCATGCACCAGTGCAGAGAATGAATTGATCTGCCTGGAAGCTGCCTGCAGGTGTCTTCACTTCGCGAATCCGCCCTCCCTCATGTCTGAAATCCATCACGGGTGCGGACGTGTGAAGCAGTACACCTCGGTTTTTAAGATCCTGAACCAGCGCTTTGACCAGGCGCGGGTTGCGCACCTGCCCGATATCGGGCATCCACAAGAGTTGCTCTGGAGGGTTGAACCGGGCGGGTTCGAGCCGGGCAATGGCGCTGCGCGATTCCAGGGAAATGCGGTAATTCCATCGGACGGCCCAGCTCAAAGCCTGGTCTTGTTCCTCTTCGGCCCGGATGAATATGCCGGAGCGGGTGTATTGTGGGTCAATACCCGTGTCCGCATGCAACTGCTGACATATTTCGGGGTAGAGATCATGCCCTGCTCTGGCCAACCGCGCTATGCTGTCGGGATAGCGCCAGGGATAGAGTGGGGAAATGATGCCGCCTCCCGCCCATGAAGATTCCCGGGCGGGGGCGGTGTTTCTTTCCAGCACCATGACCTTCGCGCCAGCAAGGGTCAGCTCTCTGGCTGTGAGCAGACCGATGATGCCTCCCCCTATGATGAGTAGATCACACATGAGTGGGGGGGAGATGCAGGTTGCCAGTAATTTTTTGTGAAGAGAGCATGGTCATGTGTGGTTGAACTTTGCTATGGTTGACAGGTAGTTTATGCCAAACAGGGGGTGCAGGTGAAACATGTAATATTGATTGGATTGACAGTCGGTCTGCTAATGAGTGGCATGGCCCTTGCTGGCGTTTATCGCTGGGTGGATGAAAATGGAAAGGTGGTCTATTCACAGATGCCGCCACCGGAAAGTGTGAAGTCTGAAAAGATCCAGGTCAATGCGCCTCCACCTGCGACCAGAAATGAGCAGGAATCAAAGAAGGCGGAAGCTGCTTCAGTTGAGGCCGAGAACAAGGGAAACCCTGCTCTGGATCCCGGGCTGCGCAAGCAATACTGTGAAAAAGGCAGAAAGAACCTGAAAGTATTGCAAAATGCAGAGCCGGGAATGGGCTTTGTCACCGAAGACAAAAAGCTCATTCGCCTGAATGCTGATGAGATTGCGGTGAAAATCAAAGAGTCAGAAGCGGTGATCAAAGCCTATTGTGATTGAGTGTGGGGACAGCCTATAAAAAAACCGCCATAACGGCGGTTTTTTTATGGATGATTTGGACGGAGTGTCGTAACTGTGCGTAAGCGTTGCCGATGAAACCCCGTATTCGGGTTTCTTCTGGCCCGCATATCTTACCAGAACGCCCGCAAAGCTATGGATAACACCCGCAATCAAAGGTTTGCTGTAAACGAGTTTGGAACATACTGTCACCACAACGCTATACACTTTTTCCCGGGGTCTTTCCGCCCAGCTCGCCCGAACCAGCGGCAAGCTGATAAATGACATTGGCTTTTGGTCCTTTGAACGATCTGAACGGAAATCTCTGCGGGAAAAATGCGCATTTTGGTGAGACCTGCGGGCTAGCCCGAATATTTCACCCGGTCGCTGGAAAAATGCATTCCAGCTTCCTGTATTTCATGGAGAATCTTGGAATATTAACAAAGTGCAAAATGTTACCGGGCATCGCTGAACGCGCCTTCGCACCGGTCTCACCGTCCATCTGCGGTATTTGCTCAATCATCAATAGCTTGGGCTATTGATTCAATCGCAAATCCGCACCTGAACACCAATCCCGGCACGATCATCGCGTTCCCGGGTGAAATATTCGGACTAGTCTTCAGTCATCTCCTCCCATGATACCGGATGGAACCGGTCTGGCCAGCGGGCGGCTTCTTCCAGGCCGACGATGGCCAGCACTTCACCCCCCAGCTTGACGTTGCCGCTACCATCAACAGCCTTGGGGAACATCAGGGAGGGCGCGGGCGGCATGCCGGGAACCTTCAGGAGTTTGCTCCGGTCGCCGATATCCTGGGTGCCATCGTTGCCATCCATTTCAGCAAAGATGGAAGCGCCATTGGTCATGTTCAGAGCATAGAATTTTGATTCGCCCTGGGTAGTCAGGGCATCGCAGGTGTCTACGTTTGCCGTGCGGTCTCCGTTGTACGTGGTAAAGAGTACCGCGTAGTCGTAAACCTTGGCGGCAGAGAAGCCTTTTTCTCCCGCCGCAAGATCAATCAACCAGCCGTCTGCCGCATTCAGCGCGTTCTGTGCGGCCACCTTCTGGGCGGCAGTGCCGTCCTGAATCAGGTTGTCGGTGGCATCGTACAGTTCGCTTTCTTTGATGGGCGCCGGATAGTCGGGATGGCCATCGCCATTGCTGTCGATGGGCGCGCTCCAGACATTGGGGTCCTTGATCATGTAGAAGCGGTCATGAGCCACGGATTTTGACAAAGGCTCTGGACGGTGGCCGGAGGTGATCATGAGGGCGAGATACTGGACGCCTCCCCGGTTGAAATAAGCAACTTCCGGTGTGTTGAAGAAACGCTGGTAATCCGTGCCGGTCTCACCTGCATCGCTCGGGTCATTGACATCAGCAACCACGGTTGCTGTCAGGTCGCTGCTGCCGGTCAGAGAATCCAGGGCGATATCCGGAATATCTACCCGGATCAGGCGTCCACCCACGTCAGCGGCATACAGCCTGTCGGTGATGCCATTGGCGTTGATGTCCACCGGCAGAATATCGCCGGCAATGGCGTTGTCCATATCGCCTTCCACCAGGTCGCTGTCAGAAATGCGCCGGATCAGTGCGCCGGTTTTGGGATTGACGATGAAGATGGCTTTGCCAACGCTGTCATTGCTGCGCCCAATGGCTGTATCGCCGGCATTGAAGACGCCATCGTTATTGTTGTCGACAAAACTGTCATCCTGGTTGGTATCGTAGCCCCCCCCGAAAATGAGCACTTCCTGGGCGGCAGCGCCTTCTATCTCCAGCTTGGTGAAAATGGGCTTGGACCAGGTTTGTCCCAGTTGGCCAAAGCTGCCGCTGCCACCGGATATCTGCCAGGCCATGCGCGGGCTGGCGGGGTTGGTGATATCCAGGGCGTAATAGTTTCTGCCGCCCCGGCGCATGCCCTGCACCAGGTAACGGTGGCCATCATCGGCGGTGTAAACAATGGTTGGTCCGTCGAGTCCGTAGTTGGGCTTGGTGACATGGCCGTGATCATTGGGGGGAATGGGTTCGCCATTGGCGCTGTGAGGCTTGGTGGCGTTCCAGTCGCCGATAAAGTCGTCGGCAATGGTATCGAGAAGCTCACTGGGCATGAAGGCCCAGAGTTCTTCACCCGTGTCGCCATCCAGGGCATGCAATATCCCTTCCGTGGTGGCGAGGAACACGTATTCGTTTCCACCCTGCCGAACCACGGCAGGATGGGTATGCAAAGGCGCGCCCATCTCGTTTTTGTGGGAGACCGTGATGTTGCCGCCATTGCCATCGGGCAAAGTGAGATCTGCGGCCCACGTCAGCCAGTTCAGAAGGGCCGTTTTCTTGGCGTTGAAGGTACCGCCCAGAGCATCGAGGACGGTGATGGTGTTCAGGTCACCCAGGATACTGACATCCAGGGCTGCGTTGCTGCTTTCCACCCGGTTGGCCGTGGCGGTCAGGTCATCGGTGCCGCCCAGGTAGGTATAGAGATTGCGGCTGCCTCCGGGAGGTACGGCAAAATGGGACGCGCTGCCGCCGAGGAGGGGATCGCCGCCATCGCTGGCGCCGTCGTTCCAATGATCCGTGGCATCCACGAAAAGAAAATCAGAATCGATGGCAGGATCATTGTTCTTGTCCCGGATGACGATTTTCTTCGGGGAGTTAGGATCGCTGGGATCGCTGAGCTCGTAGGAGATGGTGTATTTTTTCAGGTTGCCATACCAGCCCTGATGCACCCCGGGAGCGAATACCGGCACGTAGATATCGTCGCCGCTGATGGCAGCGTTGTTCTGATCGAACGGAATACTGGGTGCCGTATAAGTGTAGGGAATGGATGTCTTTGCCTCATTGAGGATCTGCTGGAAGGCGGCGCTGAGCTGGGCGGCATTGCCTGCAGGGAAATAGCTGCCGCCTCCCTGGTTGGCCACCCATTTCATGAATCTCTCCCGGCTACTGGCTGGTGGTGAGTTGTCTCCCATGACCATGCCAATGGTGTGAATGGTGATGTTCTGAACGCGCTTGTCAGCGGGATTGTGCGTGCTGTCTTCATCGGCCCAGTCCCATTCGCCACCGGTCTTGAGATCCGTGTTCAGGCCCCATTGAGCAATTTCACCAGAACATTGGCCATCTCTTTCATTCGAGCTTCCAATATCGGGGTTGCCACCCAGAAAACTGGGGTTTCTTGCGCAACGGGAACCCCGGTAAAAAAAGGGCCAAAGTTGCAGGGTGCTGCCAATATCATTGGTATAGCTGTTGCTATTGGGATCGCCATCCGAAAGGAATACGATGTAGTTGGGTTTGCACCAGTTCCCGGCGGGATTGGCGCCCAGAGGCGAAGGTTGTCCGCGAAAACCGGCTTCGTACCAGCGCATAGCTGAGGCAAGTGCATGGACGGAAGGTGTGCCGCTCTGGGGGGTAAGACTGTTCACTGCAGCAAGCATGGTGGTCCGCTCATTCCCGATCAGCCCAAAACCATGTACGATGCGCGTAGGGTGGCTACGGGTGGTGTAGGCCAGGATACCGGCATTGATGCTGTCGTTGTTTGTGTCGCTTAAAACAGTAGTCATTGCCTGTTTCAGCTGAAACATGCGCTGATTGGGATTGTTGTTGGGGACTGAGTGTCCTGGAACTGCATCCCATCTCATGCTGCCTGATTCATCCAATACGAACAGTACATTGGGTGCGACAGGATCAGAAGGCGGAACGACGTACACTTCCACATCATCCGCCTGGGCGCTGCCGGCGGCAATGGCCGAGGAAAGGATGGCGCTGACCGCCAGAGTCTTTTTCTTGCTGTGGGGCATGTTCATGGTATGAATCCTCATTCTCTGACCAGTGCGGCTTCCCTGGTGTTGTGAATACCGGCACTGATGCAATCAGCTTTCCCTAAGGCATCTGCCTGAAAAGCAGGTCGCTTAGACTGAAGTCGTCAAACTTATTACTGATATGTGAACTGTGCATGTTTGTCAGTATAGACAGCCCCTTGTTTTGCTCCCATGTCACTGGTCGTCAAAATACTGCCATTTGTCGCAATTGACATTGCTCAGTTGTTAATGCCCAATGAGGTAATGTGTGAAAGGGTGTAGAGAAAGGCATAAAAAAACCGCCCTAAAGGCGGTTCTCTCAGAGGAGGGTTTGTGGCTTATTTTTGCCATCCGTTTTGCCAAGAACCACCGATCATTTCTCTTTTACGGCCATTGGACCAGAGCTGATAGCGGGAAACAGCGTCATTGGTCTGATCAAGACGGGGACGTGCTTCAAGACGGTAGCAGCGTGTGATGGGACAGGCGCCTGTAGCCGCTATTACATGCACTCTATAGTAGCGTTGGGCGACGGGAACATCGGTGGGGACATTATTCCAGTTTGCGCCGGGATAACCTATATCTCTCATGTCAGCTGAATAACTGGCATTTCTTGCATAAAGGGTTTCCAGTTTTTGGGCAACCTCTGTAAGGGCAGCTTTCGCATCCGCCCGGCGGGCCTTGCGAACATGGTTGACATAGCTTGGGTAGGCTATGGCCGCGAGAATGGCGACTACCGCGACAGCTATCATAAGCTCAATGAGAGTAAATCCAAGTGTGTTCTTGTCTTTCATCATAATTCCGTCCTGACTGTGGGCGGCAGTTGCCGCCGCCCACTGTGGGGTTTCAAGGATGCATCAATCTTCTGTTACTTCTTCCCAGGAGATCGGATGGAACCGGTCTGGCCAGCGGGCGGCTTCTTCTAGGCCGACGATGGCCAGCACTTCACCCCCCAGCTTGACGTTGCCGCTACCATCAACAGCCTTGGGGAACATCAGGGAGGGCGCGGGCGGCATGCCGGGAACCTTCAGGAGTTTGCTCCGGTCGCCGA
>Ga0256832_1001871_pt1 | contig 14358 bp, 12 predicted proteins | sample 134614metaG_FD_190534 | JGI IMG/M metagenome (GOLD analysis project Ga0256832, IMG submission 190534) | Hydrothermal vent microbial communities from Lau Basin, Pacific Ocean - 134-614 | ecosystem: Environmental > Aquatic > Marine > Hydrothermal vents | place: Pacific Ocean: Lau Basin | collected...
TGCGTCCCGTGAAGGTACACCACCTCAACTGCGGAACCATGTGCCCCTTCAGCCGCCGCCTCATCAACGGGGGGGGCGCCTGGACGGAGGCCGGCGAGCTCGTCTGCCACTGTCTGCTCGTCGAGACGAAGGCGGGCCTGGTGCTCGTGGACACGGGGTTCGGTATGGACGACGTGCGCGATCCCGCACGCCGGGTCGGTCCCATCCGGCACCTCATGCGTGCCCGCTTCGACGAAGCCGAAACCGCCATCGCGCAGGTACGCCGCCTCGGCTTCGACCCGAAGGACGTGCGGCATCTCGTGCTGACGCACCTCGACGTCGACCACGCCGGCGGGCTGTCGGACTTCCCCTGGGCCACGGTGCACCTGCTGGCCGCCGAGAAGCGCTCGGCGGTCGACGCCCCCAGCGCCATCGCGCGCCGCCGCTACCGCGAGACGCAGTGGGGCCACGGACCGAAGTGGGCGACGTACGAACCTGCGGGAGAGCCGTGGCGCGGCTTCGAGTGCGTCCGGGAGCTGCAAGGCCTGCCTCCGGAGATGCTCCTGCTGCCGTTGATCGGCCACACCCTCGGCCACGCGGCGGTCGCCCTCGAGAGCGAGGAGGGCTGGATGCTCCACTGCGGCGATGCCTACTTCGCGCGCCCATCGATCGAGCCCGGCGGTCGGCTCCCGGTGGGACTGCGGCTCTTCCAGCGGGCCGCCGCGATGCGATACGAGGCGATGGTGGCCAACCAGGCGCGCCTGCGAGAGCTCCACGCCGCCGACCCGGAGCTGACCGTCTTCTGCGCTCACGATCCCCGCGAGCTCGCCAGCCTCAGGGGCGTCGAAGCGCACATGTGAAACAGCGGCCGCAGCATGTATGCTGAGGCATGCGGGCGGTTGCGGTCTTGCTGCTCTTGGTCGCGTGCGACGGGGGGATCCTCACGCGCGTCGAGGGCAACACCGACGGTGGGAAGCGCGACGCCGCCACACCGCGCGACGCCGCCACACCGCGCGACGCCGCCACACCGCGCGACGCCGCCGCCCCTCCCGACACCTCGGTGCCCCCTCCGAGGGACAGCGGGCCCGGTGAACCAGACGCCGCCCTCCCCGACGACTGCGCCGGCGGCCCCTTGCCCGAGCCGATGCCGGGATGTCGCCCCACGCCCGTCCCGAACACCGGCGACCCCTACGCCGACTGCGTCGCCCGCATCAACCAGTTCCGCGCCGAGTGTCAGTGCTTGCCGCCGCTGCAACGCTGGACGGAGGCGGAGAGCTGCGCCGACATGCAGGCAGAGTACGACGGCAACGGCGGCGGCCCCCACGGCGGCTTCCGCTCCGGCGTCTGCAGTCCTCGGGGCAACGCTCAGAACGAATGCCCCCGCTGGCCCTCCGTCGACCAAGTGATCGAGGGGTGCCTGCAACAGATGTGGGACGAGGGTCCAGGCGAGCCGTTCAGCGAGCACGGGCACTACATCAACATGTCGAGCACCCGCTACAGCCGGGTCGCCTGTGGCTTCTACACGACGCCCGACGGACGCCTCTGGGCTGTCCAGAACTTCCAGTAGGCCTCGATCCCAGCAGTCGCTTGCGGCAGGCGTCGCTTCAGGCCGTGGCGAGCCGCACCGGCAGCCGCCGCGGGCCCCAGGTCCCCGGCCGCTCCTGGAACACCCCGGCGATACGGGTCCCGCAGGCACTGCAGCAGCCCTTGGGGTCGAGCTTCCACTCCGTCAGCCGGTACCAGTCGCGGCCAATGACGCGGGTACCGCAGGATGGGCAGTAGGTGCTCTGACCTTCCTCGTCGTGGATGTTGCCCGTGTAGACGTAGTGCAGGCCTGCGCGACGCGCGAGGGTACGCGCGCGGCGGAGCGTCTCGGCGGGCGTGCGCTGCTTGTCCTGCATCTTGTAGTCGGGGTGGAAGGCGCTGAAGTGCAGCGGCACGTCCGGGCCGAGCTCGTCGTGGATCCAGGAGCTCATCGCCTGCAGCTCCTCGTCACTGTCGTTCTCGCCGGGGATGAGCAGTGTGGTGATCTCGAACCAGACATCCGTCTCGTGCTTGAGGTAACGGAGCGTGTCGAGCACCGGCTGAAGCTCGGCGCTGCAGAGCTTCCGATAGAAACGCTCGCTGAACCCTTTGAGGTCGACGTTCGCCGCGTCGATGTGGGAGAAGAAGTCTGGACGCGCCTCGTCGGTGATGTAACCGGCGGTGACCGCGACCGACCGGATGCCTCGGGCCCGACACGCCTTGGCCGTGTCCACGGCGTACTCGAGAAAGATGACCGGATCGTTGTAGGTGAAGGCGACGCTGGCGCAGCCAAGCTCCTCGGCCGCCTGAGCGATGGCCTCCGGCGGCGCCTCGTCCATCAGGCGGTCCATCTCGCGGGACTTGGAGATGTCCCAGTTCTGGCAGAACTTGCAGGTGAGGTTGCAGCCTGCGGTTCCAAAGCTCAGCACCGCCGTCCCCGGGAGGAAGTGGTTGAGAGGCTTCTTTTCGATGGGATCGATGCAGTAGCCGCTCGAGCGCCCGTAGGTCGTCAACACGATCCGGTCGCCCTGGCGTGCCCGCACGAAGCACAGGCCGCGCTGCCCTTCGGCGAGCTTGCAACGCCGAGGGCACACGTCGCATTGGATCCGCCCATCGGGCAGCCGCGACCAATGACGGCCGGGGGCTCCCTCGATGTCCGTTGGGTTCATCGAAGGACAAGTTAAGTCGCGCCTCGGCGTGTGTCGCCGAGGGTGTGCGAGCCATCACCGTGCTCGACTCCAGGGGACGTGGCCAAGTCTTGCGGCGCTCGTCCCGGACGCTTAACCGTGGAACGGTGAAGGTTCGCCCCCCAGCCGTCGCGGGACTCTTTTACCCGGCCGACCCACCCACGCTGCGTCGCACCGTAGCGGGGTTTCTCGCCGAGGCCCCGGCGACGGACGAAGCCCCCAAGGCGATCATCGCGCCCCATGCCGGCTACGCTTATTCGGGGCCCATCGCGGGGACCGCCTACGCCCAGTTGCTGCCTGCCGCCGAGCAGCTCCGACGCGTCGTCCTCCTGGGTCCCGCACACCGCGTCCCGATTCGTGGCCTGGCGGTGCCGAGCGTCGATGCCTTCATGACCCCGCTGGGGCTCGTACCCATCGACACGGACGCTGTCGCAGCGCTGCGGGAGCTCCCCTTCGTCGTCGTCAGCGACGCGGCCCACCGCGAGGAGCACGCCATCGAAGTGCAGCTCCCTTTCCTGCAGCAGCTCGCGAGCGACTTCGCGATCGTCCCGATCGTCGTAGGTGCGGCAAAACCCGAAGAAGTCGCCGCGGCCCTCGACCGGGTCTGGGGCGGCGACGAGACGCGCATCGTCGTCAGCTCGGACCTCTCGCACTACCACGACTACGCGACGGCTCGGCGCCTCGACGCCCAGACGACCGAGGCGATCGAGGCCATGGCCCCCGAGCGCTTCCATCGCGACGCCGCGTGCGGTCGCTTGCCCATCGCGGGGCTCCTGCAGGCGGCCAAGCGCCGAGGCATGCACGCGCGCACCCTCGACCTGCGCAACTCCGGCGACACCGCGGGGCGCCGTGATCAAGTGGTGGGGTACGGGGCCTATGCTGTCGCCTGAGGCACGCGCGCGGATCCTCGAAATCGCACGGGAGTCCGTGAAGCACGCGGTCCTCATCGGCGGACCGCTCCCCGTGAACGCCGCCGAGGAGCATCCGGAGCTGCGCCCGCCGCGGGCGACGTTCACGACCCTCGAAGAGGACGGCGCGCTGCGCGGATGCACCGGCGTGGTCGTGGCGTTCCGCCCCCTCGCCGAAGATGTGGCGGCGACGGCGGCGAGCGCGGCGACTCAGGACACGCGCTTCCCGCCGGTGCGCCCGGAGGAGCTGCCGCGGATCGACGTCTCGGTGTCGGTGCTCTCCCCCATGGAGCGACTGCCCGTGGGCTCGGAAGAGGAGCTGCTGGCAATCCTCAGACCTGGCGTCGACGGCCTGATGCTCACGGAAGGCATGCGACGCGGCGTCTTCTTGCCGCAGGTTTGGGAGAGCCTCCCGCGACCCCGTGACTTCCTCGAACACCTCCGCCGCAAAGCCTCGCTCCCGCCCGGCTATTGGAGCGACACGCTCCAGGTGCACCGCTTCACCGTCGAGAAGGTGCGCTGAGGCGAGCCAAAGGCGCACCGCAAGCGCCGTGGTATAGCGTGGAGCATGTGCCGTCACATGGCCTACCTGGGACAGCCGCGGACGTTGCAGGAGCTCCTGCGCGAGCCGCCGCACTCCTTGGAGGTGCAGAGCTACGCGCCCAAAGAGATGAACGGCGCGATCCTCAACGCCGACGGCTTCGGCCTCGCCTGGTACGTCGAAGGGCACCTCGAACCGGCGCGGTACCGCAGCGTGCTGCCCCTGTGGGCCGACGAGAACCTGCCTGAGCTCGCGCCGCGACTGACCACGGGGTGCCTCCTCGCCAACGCACGGAGCGCCACGCCCGGGCTCGGCATGGGCCTGGCAAACACGCCGCCCTTCGTCCGCGGCCGCTGGACCTTCTCCCACAACGGCTACGTCCGCGGCTTCCGCGAGCGCGTGATGCGCCCCCTGCGGGCCGCCCTCAGCGACGCGGCCTACCGCGGCATCCGCGGCGGCACCGACAGCGAGCACCTCTTTGCCGTCTTCCTCGACGCGGTGCGCGACGCCTCGCCGGAAGACGCCCTGCAAGCCCTCGTGGATCGGGTGCGTGCGCTGGCGCCTGACGAAGAGTCCTTGTTGAGCGTGCTCGTCAGCGATGGCACGACGATCTGGGCGCTGCGTCACGGGATCGGCGGCCCGGCCCCAAGCCTGTATCGTTCGGCCGAGGGCGCCGACGTCTTCGTGGCCAGCGAGCCTCTCTTCGATGGGGCCTGGGAACCCTTGCCGGCGGGGAGCATCGCGCGCTTCGACGGAGAGCTCGCCCTGCGCGAGGTTGCGTGATGGCGACGCCGCTGGAGCGCCTCGCGCGAGCTCGGCAGGCCACCCTCCGCTTCCTCGAGGGGCTCGACGACGCCGCGCTGTGCGCGCAGCCGCACCCGGACTTCAGCCCGATCGGTTGGCACCTGGGACACGTCGCCTTCACCGAAGCGCTCTGGATCCTCGACCGCGGCTTCGGTGACCGGGCGCTGACGGGGCCTTACGCCTGGCGTTTCGCGCAGGACGGGCGCCCCAAGCGCGAGCGCGCCGAGGGGTTGGACCGCAGGGCGCTGCTCGCCTACATGGAGGCCGTTCGCGCCCTCGTGATCGACCGTTGGTCGGAGCCCGCGGCGAGCGATGAGCCCCTCCGCCGGGACTACCTCGGGTGGTTCCTCGCCAGCCACGAGCACCAGCATCGCGAGACGATGGCGACGGTCCTGAGCCTGATGGACGACGGAGCGCAGCTCGACGCGCCGCCCCTCGCCGACGACGGGCCTCCGCCCCGGGTCGCGATCGCCGGCGGCGCGGTGTGGCTCGGCGACCCGGGCGAGCTGGCCTACGACAACGAGCGCCCCCCCTTCGAGGTGGAGCTCGCGCCCTTCGCCCTGGACGCGCACCCGGTGACCGCCACGGCCTGGGCGCGCTTCATGGAGGATGGGGGCTACGAGCGGCGCGCGCTGTGGAGCGACGAGGGCTGGGCCTGGCGGCAGCAGACGGGCGCGTGCCGGCCGCGGGGATGGCAGCGCGCCGGCGCGGGGTGGAGCCGACCGCGGCTCGGCAAGCGCCGCCCCGTCGACGGGCGCGAGCCGGTCTGGGGCGTGAGCTGGTACGAGGCCGACGCCTTCGCGCGTTGGCGCGGGGGGCGACTGCCGTCGGAGGCCGAGTTCGAGCATGCCGCGGCCCAGGACGCCCCCGCCCGCTGCGTTGGGCTCGCTGGCGATGGGCCCTGCCCCGTCGGCGGCGCAACCCTGACGGACCTCTTGGGCAACGTGTGGGAGTGGACCGCCGACTGGTTCGAGCCGCGGCCCGGCTTTCGCGCGTTCCCCTACCGCGGCTACTCGGTCCCTTACTTCGGGGGCACGCACCGCGTCCTGAAGGGCGGCAGCTTCGCGACGGACCCGAGCCTCGCGACACCGCACTTCCGCAACTGGTACGTGCCCTCGACCCGAACGCTCTGCGCCGGTCTGCGGGTGGCCTACGATGACTGAGCCCGGGATGCCGACGACGCCTCCCTGGTGGAAGCGCATCCCTCTGATCGTCTGGGCTCTGGTGCTGCCGGCCTTGCTCGTCGGCGCCCATCGCCTGATCCTCGGCAGCGGTCGGCGCATCCCCATCGTCGGCGCCGGCGCCCTCGCCCAGCTCCACGAGGCGGACGCACCCGAGGTCGCCCGTTACGCCTTGGACGTGCGCGCCCACGAGGCTCCGGAGCAAACCCGCGCGCGGATCGAAGCGGAGATCTCGGAGTGGCCCGACATCCTCGTCTTCGGCTTCGACGAGGTCGCCCTTCAGGACCCGGCGCAGGCCCAGCGCGACCTGGCGGAGCTCGCCCAGGCCGTGGAGAACGCCGCCGGCGTCCCGGTCGTGGTGGGCTTCGTTGGAGCAGACGAGGACTTCACCCGTTGGTTTCGCGAGAGGCTCTGCACCGGGGGGCGCTACCGCGTGTGCGTCGAGCCGGGCTCCGATGTCGCCGCCGCCGTCGCAGCAGGGGTGCGCGACGGCATCGCCCGACACGACGCACTGCGGGCGACCACTCAGGTCGGGCGGTGAGGACGTTCTCCTTGAGCGCACTCTTGCTTGCGGCCTTCCTGTCGCCACGGCCTGCCCCGCAAGCGAGGACGTCGCTGTGGGGGGTGGCGCTAGCACTCCACCCGCGGGAGGCTGCGCGACAAGGGTTTGCCTATCCCCCCGACCCCGCGCCGCTCCGCGGACTCGGAGCCAGGGCGATCCTCCTGACGCCGTCCTGGAACGTCGCGAATGTCCATGGGAGCGAGCTGAAGCCGGGCGAGGTCCGCGACGGAACGCTGCGCCGGGTGATTCGCCGCGCTCACGAGCTCGGCCTCGCGGTGGCGCTGGCGCCCTGGGTCGCCCTCGAGGAGGCGGGCCCGGGACAGTGGCGGGGAACCCTCGACCCGGCCGACCGCCCCGCCTGGTGGCGAAGCTACACCCGCTTCGCGCTCCACTACGCGCGCCTGGCGGCCGAAGAGCGCGTGGCGATCCTCGCCATCGGCCACGAGCTCAGCTCTCTCGGCAACGATCGCGCCTGGGGGCCGATCGCCCGGCGCGTCCGCTCGGTGTACGGCGGGCCCTTGGCCTTCGTGGCGAACCACGACGCCCTCGACGCGGTCCCCGCCGACGCCATCGATGTGCTCGGGGTGAGCGCGTACTTTCCCCTGGCGCGGGACACCGACGCGAGCGAGGCCACCATGCGCCGCCGATGGCGCGCCCTGGCCGAACGGCTGCGACGCTTCAAGGAGCGTCACGGCAAGCCGCTGGTCGTCTTCGAGGTGGGCTATCCGAGCCGCGACGGGGGCGCCGTGCGGCCGTGGGACGACAGCCGCGGTACCCCCGCGGACCCCGACGAGCAGCGACGAGCCTACGCCGCGCTCACCTCCGCGCTGCAGGACGCCTCCTGGCTCGACGGGCTCTTCTTCTGGACCTGGTTCGGCGACGGGGGAGCTTACGACCGTCACTACACGGTCCGAGGCAAACCCGCCGAGGATCGATTGCGCGCCTTCTTGAGCCGACGCACCTCAGCGGCTCCGTGGTAGCCTGCGACGCCCACCGCAAGAGAACGTGGGCGGCCCACCTTGGGCCAAGGAGGAGACTTCGACCATGCAGGTGCTCGTCATCAACTGCGGCTCGTCGAGCGTGAAGTACAAGGTCCTCGACACCACCGGGGGCGAAGCACGGCTGGGCGGCACGATCGAGCGCGTCGGGGACGAACGCAGCCACGACGACGCGATCGCAGCCATCCTCGAGGAGGCCGCCGACCTTCCCATCGAGGTCGTGGGGCACCGCGTCGTCCACGGCGGCGAGGCCTTCCACGACGCCCAGCGGATCGACGACGCGGTCGAAGCCGCCATCGAGGCCTGCGTGCCCCTCGCGCCCCTGCACAACCCGGCGAACCTCGCCGGCATCCGGGCCGCTCGCCGACTGCTCCCGGACGTGCCCCACGTCGCCGTGTTCGACACGGCCCTCCACGCCCGCATGCCCCGTCGCGCCAAGACCTACGCCCTCGACGCCGAGGTGGCCGGCAAGTACGGGCTGAGGCGCTACGGCTTCCACGGCACCTCCCACGCCTACGTCGCCGACCTCGCCGCCGAGCACCTCGGGCGCGACCTGAGGGATCTGCGCATCGTCTCGCTGCACCTCGGCAACGGCGCGAGCGCTTGCGCGCTGGAGCTCGGCAGCTCCGTGGAGACCTCGATGGGCATGACGCCCTTGGAAGGGCTCGTGATGGGGACCCGCTCGGGCGACCTCGATCCGGGGGTCGTGCTGTTGCTCGCCCGTGAACTCGGCGTCGAGGCCACCGACGAACTGCTCAACCGGCGTAGCGGGCTCGCGGGACTCAGCGGCGTCGGCAACGACCTGCGAGACATCCAGCGGGAAGCCGAAGAAGGCAACGACCGCGCACGCCTGGCCATCACCGTCTTCGCGCATCGCTGCCGCAAGTACATCGGCGCATACGCGGCGGTCATGGGCGGCGTGGACGCCATCGTACTGACCGGCGGCATCGGTGAGAACAGCGCCGAGATGCGCCGCCGCATCCTCCAGCGCCTCGACTTTTTGGGCGTGCGCCTCGACGAAGACGCCAACGTCGCCGCCAAGGTGAGCGACGCCCGACCCGTCGCCGACATCAGCGAGGCCCACGCCCGCGTGCGCACTCTCGTCGTCGCGACGAACGAAGAGCTCCGTATCGCGCGGCAGGCGGCGAAGGTGGCCCGCGGCGACCAGGACGTGAAGCAGCCGCGCCCCATTCCCATCGCCATCAGCGCCCGCCACGCGCACCTGGACCGAAAGGCGATGGACGTGCTCTTCGGCGAAGGGAGCGAGCTGACGGTCTACCGGCCCCTCTCGCAGCCAGGCCAGTTCGCGTCGGAGCAGCGCGTGAACCTGGTCGGTCCGAGGGGGCGCATCGAGGGCGTGCGGGTGCTGGGACCGCTGCGGCGTGCCTGCCAGGTCGAGGTGTCGCGGACGGACGAGTTCCGGCTCGGCGTCGACGCGCCGATCCGACGCTCCGGACAGGTGAAGGGCTCGGCGCCGATCACCCTCGAAGGACCCAAGGGGACGCTCCACCTCGACGAGGGGCTGATCTGCGCCTGGCGGCACATCCACATGACGACCGCAGACGCCGAGGCCTACGGCGTGCAGGACGGAGACATGGTGGAGGTCACGGTGAGCGGGGGGCCCCGCGACCTGACCTTCGGTGACGTGCTCGTGCGCGTCAAAGACAGCTATGCCCTCGAGATGCACATCGACACGGACGAAGCCAACGCCGCGGAGCTGAGCCCCGGGGCCGCCGGCGAGCTGATCTACAGCGAGCCCGGCTCGAAGGCCACAGCGACCCTTCAGCGCAAGCGCTAGAGCTCATCGCAAGACCCCTCGTCGTCGCTTCGTGGCCTGCGGACGCCCTCTGCCGCCCTCCTCTCACCTCGAGGCGACTCCGCATGCCCTCGGTCTGGGCGTGGCATGTCGCGCCCCGTCCACGGATCGACGCGCGATGGGCACACCTCACAGGAGCCCCCGTGCAACCGCGCAACTGCGACACGGTCGATGCCGGGGCGAACGGCTGAGGCTTCACTCCTCGGGGTCGGCTTGGGCCGATCCGCTCTCGCTCGATCCGCCCGACGCTTCCCCCGCCCCCTCGTCCGAGCTGCTTTCCGGACGCCCGTCGGGGGTCAACAACGTCGAGGGCATCACGTCGGCGCGGGACGTAACCGCCAGCACGTACGGCGAGGTGCTCCCCTGCTCCTTTTCTCCGACGAAGATCCGGTACTCCCCCGCCGGCGCCGCCAGCTCGACGATGGGGTCGGTGCCTTCGTCGTCGTCGCTGCACAGCACGGAACCGTCGGGGGCCTGAACGACCAAGCTCACGTCCCCGGGGCTGTGGACCATGACGCGCACGCTTTCGAGCTCGCCGTCCACCACGAGCAGGTGATCGGGGATGTCCGAGACAAAGCCGACGCATCCCTCGCCCAGGGAGGTCGCCTCCGCGCGTCCGCCGCTCGCGCCACGGACCCGTGTGGGGTCCGGCTCGAAGTCCGCTTCGATGCGGACGGTGCCGAAGTTCGACGAGCGCGGCGGCGACGGCTCGAGGGGAGGTCCGTCCGGGAGCGGCGAGAACTCGTCGGTGCGGCGGTTGAGGGTGCGAGCCGTCAAAGCGGCGCGCCGCCCCTCGTCGTCGCTCAGCCGCAGCCGCATGTTCATGCTCAGCTCCGTCAGACTCGCGAGCACGGGGGCGTCCTCATCGAGAGGGAGGGTCCACTCGAAGCGCGTCGCGAGGTTCGCCGAATCGAGGGTCGCGTTCGGCGGAAGCGGCATACGCATCGATGCCACGTTCAAGTGCCCCTCCACGCGGTAGCTCTGCTCGTCCCTGCGCGCGAGGGTCATGGTGCCGTCGATCGCGCTGTCGTCCGCCTCGATCCGCATGGCCCGGAGCATCGCTGCCGTCGCCTCCGGGTCGATAGACCAGGTGTCGCCCACCCGTCGGGGCATGGGCGTCCCGAAGATGGCGTCCTCGTCACGGTCGGGACCGTCCGGCAACACCAGACCGAGGACCTCGGCGAGCTGCCCCTCCACGTCTTCGCCGTCAACGAGGATCCGGCTCGGCTCGCCCCGGACGACGCGCACGACGGCCCCGCGAGGCAGGGGACTCTGGCGCCGTCCGTCGGCTTCGATCGTGAACTCGTCCACGGTAACCTGGAGCTCCTGCTGGCGGCCTGCGTCATCGACGGAGACCACCTGCGCCTCGCCTTCGAGAGTCGCGACGATGCGCATCTGCCGGCGCTGCGGCGGCTGCCCCTCGGACGCGAGCTCTTCGCTCTGCTGGTTCACGGTGCGCGTGCGGACCCGAAAGCGTCGGCCCGCGTGCTCGGGACGGTCGAGCCGTACCCGGATCGGCGAGTCGTCGGTCGGCGTGGTGTCGCTGGTGCGAGGGCAGGCGGCCAGCAGCAGCAGGGCGAGGGAAGCGTGACGCATGGGCGTGCAGCCTGCTCGGTCGCCCGTGAGCTGTAAAGGCGGCGAGAGCGCCGCCTCGGACCCGCGATGTTCGGATCAGCGCGAGGGCATGCGGCGGGCGATGCGGAAGCTCATCTCCAGGGCCTGCTGGTAGTTCAGGCGCGGATCGCAGACGCTCGTGTAGTTGCGCTCGAGGTCGGCCGCGGTCAGCGCCTGGGCGCCCCCGGTGCACTCGGTCACGTCGTCACCGGTAAGCTCGAAGTGGACGCCGCCGAGATACGTTCCCGCCTCCTCGTGGACAGCCATGACCTCCTCGAGCTCCTGAAGAATCGCGTCGAAATCACGGGTCTTCAGACCCGAAGGGGTCGAGACGGTGTTGCCATGCATCGGGTCGCTCATCCACAGTACGGGGCGCCCTTCGTCGCGCACGCGCGCGACGATCGGCCCGAGCGCGGCACGCGCCCGCGTCGCCCCCATGCGCGTGATCAGTACGATCTTCCCCGGCTCGTCCTGCGGGTTGAGGACGTCGAGGAGCCGGAGCACCTCCTCGGGCGTAGTGCTCGGCCCGAGCTTCACGCCCACGGGGTTGCGCACGCCTCGAAAGAACTCGACATGAGCACCGTCGAGCTGCCGCGTCCGTTCCCCGATCCACGGCAGATGCGTGCTCAGGTCGTACCAACCCCGACGCCGTGGGACGGTGCGCGTCTGCGCCGACTCGTAGTGCAAGTTGAGCCCCTCGTGGCTCGTGTAGAACTCGACCCGACTGAGCTGAGCGACGGATCGCTCTCCGACGGCTTCCATGAAGTCGAGGGCGCGGGTCACCTCATCCACGATGCGCTGATACTCGGCCCGCAACGCGCCCGAGAGCTTTGCGCTCGCCATGAAGCTCAGGTCCCAGTACTCCGGGTGGTGCAGGTCCGCAAAGCCGCTCTTGGTGAGCGAACGGATGAAGTTGAGGGTCAGGCCCGCGTGCTTGTAGCCCTCGACCAGGAGCTGCGGATCGGCGCGTCGAGCCCGGGCCGTAAAGTCCGGGCGGTTGACCAGGTCACCGAAATAGTTGGGCAGCTCGACGCCGTCGCGTACCTCCGTGGGCTTGCTCCGCGGCTTGGCGTACTGCCCGGCGAAGCGGCCGACGCGCGTCACCGGGCGCTTGCCGCCGTGGATGAGCACCATGCTCATCTGCAGCAGAATCTTCAGCTTCGCGGCGATCGAGTCGGGAGCGCAGTCGTCGAGGGTCTCGGCGCAGTCGCCGCCCTGAAGCACGAAGCGCTCCCCTCGCTGTGCCTGGGCAAGCTGCGCCTTGAGCTGCTCGATCTCCCAGCTCGTGACCAGGGGCGGGAGCCGGCGGAGGGTCCGCACCGCGGCCTCCAGCTCCGCAGGATCGTCGTAGGCGATCGCCTGCGCCTTTGGGCGGCTCTTCCAGGAGTCGGGGGACCACGCTGCCATCGCCCCAACCTTGGCACCGCGGCCGGGCTCGAACCACCCGCGAATCCTGCGCCCTCGGCGGTCTCGCCAAGGGCCGCATCCGCTCTATAGTCCGGCCATGGCTGGTCCCTTCCCCACCCTGCGTATCACCCGAAACGCCCTCGTCCCCGAGGGGAGCTTCGCTGAGGCCCAGGCCGCCTACCTTCACCCTGACCCGACCCTCGTCCGAGAGCTCGACACGCTGCTGTCGTCCAAGAAGATCGGCGTCGTCGCTCACTTCTACATGGATCCAGAGCTCCAGGGCGTGCTGGGCGCGTGCTCCTGGAAGCACATCGGCGTCAGCGACTCCCTCGTGATGGCCGACCGCGGCGTGAGGATGGCCGAAGCCGGCTGCCGCACCGTCGTCGTGCTCGGCGTGGACTTCATGAGCGAGAACGCCCGGGCCATGCTCTCGGCGGCGGGCCACGACGAGGTCCCGGTCTACCGCGTGGCCTCCGATCCCATCGGATGCTCGCTCGCCGAGTCGGCCGAAGCGCCGGCCTACGGGGCCTACCTCGCGGAGGCGGCGGCAACCGAGCGCGCCTTGCACGTCGTCTACATCAACACGAGCCTGCGAACCAAGGCCAAAGCCCACGCGCGCGTGCCCACCATCACCTGCACGTCGAGCAATGTGGTGCAGACCATCCTCCAAGCCGCCGCGCAGATCCCCGAAGTGGCGATCTTCTTTGGCCCCGACACGTACATGGGCCAGAACCTCCACAGCCTCTTGAGCGCGCTGGCCGAGATGGACGACGCGGCGATCCGCGCCGTGCACCCCGCCCACGACCGCACGTCGATCCGATCGCTTCTCGGTCGCTTCCGCTACTTCGAGCAGGGAACCTGCATCGTCCATCATATGTTCGGCGCCGAGGTCGTGAAAACCACCCGAGAGCACTACGGCGACGCCTACGTGACCGCGCACCTCGAAGTACCCGGCGAGATGTTCGCCCTCGGCCTCGACAAGCAGCACCGGGGCGAAGGGGTGGTGGGCAGCACCTCGAACATCCTCGGGTTCATCCTGGAGAAGACCCGCGCCGCCCTCACCCAAAGAGACGGGGCACCGCTCCGCTTCGTGCTCGGCACCGAGGCGGGGATGATCACGCCGATCGTCCGACAAGTGCAGGGCCTGCTCCGGGACGCCGCCAGCGACCTGGCGGTGGAGGTGGTGTTTCCCGTCGCCGCCGAGGCCGTGGCGCGCACCGAGGACCCGGCGTTACCCATCGTGCCCGGCGTCGCCAGCGGCGAGGGCTGCTCCGTCGCTGGCGGCTGCGCGACCTGCCCCTACATGAAGAGGAACAGCCTGGACGCGCTCGTGGCGCTCTGCCGACGCATCGACGAGGTACCGTCCGACACCCTGCGCCCTTTCGAACCCAGGAGATACGTCGAGACGATCGGCGGTCGCGCGGTGGCCGAGGTCGGGAGCGAGCCGATCCTCCATATGCGCTGGTTCCAGCAGCACGGTCAGCTCAGCGACACCCTCGTACGCGATGTGGCGACGCGTCACGAGCAAGCGGACTCGGAGTGAGCGTCGCTCAGCGCTCTGCCACGATCAGGAGGTACTCCCCCGCGAGCTCCCGGTCGCTCACGAAGGTATCCAGCGCCAGGTAGTACGTGCCCGCGGGGAGGCTGACCTCGAGCTCCCGGTGCGCGCGCTCGATGCAGCCGGCCTCCGTGGGCGCCGACAAGAGGTGCACGTCGATGTCGACCTCCCCGCGATCGAGCACACGGATCCACAGCTCGCGGGGCACCGCGAGCTCCAGGCGGTAGAGGTACTCGGGCCCGCTCTCGTCCTGCGTGGCGGCGCAGCCCGAGTAGACAT
>Ga0256832_1001872_pt1 | contig 14357 bp, 12 predicted proteins | sample 134614metaG_FD_190534 | JGI IMG/M metagenome (GOLD analysis project Ga0256832, IMG submission 190534) | Hydrothermal vent microbial communities from Lau Basin, Pacific Ocean - 134-614 | ecosystem: Environmental > Aquatic > Marine > Hydrothermal vents | place: Pacific Ocean: Lau Basin | collected...
CAGCATGAATTAGATGATATGATCGATTTGAAACCTGGAGGTTGCTAAAATGAGACAAATAAAAAATAATATCTGTAGAAATAGTTTAATTATACTGTTGTCAATTTTTTATATTAGTGGTTGTATGTCAACTAAAATAAAACCAAGTATAAAAAAAGTAGATAAAGTTAATACCAAGCATAATATCTACTATGGCACATATACAAGAGTTGGGCATAATGGAAGCTTTTTTGTCGATAGAAAGTCGGGTGAATTGTGGTATGTAGTAATAACTTCTAATGGAATTTCAAGCTTTACTAAAAAACTTGATGCAGGTTTAAAACAATTAGATAAACTACATAAAGTAGCACCAGTGTTTGACGTTGAATTAATAGGTAGTTTAAGTAATACTTCTAATTATGATACGGGGTTAAAATCGCATCCATATTTTAAAAAATATTATCCTAGTAAAATACTACATGTGAGTAAAGTTTTGAAGCTATCACCAGCTAAGAGCCACTTGCGCTGTGCGTTAAGCTATTGAAACATAAGGACTGATAAATAGGAAGAAGATATAACTCATTGATTTTATTATGGGGTGAAAATTCTGAGAAAGAGAGTTTTTCCAAAAAAAATGCATTGTAAGTCATTGATATATGCAGAATCCTCGGGGTAAATATTTTTTGAAGGCACTATTTTCTAATATGATTTCAATAACTTGCATACAACGCAAGTGCCTCAGAGGCGCAACACTCGATACTGGTGGTTGGTTAGACCTTACCAGACAAGGACTTTCACCCTGTAAGAAATGACAAGCTTCGCTTGTCGCACCATCCCCCCACTTTTTTACATATTTTCCCGAGATTATGAAAAAACCGGAGTAATTAGCATGACATTTCAGAGCGAGCTGGCTATTATCAGCGACAATTCAGAAATTATTATTTTTAGATAGTATAATGACAGCTTGTTTTTATTAAGGGAGTGTTATTTTGGCACGAAAAAAAAGAAAATATCGTAAAAACACCACGACGAAGATGACTTTAAAAGATCGTGAAACGAATGCAAAAAATGCACTTCACTATGGTCATTACAAAAAAGCGATTACACACCTTAAGCCATTACTTGAAGCCAAAAATATTGAGAGTGACAGGAAAGCGAGGTGGATAGAGTGGGCAAAAACCGCACATACTTCTCTGGCACAACAACTATTTAAGAGTAAAAAATATCAGGAAGTTATCAGAGTGTGTAACAGTGGTCATCGGCTCTGCGAGCTTGCGCTGGATACCCCCATTTATATCACCTCCCTGATAAATACAAACCGTTTTGATGAGGCGCTGGAGTATTATTTACAGTTATCTGAAAAGTCAGCAGAGGGAAAAACAGCCAGGTCAGATTTGGCTTTAATTCGTTCTGAGTTGGCAGTTCGCGCCATCGCCAATGATTCAAAAATCATAGAACGCTTGCCTGAAGATGATCCTGTTGCAGCCGGTTTTGAGAACGCTTGCGAATTGCTGGATGCTTATTGTCACTCCAACGATGAGCTTGTAGAAGATAAACTAAAACTGATTTCATTCCGTTCTCCCTACCGTGATTTAAAACAGATAATCAGCGCTGCTATCAAACTTGATAAAGGGAGTGAAGCTGATAAAGAAAAATCCCGTGAAACACTGGCAAATATTTCACCTGATTCTGCCTTTTTCTCACTGGCTGAAGCATTTCAGCTGACTGCTATGGATGTAGAAGAGATTGCATCTTCATATTTGTCTTTGAATAATAATCTGCAAGCATTTGTATGTCATGCAAAAGGTTGGCAGGAAGAGCAACAGAAACTGCTTAATGCTCTTGCAAATCTCCCGCCTGAACCAGGCTTTTCGGAGATATTCCGTATTGCAGATAGTTGTAAAAAAATTCAGCCTGAATATGCCAGAGAAATCGCACAGATGGCTCTTGTTCATGCCAGAGTAAAGCATAGCAATGTGATAACGCCAAAACGCTATGAACAACGCTTTGGAAAAATGGATGCTCTTGAATCACAACATGTAGAAGCACTATATGAAATTCTCACTTATGATGAAGAACCAAAGGATGATTATTTCTTTGACCCGGAAGAGCAATTTATTGATGTAGAAGAAGCCTGGGAAGACTATCTGAGTTTACTTAATGATGAAAATGATGAAAAATATGGAGGCATGAACCCGTCGGTATCATTGAGCAATGCCCTGGTTTATCGATTTTTTGTTAAATTACGCTCGCGCTCGGATACTGATACTCGTATAAGAAGAACATCAATCCACTATCTTGAAAAATCTCTTGAGTATGATCCTCTGGATAAAGAATCACACCTTGATGTGATCCGTTATTATCTGAATGAAAAAAAACTAAAAGATGCCAGAGACTCTTTGAATCTGGCATTGAAATACTACCCCGATGATTTGCAGATATTGTTACTAGCCGTAGAAGTAGCTATAGCTGGTAATGCTTTCAAAAAAGCATCAAATTATGCGAAGAAGATTCTTGAAGTTGATCCCATCAATCGTCAGGCACGCAATTTATTATGCAAGGCACACCTGGCTCATGCCAGAAAACAGGTACCAGGGGGAAAATGGCATTTACTTGAAAAAGAACTGGATGAGGCTGAGCAGTGGAGTAAAGATCAGGTAAACATTCAAGCTGCCATTGTTACCTTAAGGGCAATAATGGCAACAGCCCAAAAGCAGAAAAAACAGGCAAGTGAATACTTGCAACAGCTAAGTTCATTGCTAAAAACAGATTTAAATGCCAGTTTAATCATTCATCTTGAGACTGGCGCTACAAATTCTGAAGCGATAAATTGTAATGCAAAAAAGCTGCATCAATTGGCAAAACTAAAGTGGCGTCCAGCCAAAAAACAGAAAAAAGAGGTCCTTTTCTCATTTATTGAGATGAGTGAGGCTTGTTTGAATGACTACGATGAAAAAGTAGTCCATGAGGCATTTACTGCATTAAAGCCTGCTCTCAAGTTTATTGATACAGCAGATTTTTCATTGCAAGATTATGAAAGTGTTTTGGCATTCTGGCATCGTACCAAACAGACTGATTTAAGCGAGGTATATGTTGAAAAGGCAATTAAAGAACACGGTAATCTGCCACTACTTATCTATTATCGTTATATTGATAAGCCTTTTTTACCTTTTGCCAGTTTTTCTGAAGTTGAAGATGCCCTTCATCGAGCCAAAGAAGCAGGCGATTCAAGAACAGTGACGCGCCTCATTAGTGTATTGGAAAAAAGTGGACCTCCCATGCCTTTAGGCGGTTTCAACGACAAACATTTTCCTGATTTTGACCTTGATGACGATTTTAATGACCTTGATGATGATTTACCGCTCAAAGACCTTGATGAAGATGCCCTTAAAATACTACTACCTGAGCTGATTAATTTGGCGGCCAGCGACAAGGAGATTATATCATTGTTACAAAATGTTGTGCGTCTGCCTCACGCAAAAATCATGGAATATAAGGATATTATTGGCGAAAAAGGTTTGCGAGAAATGCTAATTGCCTTTATTACGAAACAGACCGAACCCGAAGATTTTATAGCAGAGTACGAAAGCACTAAAGAAGAAACTGAAAAAGAAGATAAAAAACCCAAGAAAAAATCATTTTTTTCACAATTAAATCTGTTATTTGGGGGTGATGACGAATGAAAAACCCTTACCTTATTCTTGGTCTCTGGGAACAGAGAAAAAATATCACTGACAAACTGGTCCAGGAGAGTTATCTTGATTTGGTTAGAAAATATCCGCCCGATAGAAACCCGCAACGGTTCCAGCAAATTAAAGAAGCCTATGAACAATTAAAAACCAGTAAAAATCGCTTACAATATTTTTTATTCAGTACTACACTTGCCGATCGCGATGATTTAATTGCTGCCCTGCTTCCTGATAAAGAATATAAACGTCCGGATTTGCAGCTTATAAAACGTGTTTTGAAAAAATAAACTAAAGGTCAAAAATGTTACCTGAAGAATATCCGAGCAATAGTAGACTACAGAGCTTTTCAAGCAACATGGATACAAATGATGCAAATACAGATAAGCATAATATAGATGCGTTGAACAAGCTGCGTGATCAATTTAATGATTTTTTACAACAAAATGGTGAGACTGTTCTGGCAACGCTTGAGCAACAAGATGCGTCACAGACTCAAGTCACCTTATACAACCTCTTCAGCGAACTGGCAGCATTAAAAACTGAAGTTAAGCGAGAATCAAAACAGGTAAAAGATGCGGTAGGGCAATTTAGTGGCTTACTGGATACTTTAACAAAAAATAACCAGCAACTATCAATAGAACTGGAAAGGCAAAAACAGCAAGATGAAAAAACAGCTTTTGCGTACCGTCTTCCACTGCTTGAAGATATGCTTGATTTGAGTGACAGTCTTCAGCATACACTGGAAAACGCCAAAAAATACAAACCATCCTGGTGGGAAAGGCGCTCAAAACGTGCCCAATTTTTTCGTCAGGATATGATTGACGGTCTGGAAATTACCCAAAGGCGAATTAATAAAGCATTGCGACAGCATGACGTGAATGCAATAAACTGTATTGGAAAAAAATTCGATCCTCACACAATGAAAGCAGTCAAACTTGTAAATAGTAAAAAACATGAGAACGGCATTGTACTCGCAGAAATACGCAAAGGTTATACTCGCCACGGAGAAGTGATTCGCCTGGCAGAAGCAGTTGTAAATAAAACCTGAAGCAGTGAGATTAATGCAACTTCAGTTAAAATATAATTTTTTAGAAAAGGATTGATTTAATGAAAGACACAATTATCGGGATAGACCTTGGAACAACAAATTCAGAGGTTGCCATACTAAAAGAAGGAAAGGTCAATGTCTTAAATATCACAGGAGAATCCAAACAATTGCCTTCCTATGTAGGCATGGATGAAGATGGTGAATTATTGATTGGTGAAGCTGCTAAAAACCAGTTTTTACTTTATCCCGAACGCACCATCAAATCTGTTAAGCGTCATATGGGGGAAGATATTCAGCTAACACTGGCAGATAAATCTTTTTCTCCCCAGGAAATTTCAGCAATGATTTTACGTCATTTAAAGCAAATTGCTGAAAAGGAACTTGGCAAGCCTGTCTCTCGTGCTGTAATCACCGTTCCTGCGTATTTCTCTGATGCGCAACGGCAAGCGACCAGAGATGCGGGGGAAATTGCCGGTTTAAGCGTTGAACGCATCTTGAATGAGCCTACTGCAGCGGCTCTTGCCTATGAAGTAAACAGCCCTGAAGCACGCACAATACTGGTATATGATCTGGGTGGCGGTACTTTTGATGTCTCAGTCGTAAAAATTGAAAATAACGTCGTTGAAGTTCTTTCCAGTCATGGTGATAATCATTTGGGTGGTGATGATTTTGACCAGAAAATTATTGAGCACATTCTGGCGCATCTAAAAGATGAACATGAGGTAGACATAACAGAAGAACCCAGGGCAATGTCCCGTATAATCCGCGCAGCAGAAAACGCCAAAATTGCCTTGTCATCACAGCCCTATTTCACCATTGAAGAAGAGCATCTGACAGAAAGCAAGGGGCGCCCGGTGCATCTTTCGCTGGAGTTATCGCGTGAAGACTATGAAGAGATGATCAAACCCTTTATTGATCAGACTGAAGAAGCAATTCATACCGCACTGGATGGAGCCAAATTACGGGTTGTTGATATTGATGAAATCCTGCTCGTTGGCGGTTCAACCAAGACGCCTTTAGTACGGGACCGGCTTGAAAAAAATCTGGCTCGCCCAATACGACTTGATGTTGACCCGGATTTATGCGTTGCCATAGGTGCTGCTACCCAGGCGGGAATCATAGGTGGTGAAGATGTATCAGCAACACTGGTTGATGTCACACCTTATACCTTTGGTACAAGTGCATTAGGTGAAATGCACGGGCATGAATATCCTTATGTCTATGTACCAATTATCAAGAAAAACACACCAATTCCTGTAACACGCAGTGAATCCTTCTTCACAATATTTGATGGTCAAAAGAAAATAGAAGTCAATGTCTATCAGGGTGAAGACCCTGATGCATTAAATAATGAAGCCTTGGGAAAATTTCTGATTGAAGATTTGAAAAACGTGCGTGCAGGTGATGCCATTATCACAACCTTTTCACTCGATATAAATGGCATTTTGCATGTAACCAGTACTGAAAAGAAAACAGGAAAACAAAAAAGCATCACAATTGACAATGTCATTAGTCGCTTTCAGGATAAGGAATTAGAAAAAGCAAAACAGCAAGTAGCTGCTTTGTTTGATGATGAAGAATCTCTGAAAAACAAAGACGAGCAGAAAAATGAACTTCTGGAAAAAGCGAAAAAGCTCCAGGCAGATTTGGACGGTGATGACAAGGAAGATATTACTGACCTGATCACTGATCTTGAAGAAGCCATCAAAGCCAATGATAAAGATGCCATTGCTACTGTCTCAGAAGAATTAACCGACCTGATTTATTATCTGGAGACTTAATGAAACGCTGTCCAAACTGTAGAGCCAGATACAAAGGTGGTGAAAGCTGCCATCGTTGTGGAATGGACTTTAAATGGTTGCTGGATATTGAAAAAAGCGCCTTGTCATTACGCCCTGCAATTGCCAGGGCGTTATATGAAAATGATTATAAACAGGCAAAAAAACTGCTTGGGCAACATCAACAACTCATTAAAGACCCTGTGATGGATAGTCTTGCTCTTTTTCTTGAGACAGTAGAGTAGAATAACTTAAGGAGCAGCACGCGCACAATAAAACCCGCTAACTAAAGTTATCCTGCGTCTCTGAGTCCTTTATACTTTCAGCACTCTTCCATTCCAGGAGAAAACGAATTATGAGCGTCAATAATACTAATGATAAAAATGACAATGACAATAATAAAAATAATAACAGTGAATCCATGTATACAAATCACCCCGAACCCTTTACACAATCGAAGGGAACGGGTTGGTTATCCCAGTTTTTGCTGATTTTCTGGTATTTTCTGCTAATTGCAGGTGGTTTTTTTCTGCTGGCCTTTGTTGCCATATTTGTTGCCTGCATGGTTTAAGGGATGGCATCCCCAAGCTTCGCAGATTCAGTTTCTATTTTCAGAAGCAGCGCTTATAATGTGAAAATATGAATATTTACCTCGTAGGTGGTGCTGTCAGAGACAAACTGTTAGGGCTTGCGGTCAAGGATCGTGACTGGGTGGTCACTGGCGCGACCCCTGATGACATGCTCAAGCAAGGCTTCACACCCGTTGGCAAGGATTTTCCTGTGTTTCTTCATCCGCAAACGCATGAGGAATATGCGCTCGCGCGTACTGAGCGCAAAACCGCAGCCGGTTATCATGGCTTTACGTTTCATGCCGATAGCAAGATCACTCTGGAGGAAGACCTCAAGCGCCGTGATCTAACTATTAACGCAATGGCAGAAGATGCCGATGGCAATCTGCTGGATTACGTTAACGGTCAGGCTGACCTCGAAAAACGTATTTTGCGCCATGTCTCCCCCGCGTTTGCCGAAGATCCGGTGCGCATTTTACGCATTGCCCGTTTTGCTGCGCGTTTTGCACCCTCAGGTTTTACGATTGCCGCTGAAACCATGCAGTTAATGCGTCAGATGGTAAAACAGGGTGAAGTCAATGCACTGGTTCCGGAACGTGTCTGGCAGGAAATGTCTCGTGCCCTTGCAGAGCCTGCGCCTGAGGTGTTTATTGAGACCTTGCGCGAATGTGGCGCACTGAAAATCCTTTTCCCTGAAATTGAGCGCCTCTTTGGTGTACCGCAGCCGCTTGAACATCATCCCGAGATTGATAGCGGTGTGCATACGCTCATGGTTTTGCAACAGGCTTGCTTATTGAGTGATGAAGCAGTGGTACGCTTTGCAGCACTCACGCATGATTTGGGCAAAGGCACAACCAGAAAGGAAATCCTGCCACATCACTATGGACACGAAGAAAGAGGCTATTATCTGGTTAAGGATCTGTGCAAGCGTTATAAAATTCCCAACCAGTACCGTCACTTAGCCGAGATCACGGCGCGTTATCATACGCATGTGCATCGTGCTTTTGAAGTAAAGGCAAAAACACTCTTAAAGCTGTTTCAGCGCACCGATGCATTCCGCAAGCCACAGCGTTTTCAGCAGTTTTTGCTGGCTTGTACGGCGGATAGTCGCGGTCGCACAGGTTATGAAAACTATGACTATAAACAGGCGCCTTTTGTGGCAGATTTGAGAAACAAAGTTGCAGCCGTTGATGTCCAAAAAATTATCAAAGATGGCTTTGAAAATGAACAGATTTCAGCAGAATTGCACAGGCGCCGAATCAGTGAAATTAAAAGGGAAATCAATCGTGTGAAAGAGTCTGTCTAAAAACAGATATTTCATTTCTGATTCTATTGAAACTGGAAAAATCAGCCATACCTTACAAGGTAACTACAAATTAACGGGGTATATCATGACAATTCTAAAAGCAGGTTTTAACATTGGTGACATTATTATCCATCGTGAACAGAATTTTCGTGGGGTAATTGTTGACGTTGATGCTGAATATCAGGGGTCAGATGACTGGTATGACCTGTTTACAACTAATCAACCCGCTAAAAATCTGCCCTGGTATCATGTGCTGGTGGATGAAGAAGGCTCTATGGCGTATGTCTCGGAGCAAAATATCTATAATGACTCGTCTAATATGGAAGTAGAGCATCCAATGCTTGACGATATTTTCAAGGACTATGATCAGGGTCACTACCTGCCCAGACAGACTGTGAACTAACGATGCCTGACTGGCTGGCTCACTCACAGTATGTAGTGGCATTTATTACCGGATTGCTGGGAGGGGTTCACTGTTTTGGCATGTGTGGCGGCATTGTTGGCGCCTTAACACTTAATACAGGGGGCAATTCAGGCAACCGTAGTATTCACGACAATGACCCTGACAGACTGATTTCTCAATTAATTATTACTTTGGGTTATAATATCGGGCGTATTGCCGGATACGTCGTCGCAGGGGCTTTAGTTGGTTTTCTAGGGGCAACTCTTGTTGATCTTGGTGGTATTCAGGCAGCCAGGCAAGTTCTTGCGATTATCGCCTCTCTCTTTATGATTGCACTCGGCTTCTATCTCGCCGGAATCTGGCAAGGCATCAGCAAACTCGAATCTATAGGCACTCATTTGTGGAAACACATACAGCCTTTCAGCAAACAATTCATGCCCGTTCGCAGCCTTAAACAAGCCATTCCGCTGGGATTTTTATGGGGCTGGTTGCCCTGCGGACTGGTGTATACCGCACTGATCTGGACATTAAGTGCTGGTGGCGCTGTTGAAGGAGCGTTGCTGATGCTTGCCTTTGGACTTGGTACATTGCCTAATCTTCTGGCGATGGGGATTGTCGCAAGCCTTCTGGAGAAATGGGTGAGAAACCCTGGAATACGCCTGATTGCCGGATTGCTGGTCGTTGCCATGGGAATAATCACGCTTTTTCGTGCGTTTATTTTTTGACTGTTTGCTGTGGATTCAGCTTAATTATAACCAATAGCCCACCTAATTTAGACGACTGCTTAAACGCTAATGTACCGTTATATAGCTTAATAATATCTTTGCAAATCGCTAAACCCAGTCCGTATCCTTCTGTATTTTCATCAAGACGAGTGCCTCGCTGGGCGAGCTTTTTTAGCTCACTTTCATTATGACTTGAACCATCATCTTCAATATAAATAACCGTACCTTGCGTTTTATCATCAATCATAATTTTGCAAAGTACCTGGCTTTTTGCCCATTTGCAGGCGTTATCCAATAGGTTACCAAATAGCTCAAGCATATCTTCACGATCACCAAAGGCGTTAATCTCCCTGGCTATATCGATTGTTATTTGCAAGTGATTTCGCTTATGCGCCTGCTTCAATACATCTGCCAAAACGGGCAACTCTTCGTGCGGATTAAAGCGTTGTGAGGTATTTCCCAAGCCTGCCATATTGGCGCGTTTAAGTTCGCGCTTCATAAGCTCCTGAATGCGCTTAGCCTGTAATTTTACCTGCTTGGTTTTTGGTTTGGTTGCTAATGAATCATCATCAAGTGCTTGCATTAAAATGCTTAACGGTGTTTTTAAGGCATGGGCGAGATTACCTAATGAATTTCGGGAGCGTTCTAAACGCTGCTGCATAAGACTGAGTGTATGGTTAAACTCTTTAACGAGGGGATAAATTTCACTCGGTACTTGTTCAGATAACGATTGCCGTGAGCCTTCGGCGACTTCTTTTATTTCTTGGCGAGAATTATTTAGATGTTTAAATAACCGACGCACAAAGTAGCGTTGCAGTGTGAAGAGTAACAGAAAGCCAGTAACCCCAAGCCCGACATAAACAAGCATGGATTTTTTACGTTGTTTAACAAGCTGGTTCACATTTTCAGCTACAGAAACAATAATATTGTAGCCATTCTTTTGGAATTTCTGTGTCCAGATAATTAAATACTGATCTTTTAAAACAGGAAAATCGTATAAAAATACTGACCGTTTTCGCTTATCAAAGGGTAAACTGTCACCTCGTAATGAGGGTGAATTTATAATCTCTTCCTGATTATTCAAATGCAGTTTTATGGAATAATAATATCCAGAATCAGGCGTATTATAGACAGGGTCTAAACGCCTCCAGCGGATTTTCACCCTTTTCTTGATTGATCCATCAACGGGCGGCATGAAGACTAAACTATTAAAAATGCGTTCTGCATCCTGCTCAAGATGCGAGTTAACAACATCGCCGAGTATTTTATGTGTTGAAATTTTGGTAATTAATAATTGCCCAACAAGAATGGCAAACAAGAGTAATCCTAATCCCAGTTGTAACTGTTTTTCCAGAGATTTCATTTAATGAGTCTCATTAGTGCTGAGCGCCAGAGAATGCTTAGACATCTGTAAAAAGATAACCTTGTCCACGCTTGGTAACAATCTTTTCCTTGCCGATTATTTTACGCAAATGACGCACATAAACTTCGATCAAATTACTGTCTTTATCAAAGTTTTGATCATAAACATGCTCGATTAATCGGGATTTACTCAAAATTTTATTGGGATTTAACATGAAATACCTTAATAACCGAAACTCAGTCCCTGTAAGTTCTATTGCATCTTGATCGGCATTCATATCATCACCTTTACTGATAATAGTCACCCGCTGTGTCTCTTCATCCAAACTTAGGCTTTTACTGGTGATTGTATCTCCAAGATTTTTATGGTGACGTCTTAATAATGCCCGAATACGAAGCTGTAACTCTTCATAATGAAAGGGTTTTCCCAAATAATCATCAGCACCCGCTTTAAAACCATCCACGCGCTCATGCCAGGCATCCCTTGCGGTTAATATAATCACAGGAATAGCATTGTTTTTATTGCGCCAGTTTTTTAGCACCTCCAAACCTGATCGTTGTGGCAAACCCAAATCCAAAATTACCAAATCATAAAGGATTTCATCGCCCATAAATTCAGCATCAATACCATTATCAGTAACATCAACGGCAAAGCCTTCTTTTTGAAGCTTTTGAAACAGGTTCTGACTTAATTCAGGGTCATCTTCTACTAATAGTAAGCGCATAGTTATAATCATTTAGTGTAAAACAGCAAGTTCCCGAGCATAATAAATCTACAGGAATTTTGTTCCTTTTATTTAAAGTAGCCTCTCTTCTAACTGATCTTCCTTCTTAGCCAGTTTCACAAATCCAATATCCTCCATAATCCCATACATTGCGGGTAATACGAGCATGATTAGCAGAGTAGATGTGAGCATTCCAAAGACAATGCTGGTAACCAGTGGTATCAGTATGAGTGCTTGGGTGCTGGTTTCAAATAGTAAGGGGGTCATGCCTGCTACGGTGGTTGCTGAGGTGAGGAAGATGGCACGAAAACGATCTCGCACGGCTTGACTGGCAGCATCGTGAAAGCTTTGTCCCTCTTCGACATGGTGCTTTACAAAAACCACCAGCAAGATGGAGTCATTAACCACGATGCCCGCAAGTGAGACAAAGCCAATCATGCTGGGCAGGGTGAAATCTAGCCCCATTATCAGGTGTCCCCAAATTGCGCCAATTAGCGCCAGTGGAATATTGAGCATAACAATGGCGGGTTCGCGGTAGTTTTTGAAGATCAAACTCAAAAGCAGGAATACCCCAAGCGCACCCAGTCCAAAGCCTGTGAGTATTGATACTTTGGTTTCTGTGCCACTTTCTACTTCACCTTTTAGTGCAAAGGTGACATTGGGATAGCGTTGTTGCAGTTCATCAAGAAAGTTTTTCTCGGTTGATGCAATGATTTCTGAGGTATTTGCGACTTCTGCATCAACATCACCAAAAATGGTTATGGTGCGTTTATGGTTGTAATGCGCAATCCGGGCAAAGTCGCGTTTTTCTGTAACGCTGGCTACGCTGCTAAGCGGAATGGGTTCGCCTTTGCGTGAGAAAACCGTGAGGTTTTCAAAGTCATCCACTTCTTCAGAGGGTTTGCTATCCAGTTTGGCAATGATTTCATAGGCTTCCCGACCTTTGTAAATATCGCTAATTTTAGTCCCTTGATAATCGGCACGAAGCTGTGCAGAGATACTCCGTGAATCAACGCCTGCGGCAAGTGCGCCATGTTTTAGCTTAACGATAAACTGTGGCTTGCCAGGGCGCAGGTCATCGAGCAGATTTGAAACGCCAGCATAACCACGTAGCCAGTTTTGCAGCTCTAACGATGCTTTTGAGAGTTTTTCAAGGTCAGGCCCACTCAGGCGAATTTCTATAGCGCGCCCTGCAGGGCCAACCTTTGGCTCTCGAAACTGTACGCTAATCACATCGGGTAAATCACCACTGTATTTACGCCAAAGGCTGGTAAACTCGGCGATTTTTGTATGCCGAATTTCGGTGTTGAGCAGGTCAATGCTAACGGTCGCCAGATGCGTGCCATTTTCAGGTACGTCTTTATGTTCACCATAGGTAAGCTGAACATTTTTAACCAGTGGTTCAGGTTCGTTTTTATTTAGCTCTTCCACGGTTTTATCCAGAGCGTTCAGAATTGTGCCCATGACTTTTTCGGTCTTTGCCAGTGGCGTACCCTGTGGTAGTAGGATACGGGCATCCACGGTATTGCCTTCAAGATCAGGAAAGGCTTTAAATTTAACCTTGCCCGTCACAATCAAACCAACCGATAACACCAGCATGGCAAGTGCGATTCCTACAGTGATATAGCGGTAGGCGATCGCAACATCAGCGAGCTTGCCAATGCCTTCCCGAATATAACTAAAGCCTTTTTCAAATAGCTGTCTTAGTTTTGGTGGCTGTTTTTCATGGGTATGCGCTAGTGAGTGCATTAGGTGATGTGGCAATACCAAAAAGGCTTCAATCAGGCTGATGGTCAAAACTGAGAGTAAAACCACGGGCAATACGCCTAAAATTTGCCCCATGTCGCCCTTCATCATCAGTAAACTGCCAAATAAAAAGGCAGAGGTCAGGAAGGATGCAAAGACCCCTGCAAAAACACGTTGAGTTCCATCAATGGTGGCTTGCTGTGGCGTTTTACCTTTTTTATATTCATGCGCGATGCTTTCTGAAATGACAATGGCATCATCCATGAGGATACCGATTGCCATCAATAGGGCAATCATGGAGATCATATTAATGGTGACACCGAATAACACCATCATGGCAAGACCGCCCAGGAATGAAATCGGCAAGCCTAAAACTACCCAAATGGTGTAGCGCCAGCTAAAGAATAAAAACAGTGTGAAACCTGCCAGTAATAAACCCTGCCAGCCATTTTTTAGCAATAATTTTAGACGGTCACTCACCTGCGTGGCTTTATCTTGAGTAATGGTCAAGCGTGTGCTTGCGGGTAGTATCTGGTTTTCAGTTTCAACAAACTTTTTGATTGCATCGAAGACTTTTAAGGTGTCATCGGTGGTATTTTTACTAACTTTAAGAATCCCTGCGGGTTTGCCATTAAGCTCGATGCGGTCTTCACGTTTTTCAAACTTGTCTTCAATACGGGCAATCTCACCGAGCTTGATTTCACCGCCATTGGGTGAATTGATAATCACCAAATCGGCTAATTCTTTGGTTGTTTTACGCACATTATCAAAGCGTATCTGATAAGAGTTTTCACTGCCTTCAAGCGTTCCTGCGGGCAGTTCAACAGCCTGTGTCGCAATCAAATTAGCAATATCCTGTACGCTTAATTGATATTTAAGCAGGGTTTCTGGCTTTATCAGGACTTGAAGCTGGTGGGTTGAGAAGCCATCTACCGTAACAATGGGGATTTTAGGCGTTGCCAGTAGCTTATTTCGATAGTCTTCGGTGAGTGCTTTTAGCTCGGACGTTGTTAAGCCTTCTGATGTC
>Ga0256832_1001873_pt1 | contig 14350 bp, 11 predicted proteins | sample 134614metaG_FD_190534 | JGI IMG/M metagenome (GOLD analysis project Ga0256832, IMG submission 190534) | Hydrothermal vent microbial communities from Lau Basin, Pacific Ocean - 134-614 | ecosystem: Environmental > Aquatic > Marine > Hydrothermal vents | place: Pacific Ocean: Lau Basin | collected...
AGGGGAACTCCAACGAATTTTATATAGGGGATAAGGGAAAGCACCTCGGAAGTCTCACCACTATTGGATATGGCTATTACCACGTCCTCTGGAGAAATGATTCCCAGGTCTCCGTGAAGTGCATCCGCTGGATGAAGATACACAGCCGGCGTTCCGGTGCTGGAGAGGGTGGATGCTATCTTGTGGGCAACCTGTCCGGATTTACCAATTCCGGTGACGATTACCTTCCCCTTAGAATCGTATATCAGTTTCACCGCACGAACGAAGTTGCCATCTATGGAATCTTCCAGGTCGGATAGAGCATCCCTTTCGATTCTTATCGTCCGAAGAGCACTCTCCAGAATCTTCTTTTCCATTCAGCCCCAAAATGTTAAAGTAATAACTACGAAACTCAGAAACTAAACGATGGATTCCACCATGGTATTCTTCCGCAGAATTTATAAATTACAAAATCAGGAGAATTCATATTCGTTCCAGCGAAGCATTCTCCTGCCCTTCAGTAGTTTTCGAAAATTATGTTCTATTTTTGACAAGTCTTAACAATCCACATGATAATCGATTGATAATCAATCAGATACTCGCTAAAGGTATTGATGAAGTCATTAAAGCGATTAAAATTTTCGGATGATTCTGCTTCTTTTATCGTGGAAATCTTTTTATTACTATCCCCTTGATATAGAAGAAGTTTTTAAAAAGGAGGAGACGCCTCGCAAACTGATTATCCCCGATGAATCCAGGATAAGGCTCCTCAACAGAAAACCCGTGGGAACCAGATTTCACCGGACCAGACCCACAGTAACCACATGGTCATTCCTGGGACCGGAATTGATAGATTCCCTGGACTGGTCAGACGGTAAAGCATCTGGAAGGGTAAGCTACATACTGGTAAACCCCCTGAATCCGGATGTAGTTTATATTGCTGCGGCGGGAGGAGGAGTCTGGAAAACCACAGATGGGGGTGATACCTGGTTTCCAGTTGGAGATAATCTTTCGGCTCTCACATCGGGTGCCCTTGCCATGAATCCATACGACACTGCTGTCATCTTTTACGGAACAGGAGAAATGCATTACTGCGGTGACTGCTTCATAGGGGATGGACTATTCAAATCCACCGACGGAGGCAATACATGGGTGAAGATTGCGGGTGTCGAGGATGTGGGAGTCTATATCAGCAGGGTAGTAGTACATCCCAATGATACCAACAGGATAATCCTCGCCACCAATATCGGTATAAGGATTTCCACGGATGGCGGTAAGACATGGACATCCCCCGGTTTCGATGTGCCTCTTGGCTCCGGAGCCTACGACAACATGACAGACCTGGTTTACAGACCGGATGCCCCGGATACCATGTTTACCCTATCCACAGTTGGTGATGCAGACAGCGGGGGTGTTTACGTATCATACGATGGAGGATTCAACTGGACGAGAATAAATGCCTTCCCATACAACGGGTTTAGTGGATTCGTCAGGGGGCAGATTGCAATAGCACCCAGCAATCCCGATGTCATGTATATTTCGTTCTCAGACATATATGGAAATCTATACAAATTCTACAAATCCACTGATGGAGGCCAGACGTGGACGGATATAACCAGAGATGTTCCTGAGTATCTCTGTGGGCAGGGGTGGTATGACCAGGCTCTCGATGTTCATCCACTGGACGAAAACATAGTATATGCCGGAGGTGTACACGATTACGGAAGTTCCTGCTCCTATGGGCTCATAAGGAGTACTGATGGAGGAAATTCATGGGACGAGATTGCGGGAAATACAATACATCCGGACATACACGACATTGCCTTTTCCCCTTCAGGAGATACCCTGTGGGTTGCAAGCGATGGAGGAATATGGGTGAGTTACGATGGGGGCGACACATGGGTTAACAAAAATGAAGGTCTGGGTATAACTCAGTTTTATACGGTCTCTGTCAATCCAATAGATAATTCCCTGGTCCTGGGAGGCACGCAGGATAATGGAACTCCCATTATGTACAACGGAACGTACTGGGTGGAAGTGGATGGTGGGGATGGAGGAGCCAATACCTGGCTCACGCAGGGCAGCAGCTCCGTACCCGACACCTTCTTTACATCTTATGTGAATATGCTCTATGTTTCCAGAAGGAGGCTCACATCGGGATATCCCTCTCCAGTCAATGCTCTTGAGGACAGCGATGTGGGAAGCAATACAGGGGGATGGTGCAGGACATTCGGATGGAATACCACATGCGAAAACGCAGCCTGGACCACCGCTCCCCTCCTGTACGATACCACCAATGGATTCCTCTATGCAGGGACCGTCAGGCTTTACAGGTCCTCAAATGCGGGAGCGTCATGGACAGCTATCAGCGATTCCCTGGTTGCCAACAGCGGTGATGATAGGGTTTATCTATTATCAGCAGGGATAACCTCAAGTCCCGATACCATATACACTGGCTCCAACGACGGGTTCGTGGGATTTACTCCCGATGGCGGAGTGAACTGGTACGATGTATCACCGGACTGGTCTGCATATGCATATCCTCCATCGATAATGGACATACAGGTGGCTCCCACCAACGGGAAAGAAGCATTCCTGTGTCTGGGAGATGAATGGGGTTATCCCAGTATATGGCCCAGAGTTCTCTATACCAGCGATGCCGGCAATACATGGGTGGATATCTCGGGGAACCTTCCAGCAGGTTATAATTGCTGGGCCATAGAAGTATTCTTTGCTTCCGACCCTGCCAATCAGGACACCATAATATACATAGGAACAGATAGAGGGGTTTACTATACGAAGTTCGACCCGGCGAATCCTTCATCCACCTCCTGGGGCACATACGGACTGAATCTGCCATCTGCTGTAATATACGACCTGCAATTATACATGGATGCTACAGACACCCTTTTATTCGCCGCAACCCATGGAAGGGGGATATGGGTCAGCGGTGTTATTACCCCCGTGCCCAGACCGGAAGATAAAATCATTGTGGATGCAACCCCCTCCATAGATGTTAGGGGTAGATACATACTCTTCTCCAGGGAAACACCTTACTGGATTTATAACCTGAGCGGAAGGCTGCTTGCACAGGGAAGGGGCGACAGGGTATCGATAGACAGGACAGGGATATTCATAGTTCGAATTCCAGGAAGGGTAAGGAAAGTGTTAATCAGGTAATCGGGCGGATTTCACCGCCCTTTTAAAATTTCCCATCCCATGGAATTTGCCTTTCTGGATATAGAAGCCACCGGACCGAATCCCTATCGCTCGAGAATTCTCGAAATCAGCATCATTATCACGGACAGAAACCTTATAGAGAGGGAACGCTTCTCCAGCTTAATAAGAGCGGATACGCGGATAGAGAAAAAGTCATACGATATCCATGGAATATCCGAAAGGGAATTGGTAGATGCTCCGGAGTTTTCCGAAATTTCGAACAGGATAAGGGATATGCTTCTGGGGAAAGTAGTGGTGGGATACAGGATATGGGATTTCGATATAAATCTCCTGAATCTGGAACTCGCCCGCAGCAATACACTTACAATATTTCCAGAATTTATAGACCTGAAGGACATGGAAGAAATACCGGCAAAAAAATCCCTGTTCCACATGGCAAGGAGCCTGAATATACGTCCCACCAGACTCCACAGAGCCACCCCTGATGCGAGAACCACCCTTAAAATAATACGCAGGATAACCGAGAAATACGGGAACAAATCCATAGAGAGATACGTCCGCAAGCCCTCCAATCACCCCAAGCTCCTCCAGCTGGTAAAGAATACCAATGCGGGATACCTGAGCAACATCATATACAGGAGCAAATACAACATCTCGGAGCATATTGGCTTTCCGGTACTCATCAGGAATGACCACGTCATCTTTAGAAACACATACCTGAACAGGAACTTTCGACTGCTTGCCTCCAGGATAATAAGAATCGAGAGGGTAAAGTGAGGGGAAAGCCCTCACACCAGCGTATCTATCTTCATCTCCATGTATCTCACAAAATCTTCATATCCCAGTTCATTCCCCGTTGCCCTCTTCACCAGCTCCATGGGCATATAGAGGGAGCCGTGCCTGTGTATCTTTTCCCTGAGCCATCCCAGTATGGCATCGAATCTCTTCTCTTCTATAAGACGGTAGATATCACCCAGCTCCTGATTCATCCTAAAGAAAATCTGCGCCCCTATCAGGTTTCCCAGAGCGTAGGTGGGGAAGTATCCCATGCTCCCGCTATACCAGTGGATATCCTGAAGGATGCCCTCCCTGTCGTCCGGTGGATAGAATCCGAAGAGCTCCCTAAATGTCTCGTTCCATGCATCCCTCAGCTCCTGTGGTGATATTTCCCCGTTGATTACAGCCCTCTCCAGTTTGAACCGGAGGATGATGTGCAGATTATAGGTCAATTCATCCGCTTCCACCCTTATGGTGGAGGGTTTCATCGCATTTATTGCCCTGTAGAACTGCTCCACAGAAACATCTGAAAGGGCGTCGAAATACCTCTTCGCATCATCCATAAAGACCTTCCAGAAGGACAGACTCCTTCCGATTACATTCTCCCAGAATCTGGACTGGGATTCGTGAAGGGACAGGGATGCGGCGCTTCCAGCGGGGAGTCCGAAGTATTCCTCGGGGAGATTCATGTTGTAAAGGGCATGGCCCATCTCATGAAGGGTTCCGAAGAGTCCGGAGGAGAGAAAGTTCTCATAATATCGTGTGGTTATGCGCACATCGTGGGGAAGGATTCTAATGGCGAAGGGATGAACGGTCTCGTCGAGTCTTCCCCTTCTAAAGTCGTATCCTATCTCCCTCAGGAGGTAGTGGTTGAATTCCTTTTGTTTTCCAATCGGATAATGCCTGTGCAGTATCTTCTCACCGAAATCCACACCCTCCACCCTCTTCATCAGACGCGTTATCTCCTTCCTCAGGGGCTCGAATATGCTTTCCACTAATTCAGCTGTGAGACCCGGTTCGTAATTGTCCAGAAGGGCATCGTAGGGTTCCTTCTCGTATCCCAGATATTCCGCCTTCTTCCTGAGAAGCTCAACTATTCTGGAAAGGTTCTCCTTCACCAGATTGAAATCGTTTTCCCGAAGGGCTTTCTTCCATACCTCCACCGTCTCGCTGGAAAGTCTGGACAGCTCAATCACCAGTTCCCTGGGGAGTTTCCTGTTCTTCTCATAGCTTCGGCGCCACCAGTAGAGATTCATTTTCTCCGCATGATTCAGCTCTTCCCTTTCCGCTTCTTCGATGAGCTTTCCAACTTCATCGGAAGACCACACATCGAATATGTACCCCCTTATGGTGGCGACCATCTCCCCCCTGTACCTGTATCCCTCCGGTGGCATATAGGTCCTCTGGTCCCAGTAAGAAAGGGACAGGGCAGCTGAAAAATATGTTGTCTTTCTGCTCAACTCTGCAAGTTTATCGTATGCTCTTTTCGACATGGAGAAAGTTTAAATGGGCTTGGGTGTATTTCAGTGTGTCATCCATAGAAAATCAAAAGGTATCAATTATTTAAACAACGTCAGGAAACAGCCGGTCAGTAAACCACCACCTTTCCCTGAAATACTCTCTCCCCTACTTTCAGGAAAAAGGAATACACACCGGCAGATGCACCGACATCGATGGAATTTCCCCGTATGGTGTAACGGAGCGGAATTTCCCTTCCATCGGCGGAAAACACCTTCAGAGAGGAGTTCTTCATATAAGCATCTGGAAACATCAGAGTAAAACCTCCCCGTCGGGGAATCACCTTCAGATAGGAAACATTTTCGTCCAGTGAAACCGTCTCTCCGAGTCTGAATACCAGCACATCGCTGAACCCATTGCCGTGGGAGTATGTGTATCCGGAAATCCCATACTTCCCTTCGGAGTCGATTACAATATCCGTCGCCCCATCCGACTCACTGCCCCCATACAGGAATGTCCAGAGGGTGTCACCATCTGAATTGGTCTTCAGAATCCATGCATCCCAGGAGCCGGAGGCTCCAGTCATGGCGGAGAAGATATAAGTGCCGGCACCCTCCACATCCACACCGGTTGCCCCATCGGGCTCCGAAGTTCCATATCTCGATGTCCAGAGGGTATCCCCATATTCCGGATCCACCTTCAGTATCCACACATCGTTGTAATCGCCTATGTCGAAAACAGCCCTTCCGGAAACTATATAGCTTCCATCCTCCGCAAGCCCTATACCGGAGGCTCCATCATCGAGAGAATGCCCATAGACCCTGTTCCAGAGGATGTTTCCATCCGGGTTCATCTTAACGAGCCATACATCGAAATAACCATTACCGTAGGAACGGGTATGACCCGCAAGGGTATAGTTTCCATCTCCGTCTATCAGAACGGACTGAAATTCATCGTTCTCGCTTCCTCCAAGGGAGACATCCCACAGGATATTGCCAGAATCCGCATCCACCTTCATAATCCACGCATCCCTGTATCCAGATACGGTCCTGTATGCAGCGATTACGTAATTACCGCTGGAATCCACCCCCACCGCGTGGGCGCCCTCGTCCTCAGAGGTGCCATAGGTCCTGGACCACAGGACATTTCCATCCGGGTCCATCTTAACCACCCACACATCGGAGCCACCATTCCCGTAGGAGTATGTGTATCCCACAAGGATATAATTGTTCTGGCCATCTACAGCCACATCCTGAAATCCCTCGGAAGAGGAGCCTCCCATAACCCTGGTCCAGATGGTATCACCACTGTTGGGGTCTATCTTCAGAAGCCATCCATCGGAATATCCGGAGCCGAACGAATAGGTATAACCCGCAACCACGTAATTCCCATCCCCATCTATGGCAATGGCAGAAGCACCATCGTCATCGCTTCCCCCATAATACCTAACCCATTCGAGATTCACCTCAGCCCACAGGGGAATGGATATGAAAACAGGGATAATTGCACGCCACATATCGGTCAATTTTATAGGTCTTTAATCGGGTAAGTCAGACAATGGACGACTCTCAGGAAATTTACTCATCCACCGGGCACACCAGATTACAACCCCCCTCCCCATCGAGAGCAGCCCTCTTGTAAGCGAGAAAGAGAAAGGTCAGGAGCAGTAGTAGAAGGGTCCAGAAGCCCACTTCCCCGACGTTTTCCCTGTTCGCTGTTAAATAAATCATGGACAGACTCATGAAGAAGACCATAACACCTGCCTTTCCACAGGGCATCCTGCGAATAATCTGCATGGCTATCAGCAAACCTCCACTGCAGATAATGGCAATCCCCCAGCCAGCCATCAGCAATCCAGCGAAAAATACCAGAACCGGACCCAGAATCCAGAAGTTGAGAATTTTTTGCATGTCCAATTTTAAGGGATGCTCTCCAGTCGTATCTCCTTTATGAAGGCAGCTATGGCTTCCTGCCAGGGTCTAAGCTTCACCCTCCTGACGCTCTTCATGGCGGAGAATCGGGGTCTTCTCGCTCTGAACGGTATATCCTTCAGAGCCACCCTCTTAATCTTGGGATGTATTCCCAGAATGGCGAATATTTCCAGACCCAGTCCATAGGGGGATGTGAAGCCATCGTTCACCACGTGGTAGATGCCGTAATCCCATTTATCCAGTATAAATCTCCATATCTGCTGCGCAACGTCGTAAGTGTAGGCGGGGGAGAAGTAAATGTCGTCGATGAGAGTTATGTATTCCCCCTTCCTGTATTTCTTAATCAGGTTATAGACGATGTTCCCCTTGCTCCTGGAGCCCTGGTATCCGAATAGGGCTGCCGTTCTGACTATATAGAACCTGTCCGTATAGCTGGACAGGAGCTTTTCCCCCAGATACTTGGAGAATCCATACATATTTACGGGATTGGGGAGGTCCTCCTCGGTGTAAGGCTCCTTCTTCTTTCCATCGAAAACGTAATCGGTGCTTATATACACCACATCGAAACCCATCCTGCAGGAAAGCTCCCCCAGAATCTTCTGGGGTATGGCGTTTATGGAGAGGGCTTCCTCCTCGTAAATCTCTGCATCATCCACCTTCACCAGAGCGGCGGTATTGATAACCACATCGGGTTTTATCTCTTTGAGAATTCGAACCATCTCTTTCTTATTCCTCACATCCAGGTCCCTGCGGGTAAATCCGATTAGATTCACATCTTCGGGCTTGTGCCTGTAGATATCGAAAGCGAGCTGTCCGCTACTTCCCAGAACCACTACCTTCATGAGCCTCCTCCATCTTCTCCATCTCCCTGAGGAGAGTATCCACTATAATTCTACTGGGATAGTGTCGCGGAAAAGGTTTCTTTCTTTTGAACTTCCTGTAATTGGCGAAGAATTCCTCTATTTTATCGTCCTGAAACTTCGACAGGAGAGCAGTTTCCCCCAAGCCAACCATTCTCTCCGTCCTGTACCTCATTATCAGGCAGGGAACGTTCAGATAATATGTCTCCTCCTGAAGGCCTCCCCCGTCCGTTATGACGAAGGCAGCCCCCCTGACCAGCTCCATAAAGGAGATGTAATCGAGATAACCCATCATTTCGATATTGGGATTCTGCTTGAGGCGTTCGTAGAAGCCGAACTTCTTTAGCTGTCTCTCGCTGGTCTTATGGACGATGTACTTAATCTTCTTCAGCCTGGAAGCCCGCTCTATAACGGATACGGCTTTTTCGAAGAGCTTTTTGTTGTAAATGGTCTCCTGCCTGTGAATGGCAGCCACTGCATAATCCGAATCCACATCCCCCTCCCTGGGGGGAACGAATTCGAAGAGGACATCATAGACGGTATTCTGCTTCGTATTCACAATCAACTTCTTCCCCCTGTAATGCCTCAGATTGTTCTCCGCCCAGTCGGAGGGGGGGAACAGGTAATCCGCCAGGCGGGTGGTAATTCTGCGAACAAGCTCCTCTGGAAATGGATGGAAGATGTCGAAGGAGCGAAGTCCAGCCTCCACATGAGCCACCTTCATTCCGAAGAGCTTGCCGATAACGGCGGCAAAAAGGGTGGAGACCGTATCCCCCTGCGTTATGAGAATCCTCTCCCCTTTTATTCGCTTCCTGTGCCTGAATGCATTGAGGGTAATCTTTATGAGAAATCCCAGCATCTCAAGGGGGGATTCAAGGTCCTTCTTCCTTCCAGAAAGGTTTATATCGGGATGCTTTATCTGGAGCTTTTCCTCCAGTATCCTGTTCAGAGAAGGGTGCTGGTCCGTCTGAACGTAAAGGTAATCCATACCCCTCCTCTGAAATTCCCGCATTATCCCTGCGGTCTTTATGAGCTGTCCCTTGGTGCCTATGAGAATGACCATCTGATGGTCTCAATTTTATACCATGGTCTCTGTAAAATTTTCAAATCATGGACATCCGGGAAATGGAAGAAAAATGGCAGAAATTCTGGGAAGAAAAGAAACTCTTTAAAGCACCCGATAAACCCAGGAAGAAGTATTACGTGCTGGAAATGTTCCCCTACCCCTCCGGCAAGGACCTGCACATGGGGCACCTGAAGAATTACACCATAGGGGATGCAGTCGCCCGACTCAAGAAGATGGAAGGATACGACATCCTTCATCCGATGGGATGGGATGCCTTTGGACTTCCGGCAGAAAACGCTGCCATAAAGCACGGGGTTCATCCCAGGGACTGGACATACGAAAACATAAAGGGATACAGGGAAACCCTGAAGATGGCGGGTATGAGCTACGACTGGGAGAGGGAGATTGCCACGTGCGACCCGGACTATTACAAATGGACCCAGTGGATATTCCTGAAACTGTACGAGATGGGGCTTGCCTACAGGGGGGAGGAGTATGTGAATTACTGTCCCACGTGTAAGACCGTCCTGGCAAACGAGCAGGTCATAGACGGTAAGTGCGAGAGGTGTAAAACGCCCGTCGTAAGAAAGAAACTGAGTCAGTGGTTCTTTAAGATAACAGATTATGCAGAGAGGCTCCTGAAGGACCTGGAGAAGCTCAGGGGTAAATGGCCCGAGAACGTAATAAAGCAGCAGGAGAACTGGATAGGAAAGAGCGAGGGGACCTTAATCAGATTCAAGCTGGAGGATTCCGATGATTATCTGGAGGTCTTTACAACGAGAGCAGACACCCTCTTCGGCGTCACATTTATAACCATCGCCCCCGAGCATCCCAAACTGAAGGAATTGATAAAGGATTCCCCCAACAGGGAAGAAATCGAAAGGTACATAGAGGAAGCCCTCAACAAGAGCGACCTGGAGAGGCAGGCTCAGAAGAAGAAGACTGGCGTCTCCATTGGAAAATATGCCATCCATCCCTTCACAGAAGAGAGGATTCCCATCTACGTGGGGGATTACGTCCTCTACAACTATGGAACGGGCGTCGTGATGGGTGTTCCAGCCCATGACCAGAGGGACTGGGAATTCGCAAAGGCATACAATCTTCCCATAAAACCAGTCATAAAGCCCAAATCAGGCGAAGACATAGAGAAAATCATAGAGGAAGGGGCATACGAGGAATATGGAACCATGTTCAACTCTGGAAAGTTCGATGGTCTGGAGTCCAGAGAGGGAATAAAAGCCATTCAGGAGGAATTGAAAAAGATGGGCATGGGCGGTCCCACCGTCAACTACAGGCTGAAGGACTGGCTCATATCCCGCCAGAGGTACTGGGGCGCCCCCATTCCCGTCGTCTATTGCGATAAATGCGGTGTGGTTCCCGTCCCAGAAGAACAACTGCCCGTGAAACTTCCGGAGAATGTCAGGAACTGGAGGCCCGAGGGACGCTCTCCCCTTGCGGATATTCCCGAATTCGTAAATACCACATGTCCCAGATGCGGCGCACCCGCCCGCAGGGAAACGGACACCATGGACACATTCGTGGACTCCTCATGGTACTACCTGAGATACATCGACCCAAAGAACGATAGGGAGATAGTGGACAGGGATAAGGAGAGGGCATGGATGCCCGTGGACCAGTATATAGGTGGAGCCGAGCACGCCACCAAACATCTCATATACGCCAGGTTCATATACAAAGCCCTCCACGATGCGGGAGTGGTGGCATACGACGAGCCTTTCGACAAACTCTTTACGCAGGGGCTGGTCCTGAAGGGCTACTGGTGGTGTGCAGAGTGCCAGCAGTCCTTCTTCCCAGAGGAGGAATACGACCCCACCCTTTACGAATCCATTAAGGATAAATTCGTGAAGATTTACGACATAAGGGAGGAGAATGGAAGGAAGGTGGGGAAGATAAAGCTGGACGGCAGGGAATACGAGGTGGAATGGCAGGTGGAGATGATGTCCAAATCCAAGGGCAACATCGTTCCCATAAGACCCTTCATAAAGAAATTCGGCTCCGATGTGGCGAGAATTGCCATCCTCTTTGCGGGTCCCCCTGAGAAGAACTTCGAATGGACGGAGGCAATCGTCAGAGGCGCAGATAGATTCATCAAAAGGACTCTGGAGCTCTATAAGGACATTCCACAGGTGAAGGGAGATATGGAGAATCTGAGCCAGGAAGATAAGAATTTACTGAAGAAGCTTCACAGAGCCATAAAGGATATAAGAAAGGACCTGGAAGAATTCCAGTTCAACACGGTCATCGCCAAGCTGATGGAGATTCAGAATGCCCTATATTCCTTCGAAAACAGGGAAAGTCCCGCCTACATAGAGACGCTGGAGAAGTTCGCCCTCCTTCTGGCGCCATTTGCCCCCCATACGGCGGAGGAAATCTGGCACAGGCTGGGGCATGAGGAGAGCATATTCGAGAACCCCTACCCCACCCCCGATGAGAGGTATCTGGTGGAGGAGAGCGTGGAGATTCCCGTCCAGATAAACGGCAAGGTAAGGTCAAGGATAAACATCCCCGCGAATGCAAGCGAGGAAGAAGTCTGGAAAATCGCCTCCGAAAACCCCGCGGTGAAGAAGTGGATAGAGGGGAAGGAGATCATAAAGAAGATTTACAAGCCGGGCAGGATGCTCAGTATAGTGGTGAAATGAACCTTTATACTTTTAACATCAACTAAGGTAATTGGAGATGCAGAATCAAAAGATAGGGGTATATCAAATTGATGAAATATATCAGGGGGATGCTCTCGAGCTTATGAAGAAAATTCCCAAGGATAGTATAGACCTTATTGTAACCGATCCCCCATTCGCCATAGATTTTAAGGCAAAGCGAAACAACTACAACAGAACACAAGAGAGAGTTCTGGAGGGATACAACGAAATACCAAAGGAGGAATACTATCGATTCACCCTAAAATGGATGAGAGAAGCTCACAGGATTCTAAAGAAAACCGGCTCCATGTATGTATTCTCCGGATGGACGAATCTGAAGGATATACTAAATGCTCTCGACGAGGTGGGATTCATAACCATAAACCACATAATCTGGAAGTATCAGTTCGGCGTCTACACTAGGAGAAAATTTGTCACCAGCCACTACCACATACTCTTCGTTGTTAAGGATGCCAGAAAATACAAATTTAATAAAATCGAGCGTTATCCCGAGGATGTGTGGATAATAAAGAGGGAGTATTGGACGGGAAAAATTAAGACGCCTACCAAATTGCCTCTGGAGATAGTAAAGAAGATAATCCTATACAGTAGCGACGAGGGAGATATAGTCTTCGACCCTTTCTTAGGTTCAGGGACGGTGGCAGTGGCTGCCAAGATGCTCAACAGACACTACCTGGGATTCGAAATCGTTCCCGATTACTATAAATTTGCGAAAGAGAGGATTTTAACAGCTCAGAAGAGCTTATTAATATAACAATGTTTAAAAAAGCACGAGAATCCTTTAAAAAGATCCGTGCTACATTCTATGACGATAAGTTTTATGAGCATGTGCGAGAATTCGAAATAGCCTTACAGAAACTTATAACAGAATATAACACCAGTAATTGGGAAAACAGATTTGTAGTAGGTGGAGCATTGGAGATATTATTCTGCGCGTTGTTGAAATCTACCGGACATAAGTGTAAATGGATAAATGAACAAAGGTATGACTTAGAAATAAACAATATAAAATTCTCCATAAAAAGTAATTTTACAGGGAAAGGGGATATTAGATTAATAAATGTGCTTGGCGATGAAGTTGTTCAATGGATGGAACCGACTTTATTTTTTATCAGTGAAGTTGGCATATGCTATGCTGATCCAGAAATGCATTTAGAAACCAAATCCAAAAGAGATGCACTTACAGTAGATACAAAACACATAAAAAGGCTCGTAGAGAACCATGACGAATGGTTAATCAAGATAAGAATTCCTAGAAAACCACAACACTCAGAGAAAATCAAGACCGCGAGCTATGATGTAACAAAAGCCATACTGGAGGAGATTGATAGCAACTATCTAAGTAAACATCTTCCAGAAATCTAAAATCTAAGCAATTAAATAAAGGGGGCGATTGCCCCCTACTCCTCCGATGCCTTCTTCAATTCCTTCAGGAGTTCCGCAGGACTCTTTATCTCCTGTGGCAATTTATCGTATATCTCCTCGAATTTCTTATTGCCTATCCTGAGACCCTTCAGCTTTTCGTAAAGGACCTCCTTAGATACGGGGAAGTCCGTTCCCTTTATCCTGCGCAGAACCTCTATGGGCCAGGCAATTCCGTAGATATCCGACATCTGGGCAATGAAGTGGGAGAAGATGACCAGATAATCCCTCCCCTCCTTGATCTCCTTATAAGCGTACTTTGCAAGTCCACCTGCTGTATGGGCTTTGGGAGCTTGCTCCGGATTTTCCAGCTCCCCTTTGATCTTCTTCATCACCAGTTCCACATCCGCTCTGAGCATGTTCCTGACGGTGTTTCTCGTCAGACCAAGGAATTCGGCTATCTCATCCTCCGTCTTAAAGTACTCCTCGTGAAGAACCACCGCGTAGGAAGCGGACATCAGGCTGGGAAGCCAGGTCAGATTTCTGTATTCTATCAGCTTTCTGGGACCACCCAGAATTTCAAGAGCTTTTAGAAAAACCCTTACTGCCAGTGCATCCAGGTCCTCATATTTGATATCTTCCGCACCAATCACTACCATGTTTAAATTTTAAAGCAAATGGTAAAGTCTTTCAATAAAAAGATACTAAATCCGGACACATTACGGTCTTAAGCGTCAGGTGTTTGCTCATCTTTTCGAAAACAGGAACCATATTCCAATCGAAAAATAAGAAGATAACGCCAGCTGCCCGAAAATCAAAATCTAACCCCTCCAGTATGAATAAATGGACTTCACCTGAACTTACATTACGAAGGATTTAATGTGGGTTATACCCCAAGTGAGAAAATAAACCTATAGGTATGGGAGATGGAGTTAAAAGGGGCAAAATACATAGTAGATGGAATGCCCGTGGAAATAAATTGCGAAGATATGGAGAACAAAATTCAAAAAGATGAGGAGACCTGGAGGGGGCAGGGTTTACAGCCAGCATACGGGG
>Ga0256832_1001874_pt1 | contig 14349 bp, 12 predicted proteins | sample 134614metaG_FD_190534 | JGI IMG/M metagenome (GOLD analysis project Ga0256832, IMG submission 190534) | Hydrothermal vent microbial communities from Lau Basin, Pacific Ocean - 134-614 | ecosystem: Environmental > Aquatic > Marine > Hydrothermal vents | place: Pacific Ocean: Lau Basin | collected...
GCCTTGTCGCCAGTAAACCCATCCGAGCCAGGCGAGCAGCAACACAAAGGTGCCATGAAGATAGATGTCGATGCCGGCGATCCGGCCCAGATGCCACGACCAACCGATGCTGGGGCGGCGTTCGCGTCGATTCATGGGCTTGTGGTCTCGGGAAAGAGGAAATGGTAGAGGAAGGCGAGCAGGTCGGCGGCCTCGTCGATGCGTTTGCTCACCGGTTTTCCCGCGCCGTGACCGGCACGCCGTTCCACCCGTAAGAGGATCGGCGCCTTTCCGGCTTGGGCGGCCTGGAGGGCGGCTGCGAACTTGAAGCTGTGGGCGGGATAGACCCGGTCGTCGTGATCGGCGGTCATGATCAGCGTTGGCGGATAGGCGGTGCCCGATCGCACGTTGTGGACCGGGGAGTAGGCCAGTAACGCTTTGAATTCTTCAGGATCTTCGGGGGAGCCGTAGTCGGACGTCCAAGCCCAACCGATGGTGAAGCGATTGAAGCGCAACATGTCGAGCACGCCCACTGCAGGCACCACCGCGCCGAAGAGCCGTGGTTCCTGGAGCATCACCGCGGCCACCAGCAGGCCGCCGTTGCTCGCCCCATGGCTGCCTAGTTGTCCAGGCGTTGTGTAGCCCTGTTCGATGAGCCAGCGCGCCGCGGCGATGAAGTCGTCGAAGACGTTTTGTTTGCGGGTGCGGGTGCCGGCCTCGTGCCAGGCGCGTCCGTATTCGCCGCCGCCGCGCAGGTTGGGAACGGCGAGGATGCCGCCCATCTCCATCCAAGCGAGATGTTTCACCGAGAACCATGGCGTGAGCGAGATGTTGAAGCCGCCGTAACCGTAGAGAAGGGTGGGATGGGGGCGTTGTCGGTCGAGATCCTTGCGGTGACTGATGAACATGGGCACTCGGGTCCCGTCCTTGCTCCGATAAAAAACCTGGCGGGTGACGTAGTCGTCGGGATTGAATTTGAGCGCCGGCGCGCGGAAGAGGCGGATCTCGCCGCTGGTCAGGTCCAGGTGGAACACCTGAGTGGGGGTGTTGAAACTGGTCCATCCGAAAAAGGTGTCGGTGTCGCCGCTGCGGCCGGTGAAGCCGACGACGCTGCCCAGGCCGGGGAGGGGCAGGACCCGTGCTGCTCCCCGGTGGGGCTGGAGCACCACGCGGTGGTGGGCGTGGTGCATGTAGGTGAGTACCAGGCCGGTGTCGAAATATCGAGCTGCTTCGAGGGTGTCGGCCTGTTCGGGAACCACCTCGACCCAATGTTCGCGCTCGGGGCGTTCCAGGTCGATGGCGATCACCCGGTAGCGAGGCGCTTCGTCGTCGGTGAGAAACCATAGGCGCGAGCCATGATTGCCGAGAAAGCGGTAGCTGGCGCGCCACTGGTCGATGAGCGGACGCAACGGTCGATCGGTTCGATCCAAGGGTTGGTAATAGACGAGATTGCGTGGATCGGTACCCTGTTCGACCTCTACGATCAAATAGGCGCCGTCGTCGGTGACAGTGGCGGCAAAACTCCAGTCGGGATGGTCGGGGCGGGCCAGCACCAGACGGTCTTTTGCCTGGGGATCGCCGAGGCGGTGGTAATAGAGTTTTTGATTCCGGTTGACCGCCTTGAGCGCTTCGCCGGCCTGGGGTGGATCGTATCGGGCGTAATAGAAACCCGAACCATCGGGCGACCAGGCGATGGTGGAGAATTTCACCCATTTGAGTTCGTCGGGCCGATCGCGGCCGGTCGCCACCTCGCGAACCTTCCAGGTCACCCAGTCCGAGCCGGCCTCGGAGAGCCCCCAGGCCAGCCATCGCCCATCGGGCGAGGGTTCGATCCCCGCTAGGGCCAGGGTGCCGTCGGACGAGAATCGGTTGGGATCGATCAACACCCGTGGTGGGGCTTCGGCGCCTTTCTGGACCAGTATCACCGCTTGGTTCTGGAGGCCGTCATTGTGGCTGTAAAACAGGTAGGGGCCGGCCCGTCGGGGGATTCCAAAGCGTTCGTAATTCCAAAGCTCGCTCAACCGCCGGCGGATGGTCGGGCGCTCCGGCAAGGCATCGAGAAAACGACGCGCCAGGCGGGCTTCCGCCTCCACCCAGCGGCGGGTGGCGGGGGCGTCGAGATCCTCCAGCCAGCGGTAGGGATCAGCCACTTTCACGCCATGGTGGGTTTCCACGACCTCGCTTCGATGTGCCGGCGGGTAGTCGAGGGGCATGGTCACAGCCAAGCCATGGGTCATCACGAAAATCCAGAGCAGGAAGGGCACCGGACAACCTCCACAATGGGCGATCTCCGCCGGATTATAGGTCACCCCGGAAGTCGTGCCTGCCGGGCATGGACCGAAGCACTGCTTCGATTTGATAGAGTGCGGGCATGGAGATCGAAGCCTGTCGGCTGGGTCGAGGCCCGGTTTCGTTATCGGTGCATGGCATTGATGAGGTGGCCAGCCACCTCGTTCGGCTTGCCGAACAAGCGCAACGGCGGTTGTGGTTTTTCACCCATCGCCTTCATCCCGCTCTGCATGCCCGTGCTCCGCTGGTGGCGGCGGTACGACGCTTGGCGCTCAGTCATCCGCGCGTGGACATTCGGTTGTTGTTGGTGGATCCCGATGCCGTGGCGCGGGCCGTGCACCCCTTGGTGGATCTGGCCGGCGCGCTCACCAGTCGAATCGCCATCCGTCGGACAGCGCCGGAGGACGGCGAGGACGTGCACAGCTATCTATTGGCCGACGAAAGCGGCTTTCTGATTCGTCCTCATTGGGAAACGCTCGACGAGGCTCGGGTGGGGTACAGCGACCGCGCCCGGGTCCGCGCGCTGGCCGGCGTGTTCGAAGAGGCTTGGGTGCGAGGCGAGGCGGCCGCCGCGTTGCGGCGGCTGCTTATCTGACTCGAGCGGCGGGGCCGCCATTTTCAGCGAACGCGAGCTGAAGGAAGGGGGAAACCATGTTTGCGGCTTGCTACAAAATCAATCGCATCCAGCGACCCCCTGTGCCGGGGAAGGTCTGAATTTTTCAGACCTTCCCAAAACAGCAAAATCAAAGCAGTCCCCGCTCGGCGAAGGAGACGGCTTCCCGATGGCCCACCACCACATGATCGAGTACCCGCACGTCCACCAAGGCCAGGGCCTCCTTGAGCTTGTGCGTGATTTGTCGGTCCGCTCGGCTGGGCTCGGCGACGCCGGATGGATGGTTGTGACTGAAGATCACCGCCGCGGCATTGTGATGGAGTGCGCGGCGCACCACTTCGCGGGGATGGACGGCGGCGCCGTCGATGGTGCCGCGAAACAGTTCTTCGAAGGTGATCACTCGATGCCGGTTGTCGAGAAACAGGCAGCCGAAGACTTCGTAAGGATAACCCCCGAGACGCAGGCTCAGATAACGACGGGTGTCTTGGGGTGATTGGAGGGCATCGCCGTGGCGTAGCGTCTCGCCCAGGCAGCGTTGCGCCATTTCCAGAACCGCTTGGAGCTGAGCGTACTTGGCGTCTCCCAATCCCGGCGCTTCGCAGAATTCGCGCCGTCCGGCCGCCAGAAGGGCGCGCAGTCCGCCGAAGCGCTCCAACAACTCCCGCGCCAGGTCCAAGGCGCTTTTCCCCTTCACGCCGGTGCGCAAAAAGATGGCCAAGAGTTCGGCGTCGCTGAGCGCGGCGGCGCCTTTTTCCAATAGCTTTTCTCGGGGCCGTTCCCCGGCCGGCCAATCGCTGATGGCCATGGTTCCTCCGTGACACCAATCCCACCCCTCAAGGTTACCACTTCCCGCAGGGTTGGGGCGGAAGGCGGCTTTTATCCTGAAGTGCCTTGGGGTATAAAGACTTGCATTCTTCGGTCCATGCGAGGCCGACCATGGAACCAGGCACCCGGATCCTGCTGGGCGTCACCGGCGGTGTGGCCGCCTACAAGGCTTGTGAACTGGCGCGCTTGCTCGTCAAGGGCGGTCACGACGTTCAGGTGGTGCTCACCGAGGCCGCTGCTCGTTTCGTCACCCCCATGACCTTCGAGGCGCTCACCGGACGTCCGGCGCGTAGCGATCTTTTCGATGAAGACCATCGTGGGGCCATGGGGCACATCGAGCTGGCCCGCTGGGCCGAGCAGGTGGTGGTGGCGCCGGCCACCGCCGATTTTCTCGCTCGCTTGGCCGCCGGCATGGCCGACGACCTGCTCACCACTCTCTGTCTGGCGACCAGCGCGCCGGTGGCGGTGGCGCCGGCGATGAATCATCGAATGTGGAGCCACCCCGCCACCCGAGTCAATTGCGAACGCTTGGCTGCGCGGGGGGTGCGCATCCTGGGACCCGGGGAGGGCGATCAGGCCTGTGGTGAGTCTGGCCCGGGCCGCATGCTCGAACCCGAGCAGATCCTCACCGCCGTGGTGGGGCAGGGTATCTTTCGAGGACATCGGGTGATGGTCACCGCCGGTCCCACCCGGGAGCCCATCGACCCGGTACGGTTCGTCACCAATCGCAGCTCTGGGCGAATGGGCTATGCTCTGGCGGAGGCCTTCGCCCGCGAAGGGGCCGAAGTGACCTTGGTGAGCGGACCGGTGTGCCTGCCGTCGCCGCCAGGCGTGAAGCGAGTGGAGGTGGAGACCGCGCGCCAGATGTACGACGCGGTGATGGCGAGGATCGATGATCAGGCCATCTTCGCCGCCTGTGCGGCAGTGGCCGATTATCGGCCGGTGCGTCCCGCCGCGCGCAAGCTCAAGCGCGGCTCGGATATACTCACCTTGGAACTGGAGCCCAATCCGGACATCCTGGCGGCGGTGGCGGCTCTCGAAAAAGGGCCTTGGACGTTGGGGTTCGCCGCCGAGACCGAAAATCTGGCCGCCAATGCCCAGGCCAAACTGGTCCGCAAAAAGGTGGATATGGTGGCTGCCAACCAGGTGGGTCCAGGGTTGGGTTTCGAGGTGGACGACAATGCCTTGGAAGTTTTCTGGTGGGGCGGCCATCGGCGGCTGGCCCGTCGGCCCAAGGCGCAATTGGCGGAAGCGTTGGTGTCCTTGGTGGCCCAGGTGTGGTCGCCCATTGAACAAGAAAAACGAACATGAAGGAAAGGCAAGACGATCTTTCCTCTGCAACGGGATGCGCCGAGCCCCGAACGGTTCGTGGCTCGGCACTCCGACGAAGCCGGGAACGGCTCTGTCGGGCGTCCCTCGCGGGTGAACTCGGCGTAAGCCGCCGGGTTCAACCCTAGCCGGCCGACGGTGCCGAAGACCGCGTGGCCTCAGCGCACGGTGAGGGAGACGCCGTGCGCCCAGGGGTCAGCGGCGGCGGGATGGAACAGGACGGCGTCGAAACGCCATGAGGGGGGACGGCAAAGCCAGGGAGCGGTTGGCGCAGACCCCATTGACCAAAGGGAGATGTGTGACCATGCTGCGAAGGAAATCGGGGGAAGGGGAGCAGGCGAGCGAGATTCAGGAGTCGCCCGCCAGTCTCCTGGGGAGCGCGCGACGCACCCGCTCGATTTTAGCCTATTATCTGCCGGTGATCGTGGTGGCGGTGCTGGCCATCGCCGGCTTCACTTTCCTGGCCAGTTGGTTTTCGTCGGAAGCCGCCAATCAGCGCCAACGAGATCTCACTCATGCGCTGGCCATGGCGGTGCAGGGCGAAGCCGAAGCCGCGGTGGCCGACAAGTTCGTTCTTTTGGATGTGCTGTTGCGGCAATCTTACGAGGTGCCCCACGACAAAACCGGCAGTCGGGCGGTGGCTCGACGCCTGGCGCGACAGCTCGGTGGGGCGGCGCGGGTGAAGGTGGTGCCGTCCAGTTGGACCGATGAGCAGGTCTTGGAAGCCGTGGGTGGCAGCTTCGCTGCCGCCGACAAATTCCAACAGATTCTGGACGGCAAGAATCGTTCGCCGGTGGAAGTGATTCCAGACTCGCAGGGAAAGCGGTACATCACCCTGGCCGGGCCGGTGATTCGTGATGACCGCATCACTGCGGTATTGTTTCTGGAATTTCCGCTCGAAACTTTGCAGAAGCGTATCCAAGCCCTGGAACTCGAAGAAGCCGGCGTGACGCTCGAACAGACTTTTGCGGGCGGTAGTATGTTGTTGGCCGGGGTGGGACGCAAAATCGGCAAGGAGGCCGACGGTATCCTGCCGGTGGCCGACACGCTGTGGCAAGTGCGTTACAAGGCTCCGGACAACGCCGGTCTCGCCTGGGGTGATCTCATGTTGCTGGTGGGTGCCGGTGCGCTGCTGATGCTGGGCATCACTTTCCTCGGCTATCTCTCATTGGCGCGGGCTTTGCGCAAGGATATGGACATGATGGTGGCCTTGGTGGACGCCACCCTCAAACAGCAGGGGGCACCCAGTCTCAAGCCCCATCTCAAGGAGGCGGCGCCGGCCATGGACTTGCTGGTTCGCTACGCTCAAGCCACATGGGACAAGAACCGTATTTCCCGGTCGTTGGCCGAAGGCGAGGGGCCGGCGACCCAGGGCATGGAAGTGGAAGAAGTCCCGGCCGAGGCGGCTTCGGTGGCACCGGGCGCCGGCAAACAAGCGCCCTTGCCCGAAGAGAAGCTGCCGCTGACGATTTTTCGACCCAACCTGATTCGGGGACGCGCCGAAGCCGACATCACCGAAGAACTGGCCCGCGCCCTGGGGGTGGCTTTCGGCTCCATGGTGCTCGACAGTGGCGAACGCATGATCCTGCTGGCGCGCGACAACCGGACCCACAGCGATCGCTATGCCGGCGCATTGGCGGCCGGTGTGCTCACCACGGGTTGCGATGTGCTCGATTTGGGGGAGGTGCCGGCGCCGCTGCTCAACTACGCCCTGCGCAACGGCCCCGCCACCGCCGGTGTCATGGTGACCGGTGGTCACAACCTGGCCCTGGCCAATGGTTTTAAGATTTACCACGAGACCAAGCCTCTCCAGGAAGAGGCCTATTTGGAGCTGCGGCAGCGGATCATCGAAGGCGACTTCCGCAGCGGGGCCGGGCGCCTCGATCGTCACGATTTCAGTCAGGAATACATCGACCATCTCACCGCCGACGTTCAGTTGGTGGAGCCGGTCAAGCTGGTGATCGACGGCGGCAACGGCGTTGCGGGTCCCCTGGCCGTCAGACTCTTCGAGGCCATGGGTTGCGAGGTGGTGCCCCTCAATTGCGAGCCCGACGGCGATTTCCCCAATCATCCGCCCGATCCCACCGATCCCACTGCGCTCCAGGCGTTGATGAACCAAGTACGCACCAGCGGTGCTCAGCTCGGCGTGGCTCTGGACGGTGACGGCGACGCCTTGGGCGTGGTGGACGAACAAGGGCGGCCGGTGGCGAGCGACCGGCTGCTGATGCTGCTCGCCGAAGACGTCATCCGCCGCAATCCCGGCGCCGATGTGATCTACGATGTCGCCGCGAGTGCGCGGATTCCCGAATTCGTGCTCTCCAATGGCGGTCGGCCGATCATGTGGAAGTGCGGTCACGCCCGAATCCAGGCGCAGCTTGCCGAGAGCGGCGCCTTGGTAGCCGGTGAGAGCAGCGGTCACTTCTACTTCAACGATCGTTGGTGCGGCTGCGACGATGCCCTCTACGCCGCCGCCCGGGTGTTGGAGGTTCTTTCGTTGGGCGGGTTGTCTCTGTCCGAAATTCTGCCGGCGGGTGATGCTCAGACGGTCTCCACGCCCTTGATCCGCCTTCCTCTGCCGAGTGGCGCGCCGGAGAAGGTGTTGGCTCATCTGCTCGCCCGAGGCGATTACCAGGATGCCGACGTGGTGCAGCTCGACGGCCTGCGACTGGAGTATGCCAACGGATGGGGGCTGGTACGGCCATCGGGCACCGAGTCGGCATTGGTGTTCCGTTTCGAAGGCGAGGATGAGACCGCGCTGGAAGAGATCCAGCAGCGGTTCCGGACCTATCTCGGCGAAGTGTTGCCGGACGCGGCCATGCCCTTTTGATACCATGGCGCCCCGCTCAAGAGCGGCGGGGCGCCAGCGGCGTTCGGTCATGAATCCATTCTTGATGATCCAGCCTGTGTCATGAGTCTTTCCCCACAAGCCGCGGCCGACGTGGCTCGCGTGCTCTCCGAAGCGCTTCCTTATATCCGCCGATTTCGCGATCGCACCATCGTCATCAAATATGGCGGCAACGCCATGGTGGACGATGCACTCAAGAACGGCTTTGCCCGCGATCTGGTGTTGATGAAGACCGTGGGCATCCACCCCGTGGTGGTGCATGGCGGTGGGCCCCAGATCGGCCGGTTACTCGAACGATTGGGCAAGGAAAGCCGTTTCGTCAGCGGCATGCGGGTGACCGATGCCGAAACCATGGACGTGGTGGAAATGGTGCTCGGCGGATTGGTGAACAAAGAAATCGTCAATCTCATCAACCGCCATGGTGGTGCCGCGGTGGGGCTCACCGGAAAGGACGGCGATCTCATACGCGCCCGGAAGCTGGAGCTGGCGCCTGACGAAGCCGGCGAGTCGGTGGACATCGGTCATGTGGGCGAAGTGGAGAGCATCGATGTGGCCGTGGTGGACATGCTGGTTCAGGGTGACTTCATTCCCGTGATCGCCCCCATCGGCGTGGGGGAGGACGGCCGCTCCTACAACATCAACGCCGATCTCGTGGCCGGCAAAGTGGCCGAAGTTTTGGGGGCGGAAAAATTGATTCTGCTCACCAATACCCCCGGCTTGCTGAGTCGGGAAGGGGAGCTGCTCACCGGCCTCAGCGCCGCTCGGGTCGATGAACTGATCGCCGACGGCACCATCCACGGCGGTATGTTGCCCAAGATCCGATGCGCCCTGGATGCGGTGCGTGGTGGCGTCACTTCGGCGCACATCATCGACGGCCGGGTGCCTCACGCGGTCCTGGTGGAGCTGTTCACCGACGAAGGCGTGGGTACCCTGATCCGCTGATGGCGACGCGGCGCCAGGAGATCCTCGAAGCCTTGGCCCGGGAGCTGGAAGCCAATCCCGGTGCCCGCATCACCACGGCCCGGTTGGCCAACGCCGTGGGTGTTTCCGAAGCGGCGCTCTATCGTCATTTTCCCAGCAAGGCGAGAATGTTCGAAGGTTTGATCGAATTCGCCGAAGAAGGGGTGTTCAGTCGCATCAATCAGATCATGGAAGAAAGCCGATCGACGCGGGAACGGTGCGCCCGGGTTCTTTACCTACTGTTGGGATTCGCCGAGCGCAACCCGGGGTTGGTGCGCGTCCTGCTGGGGGATGCTCTCACCGGCGAACATCCTCGTCTGCATGAACGCATCGGGATTTTTTTCGAGCGATTGCAGACCCAATTTCGCCAGATCCTTCGCGAGGCGGCCATGCGCGGCGACGCCCGAATTCGCGTTTCACCGGAAGCCGGAGCCGAATTGCTGGTGGCTCAAGTGGAGGGGCGCATGCACCAATATCTGCGGAGTCGTTTCCGCGCGCCACCTCTGGCGGGGTGGGACGCAAGTTGGAACCAGCTCGAAGCCGCGCTATTTCTTGGCGACTGAAGTCTGAGCGGCCTTGGCGCCGAGCACGAATTTACGAAAGCCCTTGCGGATCTCCCAGGACTTTTCGTTCTCGCACCAGGTGTCGTTGATTTTTTCCTTCTTGCAAGCCACGTCGAGAAAGATGATCTCCGCCTTGTTTTCCTCGGGGCGCAAACGGGAGACGGCGATGCTCAAATCCTCCTTGCGCTTGGGCGGCTGGGTCATGAACATCTTGGCGGTGTCCACATAGGTGCGGGTGGTGGCGTGCCGTCTGGCGTAATCCTTGGCTTTCCGCCACGCCTGTTCACAATCGATGGTGCCGTCGCACACGATGACGGTTTCCACGATGGCATCGGAGCGGGTGCGGGTGCTTTTCTTGCGCTCTTCCACCCGCGCGGTTTTGATCGCCTTGAGTTCGCGGAACCGTTGCAGATCGGCGGCATATTTCTCCCGCAGCAGCTTCTTGGCCTCCTCCTGGCGAATGATCGATTCGTAGTTGGCCTTGATCTGACGGCGGGTATTTTCGATTTCGGCGAGCATTTTCTTGGGCACCTTGCGACCCTTGCGCTCCAAAGCCGCAGCGCGTTTCTTCTGAACCTCCAGCCAGCTCTTGAGCCTTTCGATGTTGTTGTAGGAGATCCGGATCTGGGCATCGTAGGTGGCCAGTTGGCCGTCTCGTGCCATGATGATGTCGTCCTCGCTGCGGAACGTGCTGAGCAGCACCTTGTCGCGCGCCTTTTGCATCTCCATCATCCGCTGTTGCTTTTCGCGCAGGCGTTTGAGTTCTTCTTCGCGGGCGATCTCTTCGGCGGTCTTGGCGCGTCCGGTACGCTTGACCACCACCCCCTGCTTGTTGAGCACCGCATGGGGTTTCTTGACAGCGCTGGGGGGGAGCTTGTCGGAGTAGTAAACGTGGCCGTTTTCGTCCACCCACTTGTACAATCGCCCCCAGGCGTTGTTGAGGAGGAGCAGCCAGCAGCCGAGAATGATCAGGGTTCGCATCTATTCCCTGCCTCGTTTCCGGAAGGTTCGCCACCATAGCCTCGTGCGGCATCGATGGTGGAATACGCTCGTTGGTCCGGCCGTGGCACGGCTTGGGGCCGGTGTTCAAAGAATAATCAATTTGGAGACAAAAGGCATCCATGGATCAATTGGCGCTGCTGCTGGTTTCCTTCATTGCCAACCTGTTCTCGGCTTTTTCCGGTGGCGGCGCCGGTTTGCTGCAACTGCCGGTGCTGATTTTCCTGGGGCTCCCTTTCGGAGTGGCCCTGGCGACCCACAAGGTGGCTTCGGTGGCGCTGGGCGTTGGGGCCACCTTGCGTCATCTGCGTGAAGACAGCCTGGAACGTCGTTTTGCTTGGTTCATGCTCGCCACCGGGCTGCCCGGCGTGGTGGTGGGCGCCAGCTTCATTCTCGAGGTGCCCGGTCGGTGGGCCGAAGTGGCGCTCGGATGGCTGACCCTGGGATTGGGGATCTATTCGGGCACCCACCGTCGATTGGGGCAGGTTCATCGCCCCATCCACCGCGACCGACACGGCATGTCCGTGGGCGGAGCCATGTTGTTCTTTCTCGGCTTTCTCAACGGCTCGCTCACCTCCGGCACGGGACTGTTCGTGACCCTCTGGCTGGTGCGCTGGTTCGGCCTCGATTACAAGCGCGCGGTGGCCTACACCCTGGTGTTGGTGGGCATGTTTTGGAACGGCACCGGCGCCTTCACGCTGGGACTGCTCGGCGATATCCGCTGGGATTGGCTCCCGGCGCTGTTGGCGGGCTCGCTGGCCGGCGGCTACGCCGGAGCCCACCTCGCCATCCGCCAGGGCAACCGATGGATCAAGCGCGCCTTCGAGGTGATCACCGTGCTGGTGGGGATCAAGCTGATCTGGGGGTGAGATCTGATAGGATAGCCGCTTCTGTTTTCATGAGGTGCCGGCGATGAACCTGCATGAATACCAGGCCAAGGCGCTGTTTTCTTCATATGACATTCCGGTGCCCGCCGGGCGGGTGGCCGACACTCCCGAGGCGGCGGCGGAGGCGGCCGGAGCGCTGGGGAGCGGGCCCTGGGTGGTCAAGGCCCAGGCCCATACCGGGGGGCGCGGCAAGGCCGGGGGCGTGGTCCTGGCGAAAACCCCCGAAGCGGTGGCCGAAGCAGCCCGAAGCCTGCTGGGAAAAAGACTGATCACCCGGCAGACCGGACCCGCCGGGCTGCCGGTGGGGAAAGTCTTGGTGGAATCGGCGAGCGACATTCAGCGGGAGTTCTATCTCGGGGGGTTGCTCGATCGAGCCCGCTCGCGGATCACCTTCATGGCTTCCGCCGAAGGGGGCATGGACATCGAGGAAGTGGCGGCCCGTGCGCCCGAGCGCATTCTCACCACGGTGGTCGACCCCGCCGCCGGTCTGCAACCCTATCAAGCCCGGTATCTTGGTTTCGGCATCGGCCTGAGGGGCGCGGCGCTCAAGCAGTTCGGCACCATTCTACGAGGTCTCTATCGCCTCTATACCGAAAAAGACCTGAGTCTGGTGGAGATCAACCCGCTCATCCTGACCGGCGCCGACGAACTCGTTGCGCTCGACGCCAAGATCAATCTCGACGACAACGCCCTGTGGCGGCATCCCGATTTGGAAGCGTTGCGTGATCCAAGCCAGGAGGACACCCGGGAGGCTCAGGCCCGTCGTTTCGATCTCAACTATATCGCCCTCGACGGCGATATCGGTTGCATGGTCAACGGCGCCGGCCTGGCCATGGCCACCATGGACCTGGTCAAGCTCGAAGGTGGGGCGCCGGCCAACTTTCTCGACGTGGGCGGCGGCACCACCGCCGAACGGGTGACGGAAGCCTTCAAATTGATTCTTTCCGATGAGAAGGTGAAAGTGGTATGGGTCAACATTTTCGGCGGTATCGTGCGCTGCGATCTCATCGCCGAGGGCATCCTCGCCGCCGCCCGCAGCATCGAAATCGGTGTGCCGGTGGTGGTCCGGCTCCAAGGGACCCGCGCCGAGGTGGGTCTGAGGATGCTCGCTGAGAGCGGGCTCGATTTCATCACCGAAGAAGATTTCGCCCAGGCCGCCCGCCGGGCGGTGGCCATTGCGCGGGAGGGACGCACATGAGCATATTGGTCGATGCCGACACCCGGGTGATCTGCCAAGGGTTCACCGGAAAGCAGGGCACCTTTCATTCCGAGCAAGCCCTGGCGTATGGCACCAAGTTGGTGGGTGGCGTCACCCCCGGCAAGGGCGGCCAGACCCATCTGGGGCTGCCGGTTTTCGACACCGTTCACCAGGCGGTGGCGGAAACCGGCGCCGAAGCGACCATGATCTATGTGCCACCCCCTTTCGCCGCCGACGCCATTCTGGAAGCGGCGGATGCCGGTATCCGGCTCATCGTTTGCATCACCGAAGGGATACCGGTGCTCGACATGGTCAAGGTGAAGGCGGCGCTGGCCGGCACCGAGACGCGACTGATCGGGCCCAATTGCCCGGGTGTCATCACCCCTGGGGCCTGCAAGATCGGCATCATGCCGGGCGACATCCACATGCCCGGCCGGGTGGGGATCGTTTCCCGTTCCGGCACCCTCACTTATGAAGCCGTGGATCAGACCACCCGGGTCGGTCTCGGACAGAGCACCTGCGTGGGCCTCGGGGGCGATCCGGTCCCTGGCACCAGTTTCATCGACTGTCTGGCCCTCTTCGAGGCGGATGACCAGACCGAAGGGGTGATTCTGGTGGGTGAGATCGGTGGTAGTGCCGAAGAAGAAGCCGCGATCTACATCCGTGATCACTTCAGCAAACCGGTGGTGGCGTACATTGCCGGCGTGACCGCGCCGCCGGGCAAGCGCATGGGGCATGCCGGCGCCATCATCAGCGGCGGTCAGGGTACCGCCGAGGCCAAATACCGCGCTTTGGAAGAGGCCGGCGTCGAGGTGGTGCGCTCGCCGGCGGAAATGGGGCGGCGGATGGCCGAGGTGCTGAACGGCTGAAACGAAAAAGCCGGCCAAAAGGCCGGCTGAAAGGGTTTCGAACGCGCTCCGCTCAGGACATCGCCTTGATATGGGCGTTGAGGCGCCGCTTGTGACGGGCGGCCTTGTTTTTGTGGATCAATCCTTTGTTGGCCAACCGGTCGATCACCGGCACGGCGGCCTGGTAGGCGGCCACGGCGGCCTCGCGGTCACCGGATTCGATGGCCTTGACCACTTTCTTGATGTAGGTGCGCATCATGCTGCGACGGGCATGGTTGTGCTTGCGACGTTTTTCCGCCTGGCGGGCGCGCTTGCGGGCTTGCGGTGAATTGGCCACCTGATCTACTCCTGAAGATCCAGAGGTTTACGATTGAAACAGGCCGCCTGCGGCCTGTACGATGGGAAAGAGCTGCGGAAGTGTCGCGCTCCAGGCCGAAAAATCGTTTTCGACCTCCCGTGAAAGCGCACAATTATGGCCAAGTGCCGGTGGTCTGTCAAATCCAGGGAGGCCGCAAAAAAATACGACACCCCACTTGCAAAGTGAACCGCGATGAGTAAGATATGCTCCACCAGTTGCGGGGTGGAGCAGTCTGGCAGCTCGTCGGGCTCATAACCCGAAGGTCGCAGGTTCAAATCCTGCCCCCGCTACCACATCGCAAAACCCGGCCGGCGTGCCGGGTTTTTTTTTATGCTCGAATGCCAGCGGGGGCATTGCAGGAGAAAGTCTGAAAACAGGGCGGTGGCTGAGAAATCGAACGACGTAAGGGAAAGTCTGAAAAATTTGGACTTTCCCCGGCGCAGGGATGTGCTGGCAAAATCGATCGCGCCAAGCGATTGATTTTGTGCCAAGTCGCAAACCGCGTTCGCGATGCCGTGCGCTCTGATGAAACCGGGGATGGCTTTTGTCGGAGCTTCCCAAAGCGGGGGTTCAAACCGATTCCGCGATCACATCATGCCCTTGTATCAATCGTTGAAGCCATTGCACGAGTAACCGGGTCTCTTGTTCGAGCAGTT
>Ga0256832_1001875_pt1 | contig 14347 bp, 1 predicted proteins | sample 134614metaG_FD_190534 | JGI IMG/M metagenome (GOLD analysis project Ga0256832, IMG submission 190534) | Hydrothermal vent microbial communities from Lau Basin, Pacific Ocean - 134-614 | ecosystem: Environmental > Aquatic > Marine > Hydrothermal vents | place: Pacific Ocean: Lau Basin | collected...
ATCAATTTTCAATCTATAATAAATAGTTCCTAGTGTTATTAAAGTATCTAGATAGTTATATTTTTTTTTATCTTTCAATATTTTTATTTCCCCAATGCCTATCCAATCAGTACCATTTACAGATTTTTCAATAGTAAAATTATCATAGTTTAAATTTGATTCGCTAATATAACTCCAAGATAACATAATACCAAATGGTTTTTCTGTGCCGGAAAAATCGTCAATAACAAACAAAGCCAAACTATTCTGTTTTTCATAAAGTCCAATATCGGCTTCTTGTCCATAAGGAATAGGATTACCAGCATAATCTTCTACAGCCAAAGGCAATACTCCTGCATCTATGCATGGTGAATTGTTAGCAATATGATAATCTTCATTATTTACATCTACAAATAACGGATCGTCAGATATATTATCAAGGATTTCATGATTATGCGAGCCATTTTGGCTATTAAAACCAGATACATTATATGTATTACCATAAAAATATATTGTCTGTTCTGTACTTGAACAAAAAATCAAATTATTCAAAAAATGATTCCCATCATTTGAATAAGTATTGAAATCCGTCTCAATACTCAACCCTCTGTTACTATAGTCCGTACCACAATTGTATATAATATTGTTTCTGATATAATTGTCAGTCACATCACCATCACTATTATTTCCTGATAAAAACACACCGGCTGCTTCGCAATCAATCATAATATTATTTTCAATTATATTTCCATAAATTTTTGAATAATAACCCTGCAATGAAATGGCATGTCCGACTTTCCAATCTTTAAGAGGAGAATTTATTGTATGCTTAAATATATTGTGGTGAATATGGTTTTCATGTCCGTTTAACTGACTCTGTACCGAAGTATTTTTTATGACATTGTCAAATATTTCATTATGATGACAATATCCATCAATGGCGATTCTTCCTCCATAAGCCAAATCAGGAGAAACAATAGTATTATGATGAATTTTATTATCCCTCACTTCCTGACCCTCAACAGGCTGTTCATTATCAATAGGTGCAAAAATATTTATATTCGCGTGACAGTAATTTTTAATAAAACTGTTCTTTAATTCGCAATTTCTTGTATTTCTTCTAAAGAGAACCCCTTCTCTCGGTCCGCGATAACTTTTTCCACTTTGAGTTCCTGCATTGGAGTAATCAAAAGTATAATTTGTGTTGATATTGCAATTGTCAATAATATTAAATTCATTCTTTTGCCAATCTACACCGTTTGGTTTATAGCAAGTCATTTCTATACCATAATTTGCGTATTTCCCAACATCTAAATTTAGCAAATGAATATATGAACAAGAATATATTGTGACACAAGCTAAATTGCTACCCACAAACTCCAGACCATCAAATATAACATAATGAATATCGAATAACTCCAGAGCATAAGCTTTAGCAGTCATTGTAAAAGTCGAATTATTAGGATCATCAACAGAATACAAGTACAATTTATTCTGATTATCATTTGAATCCTTTTTACCCCAGTACCACTCTACAAGATCAGGAATATTAGTGCCAAGTTCATCAAAATACCCCCAAGCAGCATCCAATATCTCAACACCATTCTTTAAAACTCTTTTAGGATTATCCGTAAATTGAGTATTGTACCAAATATCGCCTGAATCATGAGTCCAAGTCAAATTATAATCTTGCAAAACATTAATCTGTGGTTTATCACCACTCCCATATGCACCTACATATATATAATTCCCGGCAGAACCGGATGAACTCAAATACATTCTTTCATGCCAAATTTCACCTTTCTTTAGTAATATAGAATCACCCGGCTGGAAATTGTAGTTTTCTATTTTTGACAGGGTTTTCCAAGCCAATATCTCACTAATGCCTGAATTGGAATCATTACCATTAGTATAATCAATATAATACGTGACAGCAAAAAGTTGAATACTAAGAAAAGTCAATAAGAAAACAAATATGTTTTTCATATTTACCCATACGCATTTATGACTCGGCACTTTACAATTAAATGAAAAATATTTCATATTAAACAGATTTTCAATATACTTTAAAGCCTTATTCTATATGAGGTCAATCTTTTTGGGTGCATTTCATTTTTACGCGTTGCGGGTTGATTCTCCTTTAGGAGTCAGAGGCAAAGCAATGGGTAAAGTAAAAAAATGAAATACGCCTATTTTTCTTCAGCACTATATAAAAAAACCGCTTCAAAATGAATTGAAGCGGTCTTTAAATTATCTCTATCTTACATGAACCAACTTCTTGATTTCTACTCTATCTCCGGATACTACTTTAATATAGTACTGTCCTTGTGGCAAATCACCGAGATTCATTGAGATTTTCTCATATGTAGTATTACTCTTTTCTATCATCGCTTTATCCATCACTCTCCTACCTACATTATCCAATATCTCTATGCTTACATCATTAGACCTTTTACCACTAATCAGTACATACATCCTATCCATTACAGGATTCGGATACGCATTAACCGTAAATTTATCTGCCGGAATAAAGACACTGGCATTATAGACCTTATCTCTTCTACCATTATCATTGACAGGAATCAATCTATAATGATATGTCATTCCTCCTTCTACATTAGGATCTTTCAGACCGTACTTAGTCAAAAATCTTCCTCCTTTTGAATCCATACTGCCAATATTTACAAATTCTTCTTCATCTTCTGCTCTTCTTTCTATATCGAAGTAATCCATATCTATCTCATCCATTGATGACCACAATAATTCAACAACTTCTTCTCCTTTATTCCACTGTGCATCAAAATCAACTATTGTTATTGGCTGTGTTTGTCCTCTTTCCTTTGTGCCCGCATCTATATCCTCGACACATTCTTCATCATTATCAGCTTCTATCAAGAAAGTAAAGGATCTATATTGTCCTGTCTCCTCACTTAAGTAAAAATCATTATCTCGTGCATCATCACCTCCAATATCATTATTTACAAGCTCAAAAACGTCAGGTAAGTTTACTACTATATAATAATTTCCTCTCTTGATATTTTCAAAATTGTAAACACCTTCCGCATCGGTAACCGTAGTTTGTACCAATACATCATCTGATGGGTCAAACTCATCCTCATCCATGTACAGTTCGACTACTAATCCGGGATATGGCTGATCTAATTCATCGTGTACATTCGGCACTGCATAAAGCTTTGTCAAATCCGGTTGTACCTCATAATATCCTTCCTCTCTATCTTTCCATACCACTCCTTCCAAACATTCTCCCTTGTAAAATCCTGCATCTATCGTAGGATTATGCTCACCGGGTGCCAATGTAATTGTTGGTGTATTGCCAAATTCGTTGATATCAGTATCCTTAGAATCATCAAACAATTCATCCTTTGGTGATATTTGATATTTTGTATCATCAGGATTCTCAAATACCAAGAAATAATCTCCAGGTATCAACCTGGTAAATTCATAGTATCCACAATTCAATGTATCCGTAATATCATCAGGATTCAATATCGCATGACTCCATGTACTATCAACTTTGGCAGTATCCAATACGCCTGCATTATCTATTACTCTATACAAGTATATCTTGACACTATCCATACATTTTTCCGAAGCGTCTTGTATTCCATCTCCATCCTCATCATACCATACATAATCTCCCAGACTTGCAGCATTGAAGTATCCTGCATCTATCGTAGGATTATGCTCGCCTGATTCAAGATTTATTGTTGCTGACCAGCCTGTCAACTCGTCTGCATCACTATCCTTAGAATCATCTCCTTGCTCATCTGATTTTGTAATCTCATATGCATCTACTGTTGGAAATTTGACAATATAATTTCCAGGTTCTAAATCCTCAAATATATAATATCCTTCTGTTCCATTATTTGTAGTGCTTATCGTCGTCTTCAATGGTGTCGCATCGTCCGGATTGCCATCTCCATCTTCATCAATATACAATTCTACAATTAAATCATTGATTCCTCCTTCGCTTCCATCTTGTATCCCATCTCCATTTAAATCAAGCCACACATAATCTCCCAAACTCGCAAGGTTATATAATCCTGCATCCAAGGTAGGGTCGTGCTCTCCTGATTCCAATACCACTATCTCCGTACATCCTGTATCCTCATCTGCATCACTATCTATTCCATTATCGCTTCCTTCATCTTTCCCTGATATCTTATCATAGCTGCCCTTATCAAAACATACATGATATATTCCGGGCTCTAAATCATCAAATTCATAGTATCCATCATCTCCTGTACTTGGATTTACTCCTGTGGTTGTATTCTCTACAGGATCTCCATTCTCATCATACAATGTAACCACTATCCCGTTTATACCGTCTTCATCAGGATCTTGTATACCGTCTGCATCTTTATCTTCCCATACATAATCGCCTAGACTCGCAGGCTTATAAAATCCTGCATCTATCGTCATATCACTATCGCCTGCTTCAAGTGTCACCAAATGACTCTCTCCTGTAATTACATTTGCATCACTATCTTTTGCATCATCTGTTCCCGTATCTTCTCCGGTTGGATTATATCCATTTGGCTTTCTGAATTCAACTATATAATCTCCAGGAAGTAATTCCGTAAATTTATATAGCCCAGTTCCATCTGTATATGTAGTATCGAGCTCATTTCCATTTCCATCTTTCAATATTACCATCACATTTGTTATTGGTAATTCTGTAGGGTCTTGAATACCGTCTGCATTCTTGTCTTCCCATACATAATCTCCCAATTCTGCAAGCTTGATTAATCCTGCATCATTGGTCATATCATCATCGCCACTTTCTACTACAATCACTTCTGTACACCCGCTTTGTTGATCTACATCACTATCTGCTGCATCATCTCCACCTTGATCTGTCTTCGTGAAACCCTCATATGCCCCATCGGCATCAAAACATATCTTATATACTCCAGGCTCAACATCATCAAACACATAGCTTCCCGCTTCACCACCGGTATTGGTTACCTTTGTATCTACCGGTGTATCTGGTACTCCATCTCCATCTGTGTCTTTGTACAATGTCACTGTCACTCCGGACACTCCTTCTTCATCAGGATCTTGTATCCCATCTCCATCTTTGTCATACCATACATAATCTCCCAATCTCGCTGTCTCATAATAGCCTTGATCTATCGTAGGATCGTGCTCATTGTCTGATAACTCTATTGGATCTGAATATCCCATAATTCCATTCCCATCACTATCTCTTGCATCATCACATCCTTCTGCTCCATTATGATTCTTCGGTGATACTTTATAGTTAGAATTTGGCTTCTCAAATTTGACTACATATGTCCCTGCTGATAATTCTAAAAATTCATAAAATCCTGTATTATCTGTTTGTGTATGTGCTATCTCTGCTCCATCAGGTACGCCATTGCTATCGGTATCTTTATACAGTCTAACTGTCACTCCTTCGATACCTTCTTCGTCCGCGTCCTGACATCCATCTGCATCTCTATCATACCATACATAATCGCCTAAGCTCGCCAATGTATATAAGCCCATATCCCATCTAACATCATTCTCTCCTGCCAATATCTCTATTATCTCTGTACATCCACTAACCGGATCTACATCACTATCTACTGTATCATCATATCCTTGGTCTTTTGGTGATATCTGTGTATAGTTTGTACCACTATAGTCAAAACATACATAGTAATCATCCGGAATCAAGCCGGTAAACTCGTACTTACCTCCGTTTGAAGTCGTCGTTGTTCCTACAATGCTACCGTCAGCTCTGTGCAATGTCACTTCAACCCCATCTATTCCTTCTTCTCCATCATCTTGAATCCCATTTGCATCAATATCATGCCATACATAATCACCAATTGAGGCGGTTGTATAATATCCTGCATCCCTTGTATGGTCAATATCTTCAGGATCAACATGGAAAGTAATCGTCCTTCCTGTATTCTCATCTGCATCACTATCCAATGTATCATCCGGTCCTTGATCTTGCTGGGTAAATATCAAACCTTGACCTGTTGGAGCTATAAATTCAACAAAATAATCTCCAGCACAAACATCAAATTCATAAAATCCAGATGTATCAACATTTATATGGGTAAGCTGTGTCATAAAGACAGTATTTGGATCACTTGCTTGGTATAGGTTTACTGTAACTCCATTTATACCAGGTTCATTAAGATCAGGATCATCTATATAAAAATCTTGTACTCCGTCTCTATCTAAATCCAACCATACATAATCGCCTATCTTAGCCCTTGGCTCAACTATAATTGTATCTTTTATTATTCCTGAACAACCATTTTCATCGGTAACCGTAACTGAATATACCGTAGTCTCAGTTGGTACCACTGTAATGGAAGGTGTATGCTCTCCGGTTGACCAATCATATATTATTAAACCGGTTCCATCTACAACTGTCACTTCGATATCTTTTGATTCTCCTTCACATAAGGTATCGTTTGGTGTTATCTCTAATTCCAATCCGCATTTATACCCGGCATCTATATCTCTTCTGTCCTCATTCGCTCCAAGTACTATTGGGTCTGTTCTACCTGTTCCAGGATTTGGATCACTATCTTTTTCTAAATTTGTTCCTTGACTTTTATCTGTCGGAGTAAGTCCGGTAGGAGTATCAAATTCAACTATGTATGTGCCAGGATGTAAACTATCAAACAGGTAATAACCTTGTTCGTCTGTAGTTGTCGTTTCCAATTCATTGCCATTCTCATCTAGCAATTTTACAACTACTCCTGATATTTGATCTTCCTCAGAATCTTGTACTCCATCACCATCAGTATCTAGCCATACATAATCTCCCAATGAAGAATACCGCAATATACCTGCGTCCCAACTAGGATCATCTTCTCCTGCCTCTAATTCTGTACATATCGTCACTCCATCCTCATCGGCATCACTATCCAAGTTGTCATTTCCTTGGTTATGTTTTGCCCATTCACTATCTTCAGGTAAATCCTCAAAAACAATCATATATCGTCCGGGTATTAAATTCACAAAATCATAATGCCCATTTTCATCTGTTTGTGTTCTTAGAATCTCTTGACCGTTACAATCTGTTAAAATCACAGTAACTCCGGCAACACCAACATCTCCGGGTTGCCCTTCATCTTGTATCCCATTGTCATTATCATCATACCATACATAATTTCCTATACTCGCAACCTCTGTTGCCCATGGATCCTCATCATCTTCATCAGTAATACCATCTCCGTCACCATCTTTTCCATCATCACTGACATTATCATCTTCCGGTGTCAATGGCGTACCCCCTACATCATTATCGGGATCATCGTCCGGTGTACTGTCTATATCTTCAAAAGGATCATCGTTTTCATCTTTCGCATTCACAATCTCTGCTTTATTGACATATCCGCCTACATCAGAAGTATATTGAAACTGAAGTTTTATTGTAACTGTCGTACTTTCTCCAGGTAGTAATGTATTTGGCAGTATCGTTTTGGGGGTATCTACCAAAGCTTGCGTCCATTCAGGATTTAAGTGAGGCAAATATATAAATCCACTAGGCACATAATCTACAACTTCTATATCATGAGCTGTTTCATTCCCCTGATTAAATACTGTCAATGTAAAATCTACTATTTGATCATAATGATATGGTGCAACAGCATCCGCAGTCTTTGTCATTGCCAAATCCAATACATCTATTCCAGCAGGATCGTGGTCATCTTCATCAGTTTCATCTGGTATATAATGTCCATCTATATTATCATCATCTTCATCCTCAGGTTTTACTGCTCGTTCATGTGTAGCATCACTATCCGGATTACTATCTGCATCCCATCCTGCTACATGATTACCTTCCGGGTCTTGGGCATCTGATATTTCTGCATAATTATCCCACTCCATTTCCCCACCGGTAGTTTGTAATAATTGTAATACTATTTCAACTTTTGCACTATCTCCAGGTGCAAGTGGCCCTGATATACCAGCTTCCACTGATGTTGCACTACCTAATGAAAAATCTGAATTCTTCACAGGATCAAATAAATATCCGCTAGCCAAATAATCTACAACTATTATATCTGTCAAAGGTACATTTCCTTGATTGAATACTGTGATCTCAAAGGTAATATCATCGTAATAATGATATGGCTCCGGTGTAACTACCGTCTTGCGCAATGCCAAATCATATACTTTTACTCTTGCCGGATCAGCATCGTCTTCATCGGTAATACCATCATCATTTCCGTCTTTACCATCATCGCTTACTTCATCATCCTCGTCAGTATCCGGTGTGCCTCCTACATCATTGTATTTATTACTATCATTATCGCTATCTATATCCTTTCCGCTCATATCATTACCCTCAGTATCATCTGCTTTACTTATTTCTGCTCTATTTGTCCACCCTTCTTCAACTTCTTCTGTCGGTTGCAAAATTAATATCAGGGTAACTTCTGTATTCGCTCCCGGTGCTAAATCCGAAACTATGGTAGTCAATGCAGTGCCCGGCCCTCCATATATCCACCCAGGATTTAAGTTCGTTCTAAATTCAAAACCCTCTGGCACATAGTCTGTAACCTCTATATTGCTCGCTCCTATATTTCCTTGATTATATACTGTAAATGTAAATGTCACTTGATCTCCATATCTATATGGTCCTGCGCTCGTTTCTACTTTCTTCAATGCCAAGTCAAATACAGGTATTCCTGCAGGATCATGATCGTCTTCGTCCGTGCCTTCAGGTATATAATGTCCTTCTATATTGTCATCGTCCGAATCTCCTGGTTTAACTGCTCTTTCATAGCCCGCATCGCTACCAGGGGTACTATCTGCATCCCAACTATTTGCTACAACGCCATTTGAATCTTTCGCCCCGCTTATCTCTGCATAGTTGTCCCAATTGACTTCTCCTCCATCTGTTTGTACCAACTTCAATACTATCTGTACTTTGGTACTATCTCCTGCCGCCAACGGACCGGCTATTGTCGTAGTTACTGTTGGTGCTGACCCATTCCAAATCGCATTTGATCCTCCATCAAAAGTATATCCTGATGGAATATAATCTGAAATCTCTATATCTGTCATCGCTTCATTACCCTGATTGAATACTGTTATCTCAAAGGTAAGATTATCATAGTACTCATATGGTGCTGTTGTTAATAATGTCTTTCTCAATGCTAAATCGTATATCTTTACTCGTGCAGGGTCTGCATCATCTTCATCTGTTGCCGGATCTGTATCTCCATGTGCTCCTGTTCCATCTCCATCTATAACATCATCACTAGGTGTATCTGCTTTACCTCCTGCATCATTATCCGGATCATCGTCTAAAATACTATCATAATCATTATTGGATAAATCATGCCCTGCCAAATCTTCAGCTTTACTTATCTCTGAAACATTTGTCCAACCTCCTTCTTGATCTGTCGTAGATTGTGCAATTAAAACCAATGTAACTGTTGTATTTTCTCCCGGATTTAATGTCGTTGTTATTGCAGTCTTTGGTGTAGTTGTCCCTGCTTGTGTCCAAGACCCGTTTAGCGCAGGATCATATTCAAATCCACTCGGAACATAGTCCGTAACTTCTATATTTGTTGCCGCTATATTTCCTTGATTGTATATAGTATATGTGAAAGTAACAGGGTCTCCAAATTTATAAGGCCCTGTACTTGTTTCAACCTTCTTCAATGCCAAATCAAATATATCTACACAAGCAGGGTCATGATCGTCTTCATCTTGAGAACCATCATAATACCCTTCACCATGTCCATCCATATTATCATCATCAATATCTCCACAGCCAACTGATAATTCCCACGCAGAATCAGTTGCAGGTTCACTATCAGAATCTTCACTATTCCCATATTCATCTATTGCATCTGTTATTTCTGCATAATTTGTAAAAGCATTGGGATTCGCATGACTATTTACTTCAAGATTTATAATAAACTCTAAACATTGGCCGCCTATTAATCCTGCTCCGGGCAAACCACCATTGGCTACAGAAAAAGTTTTACTGGCGCTCACTCCTGTATGTCCAACTGCTCCTGCTGTCCATGTAGGGTCTGCCAAGCTAAATCCTGCAGGAATATAATCCGTAAGTTCCAAAGTTTCAACTGTTATATCACTTTGATTGCATACCGTAATAGTAAAAGGGACTATATCGCCGGGACGTACAGGTAAAGTTTGAGTAGTTGTTAATTTTAATGCTAAGTCAAATTTACAAGGGGCTGCATTTACAATTACACTAGAAGTCTCTTCACAACCTTCAGAGTCTGTAACAGTTACAGTATAAGTTGTAGTACTAGTAGGACATACATTAATCGTAGAAGAATTTTCTCCGGTACTCCATGAATAATTGTATATTCCGCTTCCCCCACTCGCTGTCGCTGTTAAATCCGTACAACTACCTGAACAAATAGATTGATTTGAGCCTGCATTAACCGTTAGGTCACACACAGAACATGAACCCGGATCTATTACCGTAGCTGTTGCTGTACAATTGGGATCATTTGCGTCAGTGATAGTAATTGTAATATTACCTCCTCCGGCAGAACCGGGGGTAAGAATAAATGAGTTTACATTATCATAAGTACCACTTGAAGGTGTAATTCCTCCACTACTTGCACTTACACTATATGTTCCTCCTGTATAATTACCTGTTACGGTCATGTCAAAAGTCAGAAAGTCATCATTAACATTTCCATTGGTGTTACTATTATTACATTGTACATTTTGAACTGTAGCATCTGTTATTGCGCAAGTAACTCCGCAATTACTCAATTGGACCGTAGTTGTTATTACACAATTTGGATCATCATTATCAGTAATTGTTATTGTATATAAAGTACCTTCAGCACTTCCTTGTTGCATCTGAAAATTGGTAGCTGACCCATAAGTGCCGTTTCCGGGGATCACAATACCTCCATTGTCTGCAGTTACCGTATATCCTGTACTCGTTTGATTACCCTGTGGGTCTAAAGAAAATGAAATAAAATCATCTCCGGCATTTTGTGGTGTTCCATTATCATTACAAGTAAGATCATCCAATCCGGGAGTTAATAATTGACAACCCGGACAATTTCCTGCTTCTACAACTACATGACAACACAGGCTATCCATACATCCGTCAAGCCCATTTGCTGTATAATAATATTCTCCTACTTCCGTAATAGTAAGCGTTTGTCCTGTTCCCGCCGGAGGGGCAATAGGATTGTAAATTACTCCACCGTCAGTACTTTTGTACCACTGTATTGTGCTTACATCTATATCTGTACCTTGTACTATAGTCTCAAAACTCTCTCCCGGACATATTTCATAAGGAACTGCACATGTAGTAGAACAAGATCCAGGGTCAGTAATAGGTACATTTATTGAACATCCATTACCTCCGTTGTCAGTTACTGTTACAACCACATTGCCACCACCTGCACTACCATCTTGTAATCTAAAATGCTTAACAGAACCATAACTTAAAAATGTTGCAGCAGAGCCATCAGCCAAAGTAACAGTTCCAACACTTACAGTAACATTATATGCTGCTCCAAGATTCAATCCGGTTGGATTAAGATCAAAAATAATATAATCATTACCATCATTATCATCCGCACCGGTATTGGAACAATTAACTCCTGTCAATCCACCATCTTGCAATAGACATTCGGCGGAACAAGATCCTTGACTTACTGTTGTCTCTATTGTACAATTTGGATTATCGACATCAGTCAATATGATAGTATATGTTGCGCCCGTAGCACTACCATTTTGAAGTTGGAATGATGTAGCATTTCCATAAGTACCACTTGTTGGAGTAACTGTACCTCCATTATTTACAGTAACATTATATGTCGCTCCATTATTTGAAGCTGTCGGATTCAAATCAAAAGTAATATAATCATCTGCCGGATCAGAACCCGTACCGCCATTATTACATGTTTCATTTGTTTTACCTGCATCTGTTATAGTACATGGTGGAATAGGTATAAATCCAAAATCAAAACTGTGATTATTTGCTCCGGGTGAGGAGAATTCATTTGCTGATACTTGTGCAACCGCATCATCTCCACTTGCTGATCCGTCACTATCATTTTTATCTGTATCAACTCCTTCACCCACATCTGTAGTAGTCAGTGTAGCAACTCCTAGAGCTGCTTGTTTGTTACCTCCTGAAATATTAGGTACTCTAACTTCATAAGGCATCCCAGGCACTAAAGCAGAAATACCATATTTATGGCTTAAAGTTGAATTTCCGGAAGCACTTGAAAAAATATAATTACCTTGTGCATCAGTCGTAGCAGAAGATATTTCAGCACCTGCCTTATATAGTTTAACTGTAACACCTGATATACCGGGTTCACCACCATCCTGAATACCATTACCATTGGTATCCTCCCATACAAGGTTTCCTATTTCAATCGGAGGGGCTTCTGAAAGTAATTCAATATCACCCAAACCAATAGCTTTGGATAAATCTCCATTTGGTCCAGCTCTATATGCAACAAAATAAGCTACATTCTCTCCACTGCTTAAATCATAATGTTCTATTCCTCCTGAATCATAATAATCACTATTATCAATACCATTCGTAGGATGAGGATCAGTAACACCGTTAACTACATCATTAGCACCTTTAATATGGGCTAAACTACCATAGGAAGATTCTTGCTGACCATCTGCCGATCTATCATGAAAATATTCTCCATTTCCGGAAACTCCCGTATTTTGAGATGTTTCATAATTTACAGGACAAGTACCAGATCCCTCAATCTGATATGAAGTCCCATCAAAACATACTTTTAACAAATCACCCTGATGGTTAGTTCTTATAAGATCTCCGTTTCCACTCAAAGGTTTATGATTCCAATATCCAACTTGGTGACCAAATCTATTTAAAAAGGCTAAATACAAATTACCATCTTTATCAAATTCCATATCTGCTAACACAGGTTGGTTAAATCTCCATCCTGACCCCGAATGAGCTATTTTTGATTCATCCCATACATCTAGCCAATGATGATATTTTTGAACATTTGTAGAATATGTAGCATAAGTATAATCCATTGAAAAATCTATTATATGTGTTAAGCTACTAGGATTATTTAAATCAAATGAATACACATAAGCTCTTACATCTGCATCATTTTGACTTATCGAACCGTCACAAACAAGCCCTAAATATCCTTTCCCATCATGAATAGTAAGTCCCCAAGGTCGTAATTCCCCTCCTGAACAAGTAGGTGCTCCAGGCATTGACAAAATATCCCAAGCTTTTAAAGTAGCAGGAATAGAGGCTATATTAGAGCTTTCTACATCCAAACTAAAAAGCCTTCTTTGTTTCAAATTGATACCCCATACCTTTTTATTGGATACATCGTAATCTATATCTCCATAACCTACCTTTGCAACTTTAGGAAATGCATCGATATCTATATCAGGACTTCCTTGATTTGGATTCAATTCATAATCCGGACCTCCTGTTCTGGTTACACTCCCCATATCCATTGCAACTCCACCGTTTACAGGTGTTACCCCTTGCAAATCAATACTTCCAATAATACTTTCTGATACAGGATCAATTGCATATATATACCCCAAACCATTTTTAATAGCTACGTGCCTTTTTAGAACAGTTGAAGCAAATATTCTTTTATTTAATCTATCATATGCCAAGCCCCATACAGCTCCAACATTGCTTAGTTTCTCAATCCAATTGGGAACAGGCTCATCATTTGCCCCAACGTATCCCAATCCTTGCCCGGGCGTATCATATCCAATATCAAATATAGCAGGACTTTGGTCAACTACCGGTTGCCCTTGCACATAGTACGGTGATATAATATTGGGATTATTTTGGGAATAATCATTTGGATCATGAAGTCCAAAATTCACATTACTTGCCGGTGCTGTGACAAACTGTACTGAGGTCTTACTCCCCGTACCATCAGGACTGGGTTTTAAATATGATGACCAGCCACTAAACTCAACTCTAACTGCCCCCGTTGCTGCGATAGAATATGTACCATCCGCTGCAGTGGTGGTTGTCGTTCCTCCGGGATAAACCGTTACGGTTATTCCACCTACTCCTAACTCATTCCCATCTTTCACCCCATAAGTGTTCAATGATGTCCCGTTTAAAGGAATATCTCGAAAGACTGTTCCACTAACTTGTGCATTTATATTTTGCGCTGCAAAGAACAGTACAGCTAAAAACGTTAGTAAAGAATATATTTTTTTCATTTTAAAAAAATTTTATTATTTATTTTTATACCAATAGTCATCTGATTTATAATATATTTTAATTATTCTTTTTTACCTGTACATTCAAACAATCCGGTGCAGGACATTCCGAACATTCATCAACCGGTCCCACTGTATATTCAGTGAGGCA
>Ga0256832_1001876_pt1 | contig 14347 bp, 17 predicted proteins | sample 134614metaG_FD_190534 | JGI IMG/M metagenome (GOLD analysis project Ga0256832, IMG submission 190534) | Hydrothermal vent microbial communities from Lau Basin, Pacific Ocean - 134-614 | ecosystem: Environmental > Aquatic > Marine > Hydrothermal vents | place: Pacific Ocean: Lau Basin | collected...
TAGCTCTTCAATAAGTTTAAATTGCTCTTCGCCTTTATCAAGATTTACACATAGACCATAAAAACTTGGCATACGTGGAACCGATGGCTTTAGCCTTGCACTGTTTGGGGCTGAAGCCTCCGATTCCGAACGTTGCCATAGGAATTTTAAAAACAGATATGGAAAATAAAAAAGGTTTGTAGCCATAAGTTTAAAATAGTCTAAACTATGACCTCTTCGTAACTCTTTTTTTAAAGCTCGTTTTAGTATGTGTGGTTGGTCGGAGTATGAGTCCCATGGGAATATATTTTTCATAAAAAGATTATACCCTAATCCAAACTATGATAAAATCCCCATTATGAAAACAATCCTATTTTGCAACCTACCTTACGCCTTTTCTATACTGAAACCCTTAGCTGATGAGCTAGAGAGTAGGGGTTATGAATACCTATGGTATGTAGACTCTTCTTTAAATAAAAATTTCCCCTATAAAGATATGCCTAAAACTACAAGTGTCAAAGAGTTAGAACGCTTTCAAAGTGATGCCATATTTGTATGTGGTAATGATGTTCCCTATTGGTTGCGAGGGGTAAAGGTTCAAATTTTTCATGGATTAGCAGGAGAGAAAAAAGGGCATTTTCGGATTCGTGATTATTTTGATTTGTATCTAACTCAAGGGAAATATTTTACAGATAGATTTAAAATGTTAGCACAAAAGTATAAAAACTTTGAGGTCATAGAGACAGGGTGGTGTAAACTTGATAAACTCTATACTATTTCAGAGGAGACAAAGGCTAAAAAAATAGAGCTTTTAGAAAAATATAATGCTAAAAAAATGGTTCTATATGCTCCTACATTTTCGCCCTCTTTAACCTCTGCTGTGGCATTGGAAAAAGTCATTGAAAAACTAGCCAATCAAGAGGATATTTTACTTATTATTAAATTTCATGATAAGATGAGTCAAGAGTTAAAAGAACTTTACGAAAATATGAATAGTGTTCTAATCATTGAATCTGATGATATTACAGAGTCCCTACAGATGGCTGATTTGATGATAAGTGATAGCTCTTCTGTGGTGTATGAGTTTACGCTTTTAGATAAGCCTGTGATTACACTAAATAGTATCTCTGAAAATATTGATTGGTGTAATGTTCATAGTGCTGATGAGGTCTATAGTAGTGTAATAGAGGTTTTAAATGGTCATGATGCTTATGCAAAAAATCGTAAAAACACTATTACTCTTTATCATCCATATAGTGATGGAAAATCGGCAAAACGTATGATTGATGCTACAGAAAAGTATATCCAAGAGCATGGTGTACCGACAAAGAGAAAAATTTCTCTTTTACGAAAGTGGAAGATGCAAAAGTATAAAGGTCGAACTTAGTTTGCTAAGGTTCGTCCATTATCTACAGATGAATTATAGTCAGGATTTGGTGTTCTCCACTCTCCATAATGATGGGTTAGATAGGCATCGTAATCTTTAGGAACACGGTATTTCTTACCATTAAAATCTATCATCTGAAATTCAGATACTAAGTTTTGAGGTAAAGAATGGGGTTTCCCCCATTCATACCAATATAAATCATCTTTATGTTTATACATAACAAATATATCTAGTTTAACATAGCCACGTAAAAAGAAAAAACGATTGTTTCTAATTTTAAATGAACGTATATTTCCCTTTTTTAATGGTCCAACATCCTCTTTTAATCGCCTTGTGTAGGTTCTGTATCGTGCTTTTTTTATGGCAGGTAGCACTTTGTTAAGCATTGTCTCTTCATCCTCTTCAAAGATAGATATATCAATATCATCATCCCATGGTAAAATTCTATTTTCTCGAACTACTCCTAAAAGAGTTCCAAAGTCTAACCAATAGTTTACTTTATACTCATCTAAAATATCAGTTACATCATTAAGTAGCTGTAGGGCAATCTTTCCATTTTTTCCATTTAGAAGATATTTATTTTTTTTAGGTTTAAACTCTGCCATCTAATTTTTACCTCCTAAATACTCTTTAAACAACTTCAAAAACTCCTCCATATCCCTATAATCAATCTCCCCAATATTAGCCACCCTAAAGGTATTGAATTCTGCTACTTTACCAGGATAAATGGTAAATCCTCTCTCATAGAAATAGTCATGCATCTCATTAAAATCAACCCCATCGGGAATAAAAATAGAGGTAATAATCTTAGAGTGATACTTATCATCTACCAAATATTTTAAGCCCATCTTTTTAAGCTCATTGGTTAATCTCTCCCACGATTTAGAGTAGCGTTTATAACGATTCTCAATTCCTTCCTCTTTAGCCTCTATAATAGCTTGTTTTAAGGCATAAAGTGTCTGAACAGGTGGAGTAAATCTCATCTGATGTGATTTTATAAAGTTCTCATATTGAGCAAAAAGATTTAAGTAGAAGTTTCTAGGTTTAATCTCTTTTAGCTTTTCTAGTTTTTTTGTATTGGCAATTACAAATCCAACTCCTGCCATACCTTGAATGTTTTTATTTGAACTTGCACAGAGGTAAGAGATATTCTGCTTTTTCATATCTATAGGCAGAGCAGCATAAGAACTCATAGCATCAACAATAAGTTCAAGATTATACTCTTTAGCTATCTCTCCAAACTCATCAAGGTTATTTAGCAGTCCTGTAGTTGTCTCATTGTGAATTACAGCTAAATGAGAGATGTTTTCATTCTCCTCAATCACTTTTTTTAGTTTTTCAACCTCAACAGGCTCTATTGGAGAGCTTTCAAACTCAATATAATCCATACCATAAGCATCAGCTATTTGGCACATTCGTTTACCGTAAGCACCATTGTTTACTATAAGCACTTTCTTATCATGAGGTACAGCAGATGTTAGTGTAGCTTCAACAACAGCCGTTCCACTTCCTCCAAAGAGTACCGTTGTATACTCTTTAGGATTAGCTACTATTTTAGTAAGCTCAATTGAGACAAACTCCATCAAATCACCAAACTCATACTCTCTAGGGCAAATATCGGGAACTACTTGTGCCATCTTGACACTATCGGTTGTTGTCGCAGGTCCTGGGTTTAAGAGTATATTTCTTTTTATTTTGTTAGCTATTAATGATGACTTTTTTCTAATATCACTGCTACATATACCTTTAGTTCGTGGAAAAATTAAAAGTTTCTCTTTTTGTATATTGTTTGAGTTGTCATCGCCATGAACTAATAAATCTATACTGTATTTTTCTAATACTCCATCATCTAAAGCCCAAGGAACAGGCACTACTTCATCTACATATTTTATAGCTTCCAATATCTCTTTTCTATGTTCAAAGTCCAGTTCAGGTTGGTAACCTTTTTTAGCTAATACTTCATCATCGGTAGTTAGTCCTACAATTACTTTTCCATACTCAGAAGCTTTTTTTAACAATCGAATATGTCCATGGTGTATAATAGTAGCAGACATATCTACCATAACTCTTTTTTCCAAACTGCTCATTTAGTTAAACTCCTTTACTTTTACAACATCTAGTGGTGGTCTAGGTGTCTCATCATCAAGCCCACACTTTATATAGATAAAATTTGATTTATAGTTTTCTGTAAGACTCTCTATAATATCTGAAAAATCATCTAGGCTAGTTATAACTTTTTCTATAACATTAAGATTAGAGGCTTTAGCAATATTAATATAATCTACATGAGACTGATAGGTATTCTGTCCACCTGTTGATTTGTTTTGTTCATTGTCAAACAGTATATAGGTTAAGTCTATATCTTGGTATCTTCCTGCTGTTGTAAGTCCACCCATATGCATAACAAACTCAGCATCACCACCAAGTACAAAAACTTTTTTGCCACCTAAACTAGCACCTAAGCCTAAAGATAAAGCTCCACCCATATTTCCTGCCATATAGAAGTTATTTGTATCAGGCATAAACGAGTACATCTCTCTACTTGTATTTCCTGTCGTTCCAATGAATAGTGTATTAGTATCTTTAAACATCTCATTGAGTTTAACTAAAAATTCTGAACGAGGAGTATAGTTTGATAGGTCAAGTACATGTTCTTCTAAAAGCTCTACTTTTGAAAAGGTATCTTTCTTAATAACACCAATAGTAAAGCTCTCATCACAATGGTTAATTTGTGAAATAGCTGTATCTATATCTTCTTGGTTTAAAATAGTATGCTCATAACCATAAGCCTCTATTAGTTTAGGAAGCTCTGTAGCTAAATGTTTATGTTGAATCTCACTATCTCCCTCTTTATAGGTTCTCCAAGAGGTTAAGATAGGAAAGGTTACACCATAAGGATTAAGCAACGAGGTAATAGATGACCCCATATTTGTAAGTCCTGAAGATTGGATAATTACAATAGGCTTTTTACCTGACATCTTAAGTCCTGCTGCAACTGAACAAGCAACAGCTTCAGAGGCACAAGGTAGATACTCTATATTTGTACTATTAATAGCTGAATTGATTACATTTTTAGCAAAAGAGCAAGGGACTACACATAGATGAGTGTATCCCTCTTCAATAAGTTTGTCAATAAAAATATCTGTATCTAACGCCATTATTTTGTTCCTGGGATAAGTTCAAGTATCTCTTTAATCGGCATACAGTCAGGTTCAGCTTCTAAACTTCTTTTGTGTTTAAGTATTGTTTTTGCAACTTTCATCATTCCTGGATAGGCAGCTCTAAGCATATGGTTAGCATAAATCACTACATTTACGCCCATCTTGGCAAACTCATCAGTGGTTACAGAGTTAAAGCTTGTTGGCACAACTACAATAGGAGTTGAACTATCTTTCTCTCTAAACTTAGATACAAACTCTTTAATCTCAGTAGGGTCTTTAAGGCGTGAATGAATCATAATACCATCAGCACCTGCATCAATATAAGCAAAAGCTCTATTTAGTGCATCTTCCATTCCAGCTTCTAAAATAAGACTCTCAATTCTTGCAATAATCATAAACTCTTTAGATATTTGTGCCGATTTACCTACCTTGATTTTATGACAAAAGTTCTCTATGCTATCTTGTGTTTGTGCTACATCATTTCCAAAGAGTGAGTTCTTTTTTAGCCCTGTTTTGTCTTCAATAATTACAGCACTCACTCCAGTTCGTTCTAAACTACGAACGGTAAACTCAAAGTGTTCAGCTTTTCCACCTGTATCTGCATCATAAATCATTGGCTTAGTTGTTACTTCAAATATCTCATTAATAGTCATAAGTCTTGCCGTTGTATCAACAGCTTCAATATCAGGTTTACCTTTGGAGGTAGAGTCAGTTAAAGAGCTTGACCACATTCCATCAAAAGTTACTACTGTTCCATCTTCTAAGATTTCAGAGGCATTTTCTGCTATGAGTCCACTTAAAGCATTATGTGTTTCAAGTATTTTTACTACAGGTTTTGCATTAATAAGTTTTCTAAGTCTTCCCATTCTTGCACTTGTGGTAATACCTAGTTTTGTCATCTGCTCTTTAATATGTAAATCATTAATATTGTGACTATATGGAATCTCCATAAGCTCTCCACCCCAAGCCTTAAGAGTCTCAACTACTTCATCTCTATATTTTCTTTGATTTGTAGTTAACCAATCATCACCATGTACAACAAAATCAGGCTTTAGAGTTTCAAGATTCTCTTTATATGAAGCTGTCTCTTGTGGTATAACAGTTGAGACCATAGAGAGATTTTCTAAAACTTCTTTTCTTTGATTGTAGTCTAAATATGGAATGTCATTAAGCTCTCCACACGCTTTTAGTGTTAGAAGTCCTACTGTAACCTCTCCTAGTTTTGATGCCTCTTTTAATATGTTTATGTGTCCTGCGTGGATTAAGTCTGCTATTAGGCTCACATATACTTTTTTACTCATTTTTTTCCTTTAAGTCGTTTTAGTATTTTTTTACGGTTTAAGTATGCTTGTTGTTTCTGTAAATATTTATTTAATAATAGAGATAGACTCTTTTCATCTTTCTGAGAAATATCTGCATAGCATTTTATCATAAATTCATTATCTTCTCTGTCATTACTAAGTTTTGCAAGATTTTGCATTCTCAAATCATCATCAAACTCAACAAACTCCATTCGATTAACATCAATAATGGAAAACTCATAAGAGTCACCTACTCTTTTTACTAAGATATTACCTGGAGAGTAGTCTATGTGGTGTACCTTTTTTTGATGTAGTTTGTAGGTATACTCTATAAATCTCTTTAAGATATTCTCTCTATCTTTAAAACTTTTATCTTTAAAAACAGCTCGTATCTCAAAATCAAAATCAAAAAACTCCGAGATATAAAAACTCTCTTTAAATCTAAAAGGTGTTGGAAACTCTATATATCCAATAGGTTTAGGGGTATTAACTCCTAGTTGCTTTAACTTCATAGAGTTTACAAAAGAGCGTTTAGCTTTTGAGTCACGAAAAAACCTATAGATAATTTGGTTTAAAAGGTGAGGTCTTTTAAAAGACTTAACTACATACTTTTTCCCCTCAAACTCAACAATTTTTATAACATTTCGTTTATCATAAATAGTATGATTGGCTTTTTGATTAAAATAGAGCTTTATATTAAGAATAAAATCTTTTTGTCGTTCATTGGCTACTTCGTAGGTCATTTAGTCTCTCCTTTACAACATCATAAATACGCTCAGAGACCTTACCATCTATCTCTCCACATATATCTTTAGCAAATGCTAGGCGTTTAGATTCTAGTTTAGAAGGGTTTTCTAAAGCCTCTTTAGTATACTTTAGTGTCTCTTCATAACTATTAGCTGTATCTAAAATAGTTCGATATTTAGCTTTTGATTGGTCAATCCTTTTTGTTAGTTTCCATGGCATCAAGTAGTATGACCAACGTAGTTTAAAGTATTGGTTAGAGATTACAGGCTTGTTTAGTGATGCAAACTCAAACATGGCTGAACTCTCATCGCTTATCATCACATCAGAGGTGGCTAAAAAAGGTACTAAGTTATATTCGCTTAGAGGTAAAATGGTACAGTTCTTATACTGCTCCCAAATTTTAAACTTTTTGAGATGATTTTTATATTTTTTGCGTTCATAGGTAAGGTAGTGGGGTTTAATCCAAATATTGTACTCTTTAAACTCATTTGGAAAATCATCTGCCATCTTTTCAATGGAAGAGGGGAAAAAGGTTGGGGCGTAAAGAATGGTTTTTTTGTTTTTATCTAACCCATATTTTTTAAAAAGTTCATCTTTTTGACTCTTTTTAAAGTTTACTATCTCATCAAATTTAGAAAAACCAACTAAAGCCAATTTATATTCATGCTCGGGATAGAGATTTTTGACTCTATTGTATTTTTGAATACCCTCTGCAATATAGATATCAAAATACTCAATCGAAGAGAAAAAAGAGGTAGACTTAGCACCGATACCATGCTCTAAAAAAACAGTAATAGCCTTTAACTCTTTGGCTTTTTCATAAGGGTTTGCAAAAAAGATAACATCAGCTTGTTTATCAAAAAGTATCTCCTCTCCAAAAATATAGTTTAAGTTATTCTCTTTGGCTATATCTTGCATATTTTGAGAGTTCTGTTTAGTAGAGAGTATGTAGGTTACTTCATGCCCTTTTTTTGTAAATACCTTACTAATAGGTAGAAAATGGGGGAAGTAGTAGGGGTAGGCTACGTAGAAATATACTTTCATTTTATTCAAAATCTCTCTTTAGTCGTTGTAGTATCTCAAAAGCTCTGTTGATATCGTCAATATCTATTTTAGATATCTGTTTGAGTTGCTCTTTAAGTGCTGTGGTTGAGATTCCTTCTGTTCTTGGGAGGTATATCACTTCACAATACTCTTTAAGCTCATCAAATTTTCCTTCCCAATCATGACCCATTGCAAAAATATCTACATTATACTTTTTTATATCTGTAACTTTTTGCTCCCAATCATTTTCAGGAATCACCATATCTACATACTTAATGGCTTCAACAATTTCAGCCCGTTGCTCATAGGGAATAATGGTCTTTTTGCCTTTTATTTCGTTAAACTCATCGGTTGAGACAGCTACAATAAGTCTGTCTCCTAATGATTTAAGACGTTTTAAGAGTTTTAAATGACCAATATGAAACATATCAAATGTTCCATAGGTTAGTACTGTTTTAGACATAGATATTCTCCTTGGTATTCTTCCAACGCTTATGCATCCAAAACCACTCTTTGGGGTGGGCCTCTATGGCTCTTTGCATGGCATTAGCTTGTGCTTGGGTTAGTTGTTTTAAATCTTCTTCTTGATTATCTGTTTTTATGGTCTTAATAGGCTCATAAATTTTTACATGATAGTTCTTGTAGTCATCTGTAGAGATAAAAGCAGGAATCAAATCTATCTCAAATTTTCGTGAAAGTATAGAGGCTAAAGGGGTATGGGTTGCAGGGTGATTAAAAAACTCTACCTCTATAGATTGGTTCTTGCGAATACTTTGGTCAACTAATATACCTACAGCTTTTTTTTGCCCTAATGCTTTTATGCACCCTTTCATTGCCCCTTTTTTATAAACCATCTCTACATTAAAACGTTCACGATTCTCTTTTAAGATTTTATCCATTAAATCAGAGTCTAGTTTTCGCCCTACACCTACAAGTGTAAGGTCAAATTTAATAGCAATAGATTGAGAGAGAAGTTCCCAATTTCCTTGATGCCCTGTAATAAAAATAATCTTTTTACCTGCATCTTGGTATTTTTTGACAATCTCTTCACCTTCAAAAGTTACATTTTTAATCACCTCTTCTTTGCTCATTCCATCACGCTCTATAATGCCTAAAGTAGTGTCAAGTAGATTCATAAAAGCAGAGATGCCATAAGCTTTTTTCTCTTCTTTATTAAGGGTGTTATTGAAGGCTATATCTAAATTGGTATTAATGATTTTTTGATGTTTTTTACTAATGGTATAGGCAAACCAAGAGATGCCTCTCATTAGTTTTATCATTATATCTCTAGGTAGTATTTTTAAAATAAAAGCAAAAAACTTATAGAGTCCAAAGTAGAGATAATCAACCATTTAGCAACTCTTTAGCCATAAGAATAATTTTATGAGAAGGAATTTTTTGAATAGAAAAATCATTTTTATCAAGCTTATAGTGGTTAACTTTGCTTTTTGATTTAATAGTTTTATTGATAGGCGTTTGATAGACACGATTTACAGGAGTAGGTCCAAAAATGGTAATAGATGGTATATTTAAGCCCCATGCCATGTGGGTAGGACCTGTATCGTTTCCTATAAGCAAATCAGATTTTGCTATTACCTCTTTTAGAGTATTTAAATCTATTTTTGGAAGAGCTTTTGCATAGTTAGAATTTTTTTCTATCCACTCTGCTTTTATTCTCTCTTCCTCTCCTCCCCATGCTATAAGTACATTCTCTTTTAAATGGTTGGCTACCTCTACAAACTTCTCTTTTGGATAGTTTCGGCTCTCCCAAGTAGAACCAATAATAAATATAATATTTTTTTTCTCTTTTGAAAAATACTCCTCTACTACTCTGTTCTCATTTGTATAAAATAGAAATGGCTCTTTATTCACAATCATTTGATGAGTAATTTCAATATCTAAAGGCTCACTCATTACTTTAGCATTTCGGTCAATGGTATTTTCATCGTAGGCTATTTCTATTTTACGATTATAGAAGTATGAAGCAACCCCCTCACGAATAGATTTTTTTGAAAACCCTGCAATCTTTTTGCCCAAAAGCTTAGAGGTAATTGCAGATTTTATGAGTCCTTGTGCATCAATAACTAAATCATAGTTATTTTTACTATAAGTTCTAACTTTTTTTAGTTCAGAAAAGAGAGCTATTTTATCTTTTTTGATACTTTTTAGATTAACAGTTAAAATATTGTCAATATGGGGGTTATTTTCTAAAACTTGTTTAAAGCCTTCTTCAACTATCCAATCTATTTGAATATCTGGTCTGGCTCTTTTTATAAACTGTAGGGCAACCATAGCATGGATAATATCTCCCATAGCAGAGAGTTTTACAATGGCAATTTTCATAATTTATTACTCTTTTTTAAAAATAGTCTTAAAGATTTTTTAGCTTTATGGCACATATTATACTCAATATGTTTTAAATACCATTGTAGTTGTTGTGAAGTTATGCCTCTTTTTTTTGCTTCACGTTTTAAAATGTATTGAGGTATTTTTATTGGTTGTTTACTGAACTTTTTTGCGATTTTTTCTACAGTTTTACCGTGACAGGTGTAGCATAGACGTGCAAAGGCAAAGGGTAGGTTGGTCTCTTTGTGCCATTGGGTGGCTAGGTCTATACCTTTCCCACCATTGAGATAGTAGATAAGGGCTTTATCTCCAATGAGAACTTCTCCTTGTAGGTTTAATACTTTAGCTAAACGGTTGGAGGAGGCAGATTCGTGGTCGTTTCTGTTCTCACCCTCTAAGACAAATACAGAGTAGACAGCTCTATTGGCAATAATTCCTAAGTCGGTACAGTTGTATTTTGGAGACTCTATACTAGAGATAAATCCTGCGTCAATTTGTCGTTTGTGTAGGGCTTTGTTGATTTGGCTTGGGACATCTCTTCTGTATGCTAACCCTTTTTTTAAACCAGAGTCAGGGAGATAGCGTTTCAAAAAAACTTGAAAGGGTAGGAGGTTAAGGTAGCTAATAGAGCCAAATTTCACAGTTCATCTCTTTCATAAAAAAATTAAGCATGATTATATCAAACAACTTTTATAATCACCTAACAGTGGCTTAATGTTACGAGTTTTAGACAAAGTGTAAACGCTGAGCGTCGACTAGCGTCGATGGATACACTTTGTCTAAAACTCGTAATATCAAGCCTATTAATGAACTTATTTACAAAAGGGAGAGTGTGTGGTAAAAGTAGAATTCCTAGGACCAATATCGCAAGAGGTGTTAGAGTTAGAGGCAAAAACATTGGCAGATGTAGCAACACAGCTACAAAATATTGAGACAATTGCTCCATGGTTAGCCAAGTGTGCTGTAGCTGTTAATGACCAGATGACAGCAGATTTAAGCATGGTATTAAAATCAGGAGATAAAATTTCAATACTACCTCCTGTCTGTGGAGGTTAAGATGGAGTTGTATAATGGTCCTCTTGATGTTGAATCTATCTTTTCAAAATGGTTACATGAAGAGGAGAACTCTAACTATGGGGCTTATATTCCTTTTGTAGGAACGATTCGTGCTGAAGATGGGATTGAGGCGTTGAGTTTTGACATCTACGAACCTGTTTTAGAGCAGTGGTTTCAGAGTTGGGTTAAAAGAGCTGAAGAGTTAGGAGCAAAAGTTAAGATGGCTCATGCCATTGGTGATGTGCCTGTTCATACCTCTTCATACATCTCAGCTGTCTTTTCGCCAAAACGGCGAGTAGCTTTAGAGCTGATAGATGAGTTTGTAGAGGACTTTAAAGCTAATGCTCCAATTTGGAAGTACGATGTTAAAGATGGAAAACGAATCTATGCAGAAGATAGAAGTACCCCTATGGATGGGAGTGGGCTTTTAGCTTAATAAAATTGATTGAAAAGGGAAAAACGAAATGGCATTTATGCACTTCGAAGAGTCACAAGAGATTATTGAAAATATAGAGATAAAAAATTATAAAGTATTGAAAAAGTATTTAACTGATACCTTAGGTTATGTATTGGCTCAAGATATAGTTGCTGACCATAACTCTCCAGAGTTTCCAACCTCTGCTATGGATGGGTATGCTATTAAACATGAAGACCAACCTTTAAAACGGTTAAAAATATCTAGTATTAATCCAGCAGGGGCTGATTTATCTGACGAGGTGATTGGTGGACAGTGTATTAAGACATTTACAGGCTCACTTATGCCAAAAGGGGCAGATACCCTTATACCTATTGAAAATGTAACGGTTGAGGGTGATGAGATTGTTATTAATGAAGAGGTTCCTTATGGTTTTTCTGTTCGAGCAGTGGGAGAGAATTATGAAAAAGGGCAAAAGCTAATTTCTGAGGGAACAAAGATAAACTTTGCAGATATTGGGGTGATGGCAAGTCTTAATGTTGTCTCACCTTTAGTATATGAGAAGCCTAGAGTGGCTATTTTATCTACAGGTTCAGAGCTGTTAGAGTTGGGTGAAGCTCAAACCTCAAATTCACAGATACGCAGTTCAAACAACTATATTTTAGAAGCATTGGTCAAAAAGTATGATGGTGAGCCGATGCAGTTGGGGTGTATTGCTGATGATAAAGAGAATATCTTAAAGCATGTCTCCTCTGCACTAGAGCAGAGCGATATTGTAGTGACCACAGGTGGAGTGAGTGTTGGAGATTTTGATTTTGTTAAAGATGTGATTGTTGAGCTTGGGTGTGAGGTTCTCTTTCAGGGAGTTCGTGTAAAACCAGGGCAACACATTATGGTAGCACGAAAAGGTAATAAATTTATTGTAGGACTACCTGGCTTTGCATACTCTTCAACTGTAACAGCACTTCTTTATGTTGTTCCTTTGATTGCTAAATTACAAAATGCTCCATCTCCTCTACATGTAGTTGAAGCAACTCTACGTGTACCATTTAATAAGCGTATTAAAAAAGCAGAGTTTACAGCCTGTCACTATAGTTTAGAGCATGGACAGTATTTTATAGACTTTGAGGGAAAAAAATCAGGAACTTCTGCAATATTAACAAATATGTTAGGCTCAACTGCTCTTTTAATGACTTCAGAGGAGGATGAACCTAAAGGTGCAGGAGATAAAGTTAAAATACTACTTATTGATTAATCTTTTTTAGATAGGGATTTTATGTTGGTACGTATCTTTAGATAGAGTGCCAACTCTGCTACTGTTTTACATCCATTATTGATTGCTTCATTTAATACTCTCTTGTTTGTTTTTGCATTCATTTAAAATCCTTTTTACTATAAATATTCCAAAGTATAATCTTTTTTTCTTAGTTAAGCAAATTATATGTCAAATTGTCATATAATTTAAAAAACAACAATAAAAAGGTCTAAAAATGTATGATTTAAAAAATGTAATTAAAAAAATAAAAGAGATAATTGCTGTAGAGAAGAAGGGTAAAAAGGTATTTGATAAAGATGTTGCTGATGCATTGGCAATTCCTCAAACAACATTTGCAACTATGAAAAAGAGAAACTCTATTCCTTTTAAGGAGATACTGGAGTATTGTGCCAATAAAAAATTGAGTATTAATTGGCTCTTTTTTGACCAAGCCATTGAGATGTTAGCTGAAGAGACAGATAAGTTTTTTCAAGTACATTACTTTGCAGATATAAGAGCAAGTGCAGGTGGTGGGGCATTTAACTTTGATGATGATTATGAAGTCTTGTCTATAGATAAAACTATTATGAGTAATATTGCTAGTTCCTCAAATGAAGTCTTAGATGCGATTAATGTAGATGGTGAGTCAATGGAACCAACTCTTCAAGATGGCTCAATTGTTTTTATTGATAGAAACCAGACAAATATCAATAAAGATGGAATTTTTGTTGCTTCCACTACAGCAGGACTTTTTATAAAACGTATTCGACAACGTGCTGATGGGATGATTGAGTTGATTTCTGATAATAAGGCATATAGTCCTGAGATAATCACTCCTGATGAAGTTGAAATTGTTGGAAGAGTTGTTGGAAACATCGAGAGTCTATAGTAAAAATTTAGTATAATTGACTAAATTAAGTATAAAAAGGCAGAAGATGAAGAAAAATATTATTCTCATAGGTTTTATGGGTGTAGGTAAAGGGACAACAGCAAGAGCTTATGCAGAAAAATATGGATGTTTCAATATAGATACAGATGATTTGATTGAGTCTAAAGATAACAGAAAGATTAAAACTATCTTTGAAAAAGAGGGCGAAAAATACTTTCGTGCTTTAGAGCAGGAGTGTGCAGACTGGATTGAGAAATCAGTTGATAATACACTTATCTCTTGTGGAGGTGGATTCTACAATGTAAATAACTTAAAAAAGTTAGGAACGATTGTTTTACTTGATGCCTCTTATGATTGGATATACAATCGACTCTCTACCGCTAAAAACTCAAAAGCAAAATTAAAAAAGCGTCCACTCTTCTCTGAACCTAAAAAAGCGAAGAAATTATATAAAGAGAGAGAGAAAGCCTATAAAAAAGTTGCAGATATAATAATTGATATGGAAAATAAAGATTTAAAGAGTGTTATTAAAGAGATACATAAAAAAGCTATTATATATAGTAAGTAAATTTCTTTTTAACATAAAAATTGAAAATTTTTTAATAAATTTCAAAAAACCCTTGACAAGCAAAAGAAAATCTCCTATAATACGCGTCCAAGAACATTGGGGACGACTTAGAGATTAAGTCAGAGAAGTCGAAGATGTTTTTAAGTGGTCTTTAACAACTAAATATAAGAAAACAAAACGAACGTCTATTTGAGTTTTT
>Ga0256832_1001877_pt1 | contig 14339 bp, 14 predicted proteins | sample 134614metaG_FD_190534 | JGI IMG/M metagenome (GOLD analysis project Ga0256832, IMG submission 190534) | Hydrothermal vent microbial communities from Lau Basin, Pacific Ocean - 134-614 | ecosystem: Environmental > Aquatic > Marine > Hydrothermal vents | place: Pacific Ocean: Lau Basin | collected...
ACCCTGGCGAAGGTCGGTGAGGTGGTGCGTCGCGGCCAGATCATCGCGACGGTCGGCTCGAGCGGTCGCTCGACCGGCCCCCATCTGCATTTCGAGGTGCTGCGCGACGGCCAGCCGGTCGACCCGGCCGCCTATGTGCAGCTCTCCGTCCCGGCGCGCAAGGGCTGAGTCCCGTGCCGCGCGGTGGGTCGCGTTCGCGGCCCGGTCCATCATCTTCATTCCAATTGTTTTCTGAGATAGCAGCCCATGTTCCGTAAGATCGCCAGAAAGGTATTCGGCAGTCGCAACGATCGCCTGGTCAAGCGCATGTTCCAAACAGTAGAAAAGATCAACGCGCTCGAGCCGGAGGTCGAGAAGCTGTCGGACGATGCGCTGCGCGCGCGCACCGGGGAGTTCCGCGAGCGCCTCGCCGCCGGTGAAACCCTCGACGAGCTGCTGCCGGAGGCCTTCGCGACGGTACGCGAGGCGAGCCGGCGGGTGCTCGGCATGCGTCATTTCGATGTCCAGCTGATCGGCGGCATGGTGCTCCATCAGGGCAAGATCGCCGAGATGCGCACCGGCGAGGGCAAGACCCTGGTGGCGACGCTGGCGGCCTACCTGAACGCGCTGCCGGGCAAGGGCGTGCATGTGGTCACGGTCAACGATTATCTGGCGCGTCGCGACGCCGACTGGATGGGGCGGATCTACCGCTTTCTCGGTCTCGAGGTCGGCGTCATCGTCAGTAACCTGGGGCCGGACGAGCGCAAGGCCGCCTATGCCGCCGATATCACCTATGGCACCAATAACGAGTACGGTTTCGATTATCTGCGTGACAACATGGCCTTCTCGGCCGATCAGCGCGCCCAGCGAGGCCATTATTTCGCGATCGTCGATGAGGTCGATTCCATCCTGATCGATGAGGCGCGCACGCCGCTGATCATCTCCGGTCCGGCCGAGGACAGCTCGGAACTCTACACCCGCATCAACGAGATCATCCCGAAGCTGACCCGTCAGGAACCGATCACCAACGACGAGGGCAAGCCGGATTTCGGCCCCGGCGATTACTCGGTCGACGAGAAGGCGCGCCAGGTTCACCTCAGTGACGAGGGCCATGAACACGTCGAGCGGTTGCTGATCGAGATGGGCCTGCTCGATGAGGCCTCCAGTCTTTATGACACCGCCAACATCATGTTGATGCACCATGTCAACGCGGCGTTGCGCGCGCACACCCTGTTCCAGCGCGATGTCGATTACATCGTCAAGGACGGCGAGATCGTCATCGTCGATGAATTCACCGGGCGCACGATGCCGGGGCGGCGCTGGTCCGAGGGTCTGCACCAGGCGGTGGAAGCCAAGGAGGGGGTGCCGATCAAGGCGGAGAATCAAACTTTGGCCTCGACCACCTTCCAGAACTACTTCCGTCTCTACGAGAAGCTCTCCGGCATGACCGGCACGGCGGATACCGAGGCCTATGAATTCCAGCAGATCTATGGCCTGGAGACCGTCGTCATCCCGACCAACCGGCCGATGATCCGTGACGACCAGGGCGATCTGGTGTTCCTGACGCAACAGGAGAAGTTTGCGGCCATCGCCGAGGACATCGAGGACTGCGTCAAGCGCCAGCAACCGGTGTTGGTCGGCACCGCGTCGATCGAGACCTCCGAACTGCTGTCGAAGATGCTGAAGCAGAAGGGCATCCCGCACGAGGTGCTCAACGCCAAGCAGCACGAGCGCGAGGCGATGATCGTCGCCGAGGCGGGCAAGCCCGGCGCGGTCACCATCGCCACCAACATGGCGGGTCGCGGTACCGACATCGTGCTCGGCGGCAACCTCGAGGTCGAGAAGGCCGCGCTCGGTGAGAATCCCGATCCGGAGCGACTCGAGGCGCTGGAGGCTGACTGGAAGCAGCGTCACGAGACCGTGATGAAGGCCGGCGGCCTGCGCATGATCGGCACCGAGCGCAATGAATCCCGGCGCATCGACAACCAGTTGCGCGGGCGCTCGGGTCGCCAGGGCGATCCGGGCTCGACGCGCTTCTACCTGTCGCTGGAGGACAACCTGATGCGCATCTTCGCCTCGGATCGCGTCTCCGGCCTGATGCAGAAGCTCGGCATGAAGCCGGGCGAGGCGATCGAGCACCCCTGGGTCAGCCGCGCGATCGAGAATGCCCAGCGCAAGGTCGAAGCGCGTAACTTCGATATCCGCAAACAGCTGCTCGAGTACGACGACGTCGCCAACGACCAACGCAAGGCGGTTTACGAGCAACGCAACGAGCTGATGGATTCCGAGGATATCTCCGACACCATCGAGGCGTTGCGCGTCGATGTCGTCAACAAGGTCATCGACCGTTACATCCCGCCAAACAGCATCGAGGAGCAATGGGACATCCCCGGTCTCGAGGCCGCGCTGAAGGAGGAGTTCGCGCTCGACGCGCCGGTCCACGAGTGGCTGGAGAACGAGGACGAGCTGCACGAGGAGACCCTGCGTCAGCGCATCGTCGACGAGCTGACCCGCATCTACAAGGAGAAGGAGGCCCTGGTTGGCTCCGAGGGCATGCGTCAGTACGAGAAGGGCGTGATGTTGCAGGTGCTCGACACCCTGTGGAAGGAACATCTCGCGGCGATGGACTACCTGCGTCAGGGCATCCATCTGCGCGGCTATGCGCAGAAAGACCCGAAGCAGGAGTACAAGCGCGAGGCCTTTGAGATGTTCTCGAACATGCTCGAATCCCTGAAGCACGAGGTCATCAGTCTGCTCTCGCATGTCGAGGTGCGGGATCGCCCGCCGGAGACCGGGATGCAGGCGATCCCGGAGGATGCCTTCCAGTTTCAGCATGAAGAGTTCACCGGTTTCGGCGAGGCGCCGGAATCGCCCGAGGACGGCGAGGATCAGGCTGAAAAGCCGGCCCCGTTCGTGCGTGAAGGACGCAAGATCGGCCGCAACGAACCCTGCCCGTGCGGTTCGGGAAAGAAGTACAAGCAGTGTCACGGCAAGCTGTCGTGAGCGCGCGCGTCGCCGGGGTGCGGCTTGCGGCGACCGCGGCCGGCATCTGCTATCAGGGGCGTGACGATCTGGTATTGATCGACTGCGGCGGGCGGGCCAGCGTCGCGGCGGTGTTCACCCGCAACGCCTTTTGCGCCGCGCCGGTACGGGTCGCGCGCGAGCATCTGGCCGCCGGCGCGCCGCGTTATCTGCTGGTCAATGCCGGCAACGCCAACGCCGGCACCGGCGAGCCGGGTCTGCGCGCGGCGCGCCGATGCTGTGCCATCGCCGCGCGCGCGCTGGGCGTCGAGGCCGGGGCGATGTTGCCGTTCTCTACCGGCGTGATCGGTGAGCCCTTGCCGTTGGAGCCGTTCGAACAGGCCCTGCCGGTGCTTGCCGAAGCGCTCGACGAGGACGCCTGGGATGCCGCCGCGCGCGCGATCATGACCACCGACACCGTGCCCAAGCGGGTCACACGCACGGCCACGATCGACGGTCATGCGGTAACAGTCACCGGGATCGCCAAGGGGGCCGGCATGATCCGGCCGGACATGGCGACGATGCTGGCCTATGTCGCCACCGACGCCGCGGTACCGCGGGCCTTGTTGCAGACGATGCTCGAGCGGGCCGTCGCGCCGAGCTTCAACAGCATCACCGTCGACGGCGACACCTCCACCAACGATGCTTGCGTGCTGATCGCCAGCGGCGCCGGCGGCCTGCGCATCGAAGCCGCCGACAGCGAGGCCGCGCGCGCCTTGCAAGCCTTGGTCGACCGCGTCTGCCTGGCGCTCGCGGCCGACCTGGTCCGTGACGCGGAGGGCGCGACCAAGCTCGTCGCGATCCGCGTCGAACAGGCCGCCAACGAGGCCGAGGCGCGTCGCGTCGCCTATACCGTCGCCCATTCTCCGCTGGTCAAGACCGCATTGTTCGCTTCCGACCCGAACTGGGGACGCATCCTCGCCGCGGTCGGCCGCGCCGGCATCGAGGGGCTCGTCATCGAGCGTGTCGCGATCTGGATCGGACAGCTGCGTATCGTCAGTCGGGGCGGTCGCGACCCGGGCTACACCGAGGAAGCCGGTCAGGCCGCGATGGCGCCGCGCGAGCTCGAGATCCGTATCGCGCTCGGACGCGGCGATGCCGAGGCGCGTGTGCTGACCTGCGATCTCTCCTACGACTATGTGCGCATCAACGCGGAGTACCGGACCTGATCGAGGTCGCTGTCGCCGTCATCGAGGACGCCGAAGGCCGCGTGCTGATCCAACGCCGAGCCGCCGGCGCCCATCAGGGCGGCCTGTGGGAGTTCCCCGGCGGCAAGCGCGAGCCGGGCGAGTCCCTGGCCGATGCGCTCACGCGCGAGGTCGATGAAGAGCTTGGCGTTCGCGTGCTCGCCCACCAGCCGCTGATCCGCTTGCGTCATGACTACGGCGACCGCAAGGTGCTTCTCGATGTGCATCGCGTCACCCGCCATGCCGGCGAGCCGCGCGCGCGCGAGGGTCAGCCTTGGCGCTGGGTCTTCCCGACAGAGCTGCCTGCCTGGCCGATGCCGGCCGCCGACCGGCCGATCATCGACGCCCTCCGTCTGCCGCCTTACTATGCGATTACGCCATCGACGCTGACCCGCCCGGCGGCGGTCGCCGCCTGGCTGGAGAATCAGCTTGCCGCCGGCCGGCGCTTGTTGCAGCTGCGCCTGCCCGCGTTCACGCCGTCCGCGCTGCGGGCCTGCGTGCCCGGGCTCGCGGCGCGCGCCCATGCCTCCGGCGCCTGGCTGTTGATGAACAGCGCTGACAGCGATTGGCTGGCGCTCGGCATCGATGGCCTGCACCTGCCGGCGCGCGCCCTGGCGACGCCGCCGGAACGGCTCGGTTGGCCTTCGGGTGCTTCCTGCCACGACGCTGGCGAGCTGGCGCGCGCGGCGCAAGCCGGGGTGACCTTCGCGCTGTTGTCGCCGGTCTGCGCAACCAGTAGTCATCCCGAAGCGCGTCCGCTCGGTTGGCAAGCTTTCGCGCGGCTGGTCGATAATGTGGACAGGCCGGTCTATGCATTGGGCGGGCTGGGCGCCGAAGACTTGGCGCGCGCGCGCGCCGCCGGAGCCCAGGGCATCGCCGGGATCCGGCAGTTTCTGGAGGAGCGGGGTGAGAAGCACCAATAAGCTGTGGCTGTTCTTCGTGCTGGTGGCCGCGGGCCTGATCTACGCCTACTCGCTGGTCGGCAAGCGTTTCGCCGAGCGCGCCGCGCATCGCGCGGCGCATGGCGGCGCGTCGCGCCAAGCTTCGGTATTGCATGCCGAGGCGGGTTGCGATCCAGAGCGCGCGCCCTGCGCGGCCTACGGCCATTCCGCTGCGCTGGTGTTGCAGGCGCGTTGGCTGAAGAGCGGTGAGCTGGCGGTGGCGGTCGGCGAGGTCGGATTTCCGACCAGCGGGCTCGATGGCGCCGAGCTGCTGCTGTTGCCGCGAGGCGCGAAGCGGGGTTTCCGCGCGGTCTACTCCGACGGTGGCTGGAAAGCGGTGTTTCCGCTGGCGTCGGATACGCGCGGCCTCGAGGTGAGGCTGCGTGACGCGAAACGGGTCTGGGTGGCCGACTTTCCGCTGCCGAAAAGCGATTGAACGGGGTGATTCAATCGCCTTCCCGCTCGTCGCCCGGGTTCGGGATCGAGGCCGGCTCGCCGGGGATGCGACGTGATTCGTCGAACCATTCACCGAGATCGATCAGGCGGCAGCGCTCGGAACAGAACGGGCGGGTATCGGCCTGGTTCCAGTCGACCGGCTTGCGGCAGATCGGGCAGGGGTGGACGCGCGGTTTCACAGCAGGCAGGCGGTCAGTTGGAAGGCGATGTCGTAATCCGCCGGCACGGGTCGGCTCAGGCCCCGGCTCATGTCGATGAAGCGTATCGTGTAGCGGTGCTTGCCGCCGCTGACCTCGACATGGCATGGGATCGCCGGATCCAGGCCGATGCGGAGCAGGCGCGCGATGCGACCTTCTTCCTGATCGTGCTGATAGACGCCGCGCGTCGCATGGCGTGGCTCGGCGACCGCGCTGTCGCGAATCAGCGAGAGCAGCAGGTCGGTGGCGCGGCGCACCGGGGCCAGTTCGCTGAGCCATTCGGCGAGATCGGCGCGGCGCTGATCGGCGGGTTTCTGCAGCCAGTAATGCAACGCCGGCAGGTCGAACGAGCAGTCGCCTCCGGGGATCGCGCTGCGCTGGGCCACGCTGGTGAGGAATTCATCGCAGCGCAGTTTCTGGCCGATCTGGCCCGGCTGGTTTCGCAGCTGGGCGACGACCCGGTTGAGGCGTTCCAGGGTTTCATCGAGGCGGCCGGTATCGATGCCGGCGCTGCGCTGGATGCCTTCGAGTACGTTGATCAGGCGATCGGTTTCCTTCAGGAGCTCGGATTTGAGGTCGCTGCGGGTCAGCGCGCAGGTGGTGTCGAGGATCGCCCGGATGCACTGGCGGGCGTTCCACGGTTCATCGCGCCCCATGTGGAAGGCGATTTCATCGAACAGGCGTTCGAGACGCAACAGCGTGCGCATGCGTTCGTTCAATGGATGTTCGTAGAGGATGAGGTCAGACATCGCCATCGGATCCCGCGCGAAAGCATCCATTTTCCGCTATTTGACCGGTGGCGTAAACTCCCGTTGGGCGAGTTCAAGGTAGAATCGGTGAAGCGCGCGCACCTGCTCGTCCAGTCGCGCGGGCGGGCCGTCATTGTCAATGACCTCATCGGCGATGCGGCGGCGCGCGGCTTCCGGAGCCTGGCTGGCGAGAATCGCCTCGACCGCCTCGCGTGATTCCCCGTCTCGCCGCATCACGCGCTGGATGCGGGTTTCGCGCGCGGCGCTGACCAGCAGCACGCGCTCGGCAAGGTCGATGAAGCCGGCCTCGAGCAGCAGCGGAATCACCAGCAGGACATAGGGCGCGTCGGCGTTCTCGGCCTGTCGTTCCAGGCGTTCGCGGATCAACGGATGGAGCAGTTCGTCGAGCCGTTGGCGGATCGCCGGGTCGCTGAACGCGGCGGCGCGCAGCGCGCGGCGCTTCAGGCTGCCATCGGCGGCGAGAAAACGTTGTCCCCAGGTATCGCGAATCGCTTCCAGGCCGGGCTCGCCCGGCGCGACGATCTCGCGCGCGATGCGATCGCTGTCGATGACCGGCGCGCCGAGGGCGGCGAAGCGCGCCGAAACCGCGGTTTTCCCGCTGCCGATGCCGCCGGTCAGCGCGATGCGCAGGCTCACAAGCCGGAAAACCGCAGGTACGCATGGTTGATCGCCGGCCCCCACAGCAGCGCGATCCAGCCGGCGATCGCCAGATAGGGGCCGAACGGGATCGGCTTGCCGCGCTCGTGACGGCGCAACGCGATCAGGCTCAGCCCGGTGACGGCGCCGACCAGCGACGCGATCAGCAGGATCTGTGGCAGCATCTGCCAGCCCAGCCAGGCGCCGAACAGCGCAAGCAGCTTGAAATCACCGAACCCCATGCCCTGTTTCCCGGTGACCAGGCGAAATGCCTGGAATACCAGCCACAGGACAAGATAGCCGGCGATCGCGCCGATCACCGCCGAGCGCAGGTCGGTGAAGATCGCGAACAGGTTCACGAACAGACCGAGCCACAGAAACGGCAGGGTCAGTTGGTCCGGCAACAGCTGGGTGTCATAGTCGATCATCGCCAGCGCGACCAGCACCCAGGTGAAGACCAGCCCGGCGGCGGTCTGCCATGACGGGCCGAAATGCCAGGCGACCCCGAGCGAGAGCAGGGCGGTGGCCAGCTCGACCAATGGGTAGCGCGCGCTGATCGGGGTTTCGCAGTGGGCGCAGCGCCCGCGCAGCAACAGCCAGCTGACGATCGGGATATTCTGCCACGCGGCGATCGCATGGCCGCACGACGGGCAGCGCGAGCGCGGTTTCGACAGGCTCAGCGGTTCGGAGGCGGTTTCCGGATCGAGACCCAGGTATTCTCGGCATTCGGTGCGCCAGTCGCGCTCGAGCATGCGCGGCAGGCGGTGGATCACGACATTCAAAAAGCTGCCGACGGCAAGGCCGAGCAGCCCGATCCAGGTCAGAAACCAGCCCGGATGGGCGAGCAGGAAATCCGGCATCCGGCCGCTACTTGCCGAGCACGGCCTGACCCATCTGGAAGATCGGCAGGTACATGGCGGTGACCAGGCCGCCGACGATCACGCCGAGAACGACCATGATCAGCGGTTCGAGCAGGCTGCTGAGGGCATCGACGGCATTGTCGACCTCCTCTTCATAGAAATCGGCCACCTTGCCCAGCATCGAATCCAACGCGCCGGATTCCTCGCCGATCGCGACCATCTGGTTGACCATGTGCGGAAACAGCGGCTGCTGCTTCATCGACAGGGTCAGCGACTGGCCGGTGGCGACGTCCTCGCGCATTTTCAGCACCGCGTCGGAATAGACCACGTTGCCGGTGGCTCCGGAGACCGATTCCAGCGCTTCGACCAGGGGCACGCCGGCGGCGAACATCGTCGACAGCGTGCGCGCGAAGCGCGCGATCGCGGCCTTGTGCAGGATCGCGCCGATAATCGGGGTCTTCAGCAACACCAAATCGACCTTCTGTCGCAGTGTGCGGGATCGTTTCCAGAAATAGGCGAAGACATAGACCGACAGGATGAAGCCGCCGAGCATCGCCCACCACCAGTTCTGAACGAATTTCGACATGTCGACGACGAGGCGCGTGAACGCCGGCAGATCGGCGCCGAACCCCTGGAACAGGGTCTCGAACTGCGGGATCACGAAGATCATGATGATCGCGATCACCAGGATGGCGACGAGGATGACCGCGGCGGGATAGAACAGCGCCTTCTTGATCTTGCCTTTCAGCGATTCGGTCTTTTCCTTGTAGGTGGCGATCTTGTCGAGCAGGTTTTCCAGGATGCCGGCATGCTCGCCGGCTTCGACCAGGTTGCAGAACAGGTCATCGAAGTAGAGCGGATGCTTGGCCAGCGCCGCGGCCAGCGAGGTGCCGCCCTCGACATCGGCCTTGAGCGCCAGCACCAGGTCCTGCATGGACGGGTTCTGGTTGCCGCGCCCGACGATGTCCATGGCCTGCACCATCGGCACGCCCGCGGCCATCATCGTCGCCAGTTGGCGCGAGAACACCGCGATATCCTTCGCCGTGATCTTCTTTTTGCGGTTACCGAACAGCGAGGCCGATTTGCGCCGCACCTTGAGCGGCGTCAGGCCCTGGCGACGCAGATCCGCCTTCACCAATGCGAGGCTGGAGGCGCGGGTTTCGCCCTTGACCTTGCGGCCTTTCCGGTCGGCGCCTTCCCAGCTGTAGATGTAGGCCTTTTCGACCTCGGGCTTGCGTGGATTCTTTCTCTTGCGGGAGCTGCTTCTGCGGGTTCTCTGTACGGCTGTGGCCATGCTCAGTCCTTGGTTACGCGGTTGATTTCTTCGAGGCTGGTGATGCCCTGTTTGACCTTGTCGAGGCCGGAGCGGCGAAGGTCATTATAGCCTTCGCGGGCGCACTGTTCCGCGAGCTCCATCGCATTGCTGCCCTCCATGATCAGGCGCCCCATCTCCTCGGAGATCGGCACGACCTGAAAGATCCCGACGCGGCCCTTGTAACCCTTGGCGCATTGGTCGCAGCCGACCGGGCCATAGATCGTCAGGCCGCCGGCGATCTCTTCCTCGGTAAAGCCTTCCTCCAGCAGCACGTCATGGGGCAGCTCATGCTCGGTTTTGCAGTGCTCGCACAGCTTGCGCGCCAGGCGCTGGGCCAGGATCAGGTTGACCGACGAGGCGATGTTGTAGCTCGGGATACCCATGTTGGCGAGCCGGGTCAGGGTCTGCGGCGCATCGTTGGTGTGCAGCGTGGACAGCACCAGGTGGCCGGTTTGCGCGGCTTTTACCGCGATCTCGGCGGTTTCCAGGTCGCGGATCTCGCCGACCATGATGATGTCCGGGTCCTGGCGCAGAAAGGCGCGCAGCGCGGCGGGGAAGGAGACCCCGGTTTTCGGGTTGACGTTGACCTGGTTGATCCCGGGCACCTGGATCTCGACCGGATCCTCGGCGGTGGAGATGTTGATCTCGGGGCTGTTGAGGAGGTTCAGACCGGTATACAGGGTGACGGTCTTGCCCGAGCCGGTCGGTCCGGTGACCAGGATCATGCCATAGGGTTTGTGCAGCGCTTCCATGAAATCTTTCTGCTGCTTCTCGTCGAAGCCCAGCGCCTCGATGCCGAGTTTGGCGCCGGCGGCGTCCAGGATACGCAACACGATCTTTTCGCCGTGCAGCGTCGGACAGGTGTTGACGCGAAAATCGACGCTGTGATGCTTGGAGATCTGTAACTTGATGCGGCCGTCCTGCGGCACCCGGCGCTCGGCGATGTTCAGCCGCGCCATCACCTTCAGGCGCGCCGACAGGCGGTCGGCGAGACCGTGCGGCGGGGACGAGGCCTCTTGCAGCACGCCGTCGTGGCGGAAGCGGATGCGATAGGTCTTCTCGTAGGGCTCGAAATGGATATCGGACACCCCCTGGTTGATCGCGTCGAGCAACACCTTGTTGACGAAACGCACCACCGGAGCCTCGTCGATCTCGGCATTGCTGTCGTCGAGCTCGGCATTGGCCGCGTTGTCGTCGAGGTCGAGCTCGTTGAGGTCATCGTCGAGCAGGTCGGTGATGTCCTGCTCGCGTTCTTTCAGCGCTTGTTCGATGGTTGCGGCGAGCTTGTTCTCTTCCACCAGGATCAGCTCGATGCTGAGCCCGGTGTGAAACTTGATCTCGTCGACCGCCTGGTGCGTGGTCGGATCCGAGACCGCCAGGAACAGGCGCTTGCCGCGTTTGAACAGCGGCAGTACATGATGCTTGGTGATCAGGTTCTCGGCCACCAGCTTGGTCGGCAGGTCATCGAGGTTCAGCGCCGAGATGTCGAACAGCGGGATGCCGAACTCACGCGAGGCGGAAACCGCGATCTCGCGCGCTCCGACGAGGTGTTGTTCGACCAGATAGCGGGTCAGGGTGATCTGTTGCTTGGCGGCCTTGGTCTGGGCGCGCAGGGCGCCCTCTTCGTCGAGGTGGCCGTCGCGGATCAGGCGCCGGGCCAGTCCGCTGAGGTGGATTGTCGGATTGACGGAAGCCATCGGATGCTCGCGGGTAAGAGGGTCGGCGTCAGTATAACGGCATTCGTGGTCGGGACTGAAGGGTTTCGGTGCGCGTTCACTGCGTGATCTGGAAGGTGGCGCCCGGAAGATCGAGAAAGGCCGGCGTGGTGATCGTGACGACGCCGCCGCTGACGGTGATGCCGACGGTGCCGAGAGCGTCATTGGCGCTGGCGGCGTAGGCGGGGCCGCCACGGGGCGCCTGGGCGCCGGTGGTTTCGTTCAGATGGGCGATGAAGTTATCCGCGTCGGCGTTGATGGCCTCGACGCCATCGACCAGCGAGCGGTTCGCCGCGGGAATGCCCATCGCGCGTTCGGAACGGTTCTTCGACAGCTCGTTCTTGATGATATGGTGGGCATGGTTGGCGTTGGTCGCGACCATCGTCATCTCGGTGGAGGCGATGTAGCGGTTGTACGCGGGTATCGCGGTGGCGGCGAGGATGGCGATGATGGCGACCACGATCATCAGCTCGATCAGGGTGTAGCCCGCGGGCTGGCGCGGCCCTGGTTTGGCGGGACATGTCATTACTGGTTTCTCCCGGCCCGTTGGAACGGGTCTGTGTCGGCTGATTCAGGGACAGGCGGCGGGGGGCGTTCCATGTCCGCTGCAGCACTTGCCCAGTCGGTTTTCGCAACGCACCCAGGTGCCGTCGCTGACGTGGCGGACCACGATGTCATAGCTGGTGTCGCTGGCGCTGACCTGGTAGTTGTACTGGTTCATGTCGCCGGAGGGGCGCCAGCCCAGCGCGGTCATGCCGGCGTTCGGGGCGCCTCCGCTCCAGGTCAGCGAGCTGGCGCCGCCGGCCTTGTAGGTGTTGTTGTCGATGAAGAAGTCCTCCAGGGCCAGCCGCAACGGATCGACATTGGCGCGCGCGGTGGCGGCTTGGGAGGTGACGACATAGTTGTTGTAGATCGGCAGGGCGATGCCGGCGATGATCGCGATGATGGCGACCACGATCATCAGCTCGATCAGGGTGAAGCCCGTCGTTTTCGTCTGGCTCATCGGTTTGTCCTTGCTGGGCCCACGGTGTGTCGCTGGCCCGAACGATCGCGGGAGCCGCGAGGCATCTGCTGCTTCGGGGCTCCCGCGGTTGGTCAGCTGTGGCTGTATGGAATGTTATTGCTTGAACGTTGCCGTGGTGCTGGTGAGCGTTTCGTACGCTGGAGTGGTGATGGTGAAGGTTCCGCCGGTGAGGTCGACGCCAACCACGCCGTCATCATCATTAGCAGTCGCCGCATAGGCATCCCCGCCTGCCGGCGACTTGGCTCCGGTCGTGTCGTTCAGGTGAGTGACCCAGGCAGTGGTATCGGCATCGAGCGCCTCGGTGGTGCCGTCGCTGAGCTTGTCACGGTTGGCCGCGGCGATGCCCATGGCGCGCTGCGTTTTGTTCTTGGAGATTTCGTTCTTGATGATGCGCACCGCCTCGGAAGCGTTGCTGGTGACCTGGGTCATGTTGGTCGATTTGATGTAGTTGTTGTAGGCCGGGATGGCGGTTGCGGCCAGGATGGCGATGATCGCAACGACGATCATCAATTCGATCAGGGTAAAACCGGACTGGGCTTTTCTCATGTTCATGGAAGTTTCTCCGTTCGTGATTGAAATAATAAACAAATACCGGGATCAGGCTCCTGTGGCTCCGTTACCCGTGTGTGGGTAGCAATGCAGGAGGCGTGCCAGTTTTTGCGTCACCCTGGGTTTAGCGGACGCCGGCCGGTTGACTTCAATGGTATCGGGTTGTTGGGGAAGGTAAGTCTTGTCAGTAACTTATAGCATGCTGTTGGCGTTTTGACGGGGGAGCTTGGGAGGGGCGCGTGGGAACGGACGGGAGGTTCGTTGCGGTTGTATCGCGCTCGATGGATCCAGTTGGGTGACAAAATTTGTCAGTGGGTGCCGCTAGGCGTCATCCGGGCCCTGGATGCCCAGCTTGCTCAGGCGGTAGCGCAACGCGCGGAAGCTCAGGCCCAGCCGTTGCGCCGCGGCGGTGCGGTTCCAGTGGGTGGCTTCCAGCGCTTTCAGGATGCGGCGGCGCTCGAGATCGGCCAGATAGTCTTCCAGCGGCAGCTCGCTGTCGCTTTCGAGCGCGCCGCCGGTGTCCGTCGGCAGCATCAGGTCGGCCTCGGTGATGACCGAGTTCTCGCACAGCGCCGAGGCGCGCTCGAGGATGTTCTCGAGTTCGCGCACGTTGCCCGGGTAGTGGTGGCGCTGGAGCAGGCGCAGGGCCTCGGGCTGGATGTCCGGGCACGGCTGGCCGAGGTTCGCGGCGATGCGCTGGAGCATGTGTTCGGCCAGCAGCGGGATGTCTTCGCGGTGTTCGCGCAGCGGCGGCATCGTCAGTTCGATGACATGCAGGCGATAGTAAAGATCCTGGCGGAATTCGCCGCGCGCGACGAGCGCGCCGAGATCCTTGTGGGTGGCGCTGATCAGGCGGATGTCGACGGCCTCCTCGCGCGCGCCGCCGACCGGGCGAACGCGGCGCTCCTGGATGGCGCGCAGCAGCTTGACCTGCATCGCCAGCGGCAGGTCGGCGACCTCGTCGAGAAACAGGGTGCCGCCATGGGCGGCCTGGAACAGTCCGGGCTTGTCGCTGGTCGCGCCGGTGAAGCTGCCCTTGACGTGGCCGAACAGCTCGCTTTCGACCAGCTCGGGCGGGATCGCGCCGCTGTTGACCGCGACGAAAGGCTGGTCGGCGCGCGGCCCGCGCGCGTGGATCAGGCGTGCGGCGAGCTCCTTGCCGGTGCCGGATTCTCCGCTGATGAAGACCGGCGCCTGGCTGCGCGCCAGCTTGGCGATGGTTTCGCGCACGCGCGCGATGGCGGGCGAGTCGCCGAGCAGGCGTTGCTCGTCGGCCTCCGTTGTCGGGGTGGAGGCGGGCGGAGGCGTATCCACCTTCATCGCGGATGCGATCAGTTGTCGCAGCGTGGCCAGGTCGACCGGTTTCGAGATGAAGTCGAAGGCGCCGGCTTTCAGCGCCTCGATCGCGGTCTCCATGTTGCCGTGGGCGGTGATTACGGCCACCGGAAGCTCGGGATAATGCTGGTTGATATGGCGTACCAGTTCGATGCCGTCGCCGTCGGGCAGGCGCATGTCGGTGAGACAGAGGTCGAAGCGCTGGCGCGCGAGGCGTTCGCGCGCGCTGGCGATGTCGACCGCCGCGAGCGTGTCCAACCCCATGCGGGCGAGGGTGATCTCGAGCAGTTCGCGGATGTCGGGTTCGTCGTCGATGATCAGCGCGCGCGGTGTGCTCATGGATGGCCCTTGAAG
>Ga0256832_1001878_pt1 | contig 14333 bp, 11 predicted proteins | sample 134614metaG_FD_190534 | JGI IMG/M metagenome (GOLD analysis project Ga0256832, IMG submission 190534) | Hydrothermal vent microbial communities from Lau Basin, Pacific Ocean - 134-614 | ecosystem: Environmental > Aquatic > Marine > Hydrothermal vents | place: Pacific Ocean: Lau Basin | collected...
AGATCAACCAGAACGAGCTTCTGGGCGTGGAAGAACGGGTCAGTCAACCCATCCAGGCGGCTCCGCGGGTCTGCACCATCAAGACCCGGCGCGGCGCCGAACTTGTGGAAACACCGATCACCTGCCCCGACAGTTGAGCCCCGGGCGCCGCGCAACAATGGCGCCAGGCCGCGCGCGGGGGCACGCAAAGGCGCAAACCCGGGCGCGGGGGGGAAATGAGCATCGCCCCGGCCACACAGGATATGGGCCGCCGGCGCACCGAGACGCTAAATCTGCCATCGAAGCGGTAAACTGTTGCGTCTCGCCCACATGAGGTGATTCAGGCAAGGTATTGATTCTTGCACTAAATCAAAAAAACAGGCATGGTTGCCGGCGAATGGGCACAGGGCCCAGACCAAACCGGCGGCAAGGCCGGAAAGGCAATCGGGCAAAACGCTCAGAGCGAAGCGTGGTCGGAGAGGCAGGATCACATGATACTTGAAAAACAAGTAAAAGCAGCTCTTCTGGGCCTGTCCATCGGGCTGGCCGGTATCGCGTTTGCCGCGACCCCGCTTGCGGCTCAGACCCTGCGAGTCATGTCGGGCACCGCCTCAAGCCCGCTCAACGTCCCGATGAATCGCGCCGTGGTGGTCGAGGCCGATTCGCCGTTTGCAGAAATCTCGATTGCCAATCCGGGCATCGCCGACATCTCCACCCTGTCAGACCGCACCATCTATGTTCTGGGCAAGACCCCCGGACGCACCACGCTCACCCTGCTGGGGGCGGACGGGCGCCTGATCACCAATGTGGAAGTGCGCGTGACCCCCGACATCGCCGAGTTCAAGGAGCGCCTGCGCCAGATCCTGCCGGGCGAGGCGATCGAGGTGCGTACCGCCAACGACGGCATCGTGATGTCGGGCGTGGTCAGTTCGGCGGCGCGCATGGACCGGGCCCTGGACCTGGCCCAGCGCTACGCGCCGGGGCGGGTGTCGAATCTCATGGGCGTCGGCGGCACCCAGCAAGTGATGCTGGAAGTGAAATTCGCCGAGATGAGCCGCACCATTTCCAAGTCGCTTTCCTCGTCGCTTTCCATGCTGGGCACCGGCAACCCGTCGGTCGTCGGCGCGACCGGCTCCTTGCTCGGGACCCCCCCAACGGCCAATGTGGAGGGATCGCTGCGGCTGGGTCTGAGCGCGGGCGCTTTCCAGTTCGGCATCCTGCTGGAGGCGCTCGAGAGCAAGGGCGTCGTGCGCACGCTGGCCGAGCCCAACCTTGTGGCGCTTTCCGGACAGGAGGCAAGTTTCCTGGCCGGCGGCGAATACCCGGTGCCAGTGATTGACAACGACGGCGGCGTCACCGTGTCCTACAAGCCGTTCGGGGTCGAGCTGAAGTTCATCCCGCGCGTGGTGGACCAGGACATCATCAACCTGGAGCTGATCGCGGCGGTTTCGGGCATCGACCCGACCGTTGGCTTCGTCAATAACGGAATTTCGGTGTCCGGCTTCCGGCGGCGCGAAACCTCGACCACAGTGGAAATGCATGACGGGCAGAGCTTCGCCGTTGCAGGCCTGCTGCAGGACGATTTTCGTGACCTGAACGGCCAGGTGCCGTGGCTTGGCGACATCCCGATCCTGGGGGCACTGTTCCGTTCGGCCGAATACAAGCGCGAGCAATCGGAGCTGGTCATAATCATCACCGCCCACCTGGTCAGCCCGACCCGCGGCGAGGCGCTGGCCCTGCCCACCGACCGCATTCGCCCCCCGACCGAGGCCGAGCTGTTTCTGTCCGGGCGCACGGCGTCCAGCAATGTTCCCAGATCCGGGGGCGCCGGCGAAGTGGCCCGGCAGGACTTTTCCGGCTCCTACGGCTATGTGATGGGGGACTGAGCCATGCTGATCACACCAAAGCCCCGACTGCTTGCCGCGCTCGCCACCATCGCAGCCCTGGCCGCATGTGAAAACAATCCCTATTGGGGCACCGAAGCCGGCGCGCTTCTGGATGGGGGGCGCGCCACCGGCGCCGCGGCGCTGAATGCCGGCGTGCAGACGGGGCAGATCAGCTATGTGATCAGCCTGCAAAACCGCTTTGCCAGCGAAGTTCCGACGACCGTGACTTTCGCCTTCAATTCGGCGGTTCTGGACGAAAATGCCCGCCGCATCCTGCGCCAGCAGGCCAGCTGGATCCGCCAGTTTCCGGAAGTCCGCTTCAAGGTGTTCGGCCATACCGACGCCGTCGGCTCGGCGGCCTATAACAAGCGGCTGGGGCTGCGCCGCGCGCGCGCCGTTGTCAATTACCTGATCAGCCAGGGCGGGATCAGCCGCTCGCGCCTGCAAGCGGTGGTGTCTTATGGCGAAACGCAGCCGGTCGTGGTCACCCAGGGCCGCGAGCCGCGAAACCGCCGCACGGTGACCGAGGTGACCGGATTCGTGCAAAACCACCCGATGATTCTCAACGGGAAATATGCTGAAGTGGTGTACCGCGAATATCTGGTGTCAGCCGTGCCCCCATCGACACTTGGCCAGACCCTGCAATCTGGCGGCGGTGACGGCTGAATCCGGCAAGACATTCATTTATCAGGAAAAACCGGCTCAAAGAGGCCGGTTTTTTGTTTCGCAAGACGGCCGGATCGTCCCAATTGGACGAATAATTTCGGCATTTCAGCCCTAATGTTGCCAACTTTGCCTGTCACTAATCTTTCGATTGGGAGCAGTAGGTGCGTTTCCCGCGCACGAGGGCTCCGGTGGGGATGCGACCGTGCGAAACAAGGCCGGCGCAATCCGTGACCCGGAACCCGTTAGGAAGGATGAATGAAATGAGTGGCGCGCCAGCTCTGCACAAGGAACCGGACCCGATCACCGCCTGCACGATCGCCCGGGACGTTCAGAATTTCGACCTTCTGATCGCCGACATGGAGGCCGAGCTGGGCGAAGGCTGGGGCGAGGTGTCCTTCGATGAGGCGCTGCCGCTTCTCAACCAGCCCGATGCCAAGGCGCTGGAATTCATCGCGCTTGCCATCGACGAAGAGGACGAAGCCAATTTCGCGGAAATCTCGGCGATCATCCAGGAAGCGAAAGAACGCGGCATCAAGGTCATCGTCATCGCCGACGACGTGAGCCCGATCACCCTGCACCAGCTTCTGAAAATCGGCGCCGAGGAATTTGTCCCCTACCCGCTGCCCGAGGGCGCACTGGGCGAGGCCATCGAGCGGATTCGCGCGCCGGAACCGCCCAAGATGCCGGTGCTCGAGACACCCGCCGAACTCAGACCGTCAGGCTTCAACCGCGAAGGCGTGGTGCTGCCCGTGCACGGGCTCGGCGGCGGCACCGGGGCATCGACCTTTGCGGTCAACCTGGCCTGGGAACTGGCCACCGTGACCGAGGACGGCGCCAAGAAATCCAAGGGTTTCCTGGGCAAGAAGACAGTGGAGAAGGAGGAAGCGCCGCGCGTGTGCATCCTGGATTTCGACCTGCAGACCGGGTCGGTTTCGACCTATCTGGACCTGCCCCGGCGCGAAGCGGTTTACGAGCTTCTGTCCGATACCGAGGCAATGGACGAAGAAAGCTTCCTGCAGGCGCTGATGACCTTCAACGACAAGCTTTTCGTGCTGACAGCGCCGGCGGAATTGCTGCCGCTCGACCTGCTGACGCCCGAAGATATCGACCGGGTGGTCGACATGGCGCGGGCCAATTTCGACTATGTGATCATCGACATGCCCAAGACCGTGACGCACTGGACGGAAAACGTGCTGACGGCGGCGCATGTCTATTTCTGCACGATGGAGCTGGACATGCGCTGCGCCCAGAACGCGCTGCGCTTCATCCGCGCGCTCAAGTCCGAGGAACTGCCGGTGAACAAGCTGCGCTATGTGCTGAACCGGGCGCCGAAGTTTTCCGACCTGAACGCCAGGGGGCGCGTCAAGCGTCTGGCCGAAAGCCTGGATATCAAGATCGAGCTTCAGTTTCCCGATGGCGGGCGGCCGGTTGGCCAGGCCGGCGACCACGGCCTGCCCCTGGCTGAATCGGCGCCCAAGAATCCGCTGCGCAAGGAATACCGGCAACTGGCGGTAAGCGTGCACGAAACCGCCAAATCAGCTGCCACTGCAAGTTAGAAAGCCAGGGGGTATCATCATGTTTTCTCGCTACAAGAAATCGCCCGGCGGCAAGGCCAAGGCCGCCCGTTCAGCACCGCTGAAGGTCGTCACACCCAAGCCCGCCGCGACCGAGGAAAAGCCGAAAACCAGCCTGCGCCAGCCCGCGAAGGCGCCCGCAAAGGCCGAGGTGAGCGACAAGGAACGCAAACGCCGCGAACGCCTGGCCGAGATCAAGCTGGAGCTGCACAAGGAGCTTCTGGACAACCTGAACCTGGCCGCTCTGGAAACCGCCACGGAAAAGGAACTGCGCGCCGAGATCGTCGCCATTTCGTCGGAAAAGCTGGAAGAAATGGGCGTGGTCCTGAACCGCGACGAACGCCTGCATCTGAACCAGGAACTTTATGACGAAGTGACCGGCCTGGGTCCGATCGAGCCGCTGCTGAAGGACGAAAGCGTCAACGACATCCTGATCAACGGCCCCAAGCAGGTCTTTGTCGAACGCGCCGGCAAGCTGGAGCTGACCGACACCACCTTCAAGGATGAACGCCACCTTCTGCGCATCATCGACAAGATCGTGTCTGCCGTGGGCCGGCGGGTGGACGAGTCAAACCCCGCCGTCGACGCCCGCCTGCCGGACGGGTCACGCTTCAACGCCATGGTGCCGCCGATCGCGGTGGATGGCTCGCTGGTGTCGATCCGGAAATTCAAGAAGGACAAGCTGGGCATCGAGGAACTGGTCAATTTCGGCGCCTTCTCCGAGGAAATGGCCGCGTACCTGCAGGCAGCGGTGGCCACCCGGCTCAATATCATCGTGTCCGGCGGGACCGGCTCGGGCAAGACCACGACGCTCAATGCGCTGTCGTCCTTCATCGACAATTCCGAGCGCATCCTGACCATCGAGGACACGGCCGAGCTTCAACTGCAGCAGACCCATGTGGGGCGCATGGAAAGCCGCCCGCCCAATGTCGAGGGCAAGGGCGCCGTCACCCAGCGCGATTGTCTGAAAAACGCGCTGAGGATGCGGCCGGACCGCATCATCGTCGGCGAAACCCGCGGCGAAGAGGTGATCGACATGTTGCAGGCGATGAACACCGGCCACGACGGCTCGATGACCACGATCCACGCCAACTCGGCGCGCGATGCGGTCTCGCGGCTGGAAAACATGGTGGCCATGGCCGGCATCGAAATGCCGCTGAAGGCCGTGCGCAACCAGATTGCCAGCGCCGTCAACCTGTTCGTGCAGGCCTCGCGCCTGCAGGACGGGTCGCGCCGGATGGTGTCGATAACCGAAATCACCGGCATGGAGGGCGAGGTCATCTCCATGCAGGAAGTGTTCCGCTATGAACGCCTGGGGCTCAGGCCCGACGGCAAGATCATCGGGCGTTTCACCGCAACCGGCGTGCGCTCGCACTATTCCGAACGCTTCAAGCAATGGGGCTATGACCTGCCGCCGTCCATCTTCGAACCCGTCGCCGCGGAGTAGACCACCATGATGATATCCGCAGAACCGCTGATCTATGGCCTGATCTTCATTGCCGTTCTGGTGCTGGTCGAAGGCATCTATCTGACCGTTTTCGGCAAGTCGATCAGCCTCAACAGCCGGGTCAACCGCCGCCTTGAACTGCTGGAAAAGGGCGCCGCCCGCGAACAGGTCATGGAGCAGCTGCGCAAGGAGATGACCCAGCACCTGAAGGCCCGCGGCGTGCCCTTCTATTCGATCCTGGCCGTCAAGGCGCAAAAGGCCGGCATCGCGTTTTCGCCGATGCAACTGATCATGATCATGGTTGCACTGATGGGCGTTGCCTATGTCGGCCTGACCGTGGGCACCGAAACCGGAACGCCGATCCGCATTGCCATTTCCATCGGCATGGGCATCGGCGCGGTCTATGTCTGGGTCAACGCCAAGGCCAAGAAACGCATGGCGCTGTTTGAAGAACAACTGCCCGACGCGGTGGAACTCATGGTGCGCTCGCTGCGCGTGGGGCACCCGTTCACCTCGGCCATCCAGATCGTCGCGCGCGAGGTTCCCGACCCGCTGGGCACCGAAATGGGCATGATCGCGGACGAAGCCGCCTACGGGCGCGACGTGGGCGTGGCGCTGAAAGCGCTGGCCGAACGCATGGACCTGCAGGACCTGCGCTTTCTTGCGGTGGCGGTGACGATCCAGCAGACCTCGGGCGGCAACCTGGCCGAGATCCTGGACGGTCTGGCCAAGGTCATCCGCTCACGCTTCAAGCTGTTTCGCCGCGTCAAGGCCATCACCGCCGAGGCAAAATGGTCCGGCGCCTTTCTGTCGGGCTTTCCGCTGGCAGCCCTGGTGATGATCAACGTGATCCAGCCCAATTACTATGACGAGGTCAAGGAAACCGCCGTGTTCATCCCGGCCTGCCTGGTGGTGGCCGCGTTCCTGGTCGCCAATATCTTCGTGATGAAGATGCTGACCAATATCAAGGTTTGAGAGGCGCATAATGAATTCTCTGATGTCGATACTGACTGACCTTCTGGGGCCGATGGGGCCGCTTTATGCGGTCGGGGCGCTGGGCGTCCTCTTGATCCTGGGCACGCTGCCGGTTCTGATGCGCCGCAAGGCAGATCCGCTTGACCGCCTGCGCAAGGAACGCGAGCGCGGCCGCGCCAGCGAAGACGGGGAGCACCAGACGCTGCGCCGGGCCTCGGGCAAGGACAAGCTGGAGAAGTTTTCGGACTTCCTCGAGCCGCAGGACGAACAGGAATACTCGGCCATCCAGCTCAAGCTGTTGCAGGCCGGCTACAAGAGCAAGGGCGCGGTGCGCATGTTCTTCTTTGCCCAGTTCGCGCTGGGGCTGGGCCTCTTGTCGCTGGGGCTGATCTATACCCTGCTCCTGCAAGGCGGCGATGAGCCGGTTTCAACCCAGAAGATGCTGCTGACGGTGCTGGTGCCCGGCGTTGTCGGCTACATGGCGCCGAAATACTGGGTGACGCGCCGCGTCGAGGAACGCAAGGAAGAGATCACCAACGGCTTTCCCGACGCGCTTGACATGATGCTGGTCTGCGTCGAGGCGGGCCAGTCGCTGGACCAGTCGATCATCCGGGTGGCCACCGAGATCCGCGCGGGCTTCCCGGCGCTCGCCGACGAATTCCAGATCGTCGCCCATGAGATGAAAGCCGGCAAGGACCGCATCCAGGTGCTGCGCGACATGTCCGAGCGCGCCGGGGTGCCCGATGTCGCCAGTTTCGTGACCGTGCTGATCCAGTCGGCAGAATTCGGCACCTCGATTGCCGAGGCGCTGCGGGTGTTTTCCGCCGAAATGCGTGACAAGCGCGTCATGCGCGCGGAAGAAAAGGCAAACACCCTGCCGACCAAGATGACCCTGGCCACGATGATGCTGACGGTGCCGCCGCTTCTGATCATCCTGATCGGGCCGTCGGTCTATGGTATCTACACGCTCTTGAATGGCAACGCGGTTGGCTTGTAAAGTCGCCCCGAGCATGGCCGCGCCAGGCCGCACAGCGCGCCGGGCAAGGCCTGACGACCAGTGACAAGCCAAACCGAGGTGTTCCCATCCTGCGCGCCCTGCCCCTTTTGCTGGCCTTTCTTGCCGCCTGCACCGGGCAGGCCAGCCCCGAGGATGGCCCCTATGCGCCGGACGGCCGCCCCCTGTTCGGACGCGATGTGGATGGGCTGATCGTGGGCCACCGATTGATGGCGGCGGGCGAATACGAACTGGCGCTGAAGGCTTATGAGCGGGCGGCGGCGGATCACGGGCTGACCGTTGACGTGCTGTCGGCCATCGGCTCGGCCGATCTGGCGCTGGGCCGCCTGGGTCAGGCGGAACGGCTGCTGCGCAAGGCGATCGAGGAGGACGAGAAATTCGTGCCCGCCTGGAACAACCTGGGCGTGGTGCTGATGGAAAAGGGCGAATATGGCGAGGCGGCGCGTGTCTTCCGGGTTGCATTCGCACTGGACAACGGGAATTCGCCGGAAATCAGGGAAAATCTGCGCTTGGCCCTCGCAAAAATCGAAAATCCGGCCTATGATACGCCCAGCACAGAAGGCTTTGCGCTGGTACGGCGGGGGCCAGGTGATTATCTGCTCCTGTCGAATCTCTGAGCGTAGGGGCGAACGAGCAGCAAGAGGACGCAGAAAGATGCGCCATCCGGGACTGATGTTGCTTTGCATTGGCGGAGCCCTGACCCTCGCGGCATGCGAACAGGTGCGCAATATCACGGGCGAGCAGACCATCGACGCGGTCAACGTGATTGATGAATCCAACCTCAATGACATCATGCTGACCGTCGGCGACCCGAACGAGGCCGTCGCATATTTCCGGCGCGCCGTGGCCGAACACCCCGACCGGATCGACCTGCAGCGCGGCCTGGCCAAGTCGCTGGTGCGCGCCGGCAAGCCGCGCGAGGCGACCAAGGCCTGGCAAAAGGTGGTCGACAGCCCGCAGGCGACCAACGAGGATCGGGTGGATCTGGCCGATGCCCAGATCCGCGCCGGCAACTGGGACAAGGCCCGTGCCGCGCTCAATGCGGTTCCACCGACCTATGAGACCTACAAACGCTACCGGCTGGAAGCCATGGTGGCCGATGCCGACAAGGACTGGAAAAAGGCGGATTCGTTTTACGAGATCGCCGCAGGGCTGACCACCCGTCCGGCAGGCGTTCTGAACAACTGGGGCTATTCCAAGCTGACCCGGGCCGAATATGCCGACGCCGAAAAGCTGTTTTTCGAGGCCCTGACTTATGACCCCAAGATGTTCACCGCCAAGAACAACCTGGTCCTGGCCCGCGCCGCCCAGCGCAAATACGACATGCCGCCGATCCGCATGACGCAGGTCGAGCGCGCCCAGCTTCTGTACACGGCCGCGCTGTCAGCGATCAAGCAGGGCGACCTGGTGATCGGCAAGACCCTGCTGCAACAGGCTATCGACACGCACCCGCAATATTTCGAGGAAGCCGCGCGCGCGCTGGCCGCCCTGGAAGACTAGGCCGCAGATGCTGGAACAGACAAGCGCCTCTGCCCTGTGGTTTCTGCCCTTTGTCCTGCCGATTGCGATCTGGGTCGCCTGGAGCGACATGGCCCGCATGAAGATCCCCAACAAGGCGGTGCTGGCCCTGATCCTGGTTTTTCTGGCCGTGGGGCTTGCCGCCCTGCCCTTCGACATCTGGAAATGGCGGCTGCTGCAGTTTGCGGTGATCCTGGCGGTGGGGTTCATCGCCTCGAGCCTGGGGATGATCGGCGCGGGCGACGCCAAGTTCGCAGCGGCGATGGCGCTGTTTGTCGCCCCGGGCGACATTGCGTTTTTCCTGTATCTGCTGGCGACCGTAATCATAGCCGCGTTCATCATTCACCGCCTGATCAGGCGCATGGAACGGGTGCGCGCCCGGTTTCCCGACTGGATCAGCTGGGAGCGCACCGATTTCCCGATGGGATTCGCCCTGGCGCCGGCTCTGGTCTTCTATCTGCTGGCAGGGCTTGTCTGGGGCGCCTGAGCCACCGCGCGAAGTGGCAGCGCGATGTCACAGTTTCCGATAAAGGATATACATGTCGTTGCGGCGCACCTCCTGCAGTTCAGCGCCGCTTTCGGTAAGGGCCTCCAGTACCCAGCGGCGCACGGGCGGCGTCATCGGGCACAGCGGCACAAGAACGTAATCCGCCGCGTCAAATCCGGGAAGACCGCCGTAATACCAGGGCGAGGCGCCGGGCAGCGGCTCGAACGCGCCATAAAGCCAGAAAGCCGACAGAAGGTCGGCGGTAAAGACAGTGCGTCCCTCGGCCAGACCCGAAGCCCTGAGATCCGCCGCCATCGCCGTAAACCAGGCGGCCGTGCCCAGTTTCAGCTCACAGGTAGGCAGGTCTTCGCCCTGAAAGCTGGTCAGGACCTCCTCACGCAGATCGGCATCCACAAATGCGGCAAAGGGCGTGCCGGGACCGTCCAGCGGCATCTCGCCATTGATCTGGAGCGCGCGCTTGCGCGCGACCTGCAGGTCTTCGTTGCGGCCGGACCCGGGCACCAACGGCACATATTTCTCAGCATTGCGGCTCAGATGATTGACTGGGCTGAAAAACATGTTGCTATAGCTCGGTGCGGTCAGCGCCAACGCGGCTATGGCGGTAAACTGGGTCGCCTGGCGCAGGTTCCAGCCCCGGCTGTTGACCGCCTCGGGGCCGGGCCGCAGCATCCACAGCATCATCCCCAGAAGCGCCAGCCATTGCGGGTCATTGCCGTAATTCTGAAACGTCACATAGAAGAACCCGGGCACAAGCAGGAACATGATCAGCCCCTCGCGGTGGCGGCCGCTCTGGCGCAACAGCACGATGGACAAAAGCGCCAGCAGACTGCCGGCCAGATAGGCAGGCGCCGACACCACGTCGCCGAAGGCCGCGCCCGGCTGCGGGCGCACCTGCGAGCCCCGCACCACCAGCAGATCGCCAAGATACGCGCCCCAGAAGCCGATCCCGCCCAGGGCCGTCACCAGGGCCGCAATGGCAATGCCGCCGGCCAGCGCCCAGATCAGCGTGCGCCCGGCCCGCGCTGAGATCAGCGCCACCAGCACGGCCGGTGCGAAGCCCACGAAATAGGTGACCTTGATCAGCGCCAGCACGGCCATGAAAACCCCGATCACCAGCCCGTCCGCCACCGGACTCACCCGGCCGCGCCCCGGCAGAATGGCGGTGGCAAGCACCAGGAACGCCGCTGCCCAGGCCCAGCGGTTGTAATGCATGGACAGCGACACCGCGCGTACACTGCCGCCATCGACAAGCGCCAGGATCAGGGTCAGCACCACCGCGCCGAAAAGATAGCGCCAGCCGCCGTAAAACCGGGTCATGCCGACCCACCAGATTGCCGGGAGGAACAGGACCGCAACCAGAACCTGCCCGGCCATGAAAGCCATGCCCACCCCAAGCCCCAGCTTGAGAAAGGCAACAATCGGCAAGAGCGCAAATACCCCGATCGGCGTCATGAAATCCAGATGCGGCCAATCCCCCTGCGCCATGCGCAGCACCATCTGCAACAGGTGCAGCGTGTCGCCTTCGTGCTTGCCGATGAAAAAACCGCCCTTGCCCAGTTCGACGGCCGCAATCACCGCGACGAAGAGCCCCAGGAAAGCCGCGAATTTCCCCCCGCCCGTCACGTCGCCGACATCGGCTTTGCCAGTCTCGTCCATTGCCTGCCCTTCTCTGTTTTCTTCATTTTTTTGCCACCCTAGCGCCGCATATTCGCCAATGCAAAAGCCAATCCTGGTCATGCGGCCGGAATCGCGTTTTGCGAGCAGGCCCGGACTGCGCGCGACGGGCGCACGAGGCGGGCACGGGATATGGGCGAGAGGTACGGGGCAAGCAGATGAACATTCAGAACCAGAGCGTCATGGCACCGCCGGCACCACGCAGGCTTGAGGATATCGGGCTGAGCGTGGTGATGATGCGCGACATCCTGCTCAAAACCATGTTCCGCACCAACCTCGAGGAAATTTCCGCCCTGGAGCGCGTGATGTGCGTGCCGGCGCGCGTGGTTCAGGAACTGATCGACCAGGCGCGTGGCCAGGGGCTGGTCGAAGCCACCGGCAACATGCACGCGGGCGCTGGCAATGAAATCGGCTTTCGCCTGACCGACAGCGGCAAGGCGCGCGCGCTCGATGCCCTGGCGCAATCGGAGTATTTCGGCGCCATGCCGGTCCCGATGGAGGCCTATGGCGAGCAGGTCAAGCGCCAGTCGATCCGCAACATCCAGATGACCCGCGACCAGTTGACCGGCGCCATGGCGCACCTGGTGCTGCCGCCGACCCTTCTGGACCAGCTTGGCCCGGCGGTTTCGGCCGGACGCTCGATCCTGATGTATGGCCCGCCCGGCAACGGCAAATCCTCGATCTCCAACGGCATCCGCGATGCGCTGGGCGACCGCATCTTTGTGCCGCGCGCCATCGAATATTCGGGCCAGGTCATCACCGTCTATGACCCCATCGTGCACAATGCCGTCGAGGTCGAGGCCGAAAACCCGAACAGCTTGCGCCGCAACCCCAACCGCCACGACCGGCGCTATGTGCTGTGCGACCGCCCGACCGTGATCACCGGCGGCGAGTTGACGCTCGACATGCTGGATCTGGTCTACAATCCGACCGCGCGCACCTATACCGCGCCGCTGCAACTCAAATCCACCGGCGGCGTCTTCATCGTCGATGACCTGGGCCGCCAGGCGGAACCGCCACAGGCGCTGATCAACCGCTGGATCGTGCCGCTTGAGGAAAACAAGGACATCCTGGCCCTGCAATCGGGCGAGAAATTCGAAGTACCGTTCGACACGCTGGTGATCTTTTCGACGAACTTCCACCCGAACGAGATTTTCGACAAGGCGGCGCTCAGGCGGATTTTCTTCAAGATCAAGATCGATGGCCCCTCGCGTGACGATTTCCTGAAAATCTTTGCCATGGTGGCCAGGAAAAAGGGCATCCCGATGGACGACGCGGCGCTCGACCATTTGTTCACGAAAAAATATCCCACCATCGACAATATCTATGCCAATTACCAACCGATTTTCCTGATAGATCAGATGCTGTCGATCTGTGCTTTCGAAGGCATTGCCCCGCAAATGAACCCCGAACTGATCGACCGCGCCTGGGCCAACATGTTCGTGCGGGACGAGGAAATCGTGCACTGAGCCGGCGGGCGGCGGCGCATGCGTGACCAAGAACGATCCGTCCTTCCCCTTCTGGCCAATGGCAAAAGCCGTGGAGGGACCGCCGCTGGCCTGCAAACCCTGACCACCCTCCGGCTTTCATTTCCGCTGCATGCGGCTGGCCGGGGGCTTGCGGATCGGCGGGCCGCGCCCTAGCCTTGGCGCATGCGCCGCCTTCCCCCGGAATTCGAAGCCTGGTTTGCCGCCCGCGGCTGGACGCCACATGCGCATCAGATGGACATGCTGGGCCAGGCGCAGGCCACTGCAACCTTGCTGATCGCGCCGACCGGCGGTGGCAAGACACTTGCAGGATTCCTGCCAACCCTGGTCGAATTTGCGAAGAAACCCCCGGAAGGATTGCATACTTTATACATTTCTCCGTTGAAGGCACTGGCGGCCGACATGCGCCGGAACCTGCTGAAACCGATCGAGGACCTGCGATTGCCCGTCCGGGTCGAGGACCGCTCCGGCGACACCAGCCAGACCCGCAGGCGTGCCCAGCGCGCGGTCCCGCCGCACATCCTGCTGACCACGCCGGAGAGCCTTGCGCTCCTGACAAGTTATGAGGATGCGCCGCGGATCTTTGCCGGGCTCCAGCGCGTCATCGTCGATGAACTGCACGCGCTCGCGCAAAGCAAGCGCGGCGACCAGCTCATGCTTGCGCTGACCCGGCTTGAGACTCTTGCGCCGGGGCTCAGGCGCGTCGGGCTTTCCGCGACGGTCGAAGACCCGCCGGCCCTGGCGCGCTTTCTGCATCCGAAGGCCACGATCCTGAAAACCGACCCTGGCCCCAGGCCGAGCATTGCCATGCTGCCCACAGGAGCCGCGCCGCCGTGGTCGGGCGGTGGCGGCCGCTATGCCATCGCGGACGTGCTGCGCGAGCTGCGCGCACACAACACCACGCTGATCTTTCACAATACCCGCGCGCAGGCCGAGCTTTTCTTTCACGACCTGTGGCTGGCAAACGAGGACAACCTCCCCATCGGCATCCACCACGGGTCCCTGTCGCGCGCCCAGCGCGAAAAGGTCGAGGCCGCCATGGTCGCGGGCCGCCTGCGCGCCATTGTCTGCACCGGCAGCCTGGACCTGGGGCTGGATTGGGGCGACGTGGACCTGGTGATCCAGGTGGGAACGCCCAAGAATGTCAAACGCCTGGTGCAACGGATCGGCCGGGCAAACCACCGCTACAACACCCCCTCCAAGGCGCTGATTCTGCCCGCGAACCGATGGGAGGAAATCGAATGCCAGGCCGCGATCGAAGCCGCCGCCGAGGGCGATCTGGACGGCGAGCCGCGCGGCCCCGGCCCGCTGGACGTGCTGTGCCAGCATATCCTGATTCGCGCCTGCGCGGGCTCGTTCGATGCCGGTGCGCTGTACACCGAAGTGACCGGCGCGGGCCCCTATGCCGGCCTGACCCGCGCCGATTTCGACGCCTGCCTGGATTTCGTGGCCACCGGCGGCTATGCGCTCAAGGCCTATGACCGCTGGAAGCGATTGCTGCAGGGGCCGGACGGGCTCTGGCGGTTGCGCGACCCGCGCGCGGCGCGCGACATCCGCATGAATATCGGCACCATCCAGGACACGGACACGCTGAAAGTCCGCAT
>Ga0256832_1001879_pt1 | contig 14330 bp, 11 predicted proteins | sample 134614metaG_FD_190534 | JGI IMG/M metagenome (GOLD analysis project Ga0256832, IMG submission 190534) | Hydrothermal vent microbial communities from Lau Basin, Pacific Ocean - 134-614 | ecosystem: Environmental > Aquatic > Marine > Hydrothermal vents | place: Pacific Ocean: Lau Basin | collected...
GCGTGAACCGGTGAACAAATCGCATTTCACAATGATATCGCTTACCTCGCGGGTATGGGGATTCATGACGACATATTGCAAGACGCCCGCGCGTCCATCTTTGGCGAAAACGGGCGATCCGATCTTGAACATGACGCCACCTCCATGGATGGGAATAGAAAGTCAACGATAACCTTTATCCAAATTTATCATGGAGAAATTAGAAATTCGTTGGAAATGCGTCAGAGGGACGTTAACGCGAGGGAATCCTGCACGAAATACGCACGGATTTGGGTAACGCATGAAAGTCACAGAAATTGTCACGGAAATTTCTCGGGAGGAGCTGAGACATTGATATAGTCAAGACGCCATGTTCCCCCTACTTTTTCCAAAATGGCGTCGAATTTGCCCGTAATTTCGCCCTCATAATGAATGAGCCCATTCACTTTGGCGATGTATCCTTGAGGTACATCAGGATTGGTATTCACGCTCTTCGAAAGAATGAAGTTTTCAATGGCTACCCGCCGATATCCCTGGAAAAGGGAATAATTTTTGCCCTGAATCATCTCTTTCAGTTTTTCTTCGGGCATTTGTCGCTGTACGCGGGGGGAAAACAAGGTATATGCCTTCGCGGTGTCTCGTTCCGACATGGCCTGCATGAACGCATCAATGACCTGTGTGAGCGCGGGTTTTTCCCGCTTGAGGTTGAGGCTTACCCTCAAACTGAAAAAACCTCCCACGGCAATGCACAATAATATCACGGCCAGAAACGTCAGAAGGATAGCTTTCCAAGGAATTTTGTCGTGAGACGAGGTTGGAGGAGAATCCTGTCCTACGAAATCAGCGAATTTTCCCGACGGTGGTTCATTGCTTTGTTCCATGTGCGGCCCTCCTGAATTTTCTTTGTTTGCTTTTCGGTCGTGGTTTTTTCATCCATGTTGCGAATGGGCTATCTGTCAATCACAGCCCTTTCATCATATAAAATTCGGTGAGTTCGAAGCCCAAACGACGGTAGTAGTTACGGGTACCGATGGCGGCGATGACCGCAAGCTGGCGATAGCCCGCTTCGCGGGCGATGCGCTCCGCCTCGCCCACCAGCCGGGAGCCCAGGCCCCGATGCTGGGCCTCGCCCCGGCTGTCCTTGCCCAGCCCCAGCGCCGGGCCATAGACGTGCACCTCGCGAATCATGGCCGCGTGTTTGATCTCATCGATGGGGACGACCTCGGGCGAGTTGGGCAGGGAGAGGCGCAGGAAGCCCGCTACCTTGTCCTCGGGCGTGACAAAGCTGATGAAGAATTCCCGGTTGATGTCGGTTTCGTAGGGCAGGATGTCCAGCCGCAGGTCGGATTCGGTCACCTTCTGACGGCGCACTTCGCGGCAGCGCAGGCACTGGCAGCGGGGCAGGTCGTGTTCGACGATGTAATTCTGCACGAGCTGGCGCAGGTTGGTCTTCTTGTTGCCCTCGACGATGTTGGGGGAGGGAATGTCGCGGAAGATGCGGTTGATGCGACAGTAGCGGGGCGCGTGGGCCTTGCAGCGGGCGATGAGGTCGATGAGAACGGCCTCGTCGTAGGGCTTGTAGAGACCCTGCCGATAATACTCGTAGAGTTCGGCCTCTTTGAGCAGGGAGGTGGGGTAGATTTTGAGTTCGTCGGGGCGGATGGCGGGGTCGTCGAACAGGCGCTGGAAGTCCTCGTAGTCCGATGCGGGCGTGGCGCCCAGCAGGTTCGCCATCCAGTGGGCCACGATCTTGAAGCCCGCGCCCCGCAGCAGCCGAAACGCCCGCCGCGTCTCCTCCACCGTGTGCCCCCGCTTGTTCAATGCCAGGATGCGGTCGTCCATGCTCTGGACGCCCAACTGCACCTTGGTCACGCCCAGGCGACGCAGATGCTCGATCTCCCGCACGCTCACCGCGTCGGGCCGGGTTTCGATGACCAGGCCCACGTTGCGATATGGCGCGTCCTCGTTCAGGCGCTGCGCTTCTTCCAGGCTGGATGAATCGGCCCTGTTCATGGCGTCCAAACAGCGCTGCACGAACCATTCCCGATAGCGTTTCGGGTAGGCGGACCAGGTGCCGCCCAGGATGAGCAGTTCCACCTTGTTGGCGGTGTGGCCCGTGGCCTCGAAGCTGCGCAGCCGGGAGGTCACCTGCCGCCAGGGATCGAAGTCGTTTTGCAGGGCGCGCATGGCGCCGGGCTCGTCGGGCACGTAGCTTTTGGGCATGCGCACGAAGGTGGGGCAGAAGATGCACTCGCCCGGGCAGTCGTAGGGCTTGGTCAGCACGGTGACCGGAGCCACGCCCGAGTGGGTGCGCACGGGTTTGCGCAGCAACCGGGCCTCCAGCTCCCGATCCTTTTCCATCAGCCCCATCCCCACCAGCTTGCGATACCCATCCATCAGCTCGGTTTTGGAGAAGAGGCGGCCCGACCGGCGGGCGTGGCCGTTGACAATGGCCAGATAGGTCTTGGGACTCCAGTCCTCGGCCGCGCGGATGCGCTCCAGCACCTGCATCAGCTCCTCGATGTCGGTGGGAACCTCGCGGGTGCGGCCTTCGGCGTCAGACCATTTGGAGAGGGTGATGGTGGGCATTGACGTTCGGCAGTTATCAGTGATCAGTAATCAGTGTTCAGTGTTCAGTCCGATGGCGGGCGAGCCCGCTCCGATACCGATGAAAATGGGAACGCAGACAACGCGGATGCTTCGCAACGCAGATTTTCGCAGATGATTTTCACAGATTTTTTCTTTTCATCTGCGTTCATCCGTTTCAATCTGCGTCATCTGCGTCCTCCAAATCCTATTTTCAAAGCAGGCGCCACGCGCGGCGGCGCGCCGATACCGATGAAAACGCCTCGCGGCCAGGTTGGCGGGCCGTGAAACGTAATGCGTGATGCGTAACGATCTCACGTTTCACGTTTTCACGCATCACGCCCGTTGCCGCCTCGCCCAACGTCGGCCTGGCGATCCTTCCGCAACCAGCGATCATTCTATTTTCATAGCAGGCGTCACGAGCGACGGCTCGCCGATACGGATGAAAATGCGGACACGGATTCACACGGCCTTCGGTCACAGATTTTTTGAATTATCCGTGTTTTTCTGTGTTCATCCGTGTGCTTATTTTCAAAGCAGGTTCAGGGTGCGTTAGAATATCGGGGATGAAAGGCAAAATTCAGGAAAAGCTGCTGGCGCTCAATCGCGAGTTTTACGAACGGTTCGGCGCGTCTTTTTCCGCCACGCGGTTCGGCCCGCAGCCGGGCTGGGATCGTATTATACCCTATTTCCCCAGGCGCTGCGCAGTCCTCGATCTGGGCTGCGGCAACGGGCGTTTCGCCCTGTTTCTGGATCAACGTCTGGAGCAAGTGCGCTATGTGGGTCTGGAAGGAAGCGGGGAATTGCTGGCCATCGCCCGTGAGAAGACCGCGGGGCTGGCGCATGTGCGGGCCGAGTTCTTTCGGGTGGATTTGAGCGAGCCCGAATGGCATCGGCGTTCGGGCTATTTCGATGTGGTGACCGCGCTGGCCGTGCTGCATCATATCCCCGGCTTCGAGGCCCGGGCGACCTTTGTGCGCGAGGCGGGCCGGTGCATGAAGCCCGATGGCGTCCTCATCCTCTCCACCTGGCGCTTCACCCACAATCCCCGCATGAGACGCAAGCTGTTGCCTTGGGCAACCATCGGGCTGAGCGAGGCCGACGTGGAGCCGGGAGATTATCTGCTGGATTGGAAGCGGGAGGATGTGCGGGGCGTCCGATACGCTCATGAGCTGGATGGGGATGAGGTGGCGAGGCTGGCGGAGATGGCCGGGCTGAAGGTGGTCGAGCAGTTCGCGGCCGACGGGCGGGAGGGGGATTTGAGTTTGTACAGCATCTTGCGGCGGCGGTAGGCGGTAGGCAGTCGCGCGGTCGGACGGTCGCCTGGTCGTGCAGTCGCGCCACCTGCAACTTGCCACTTGCTACCTGCCACTTCCCTCTCCCCGTTTGAGTTTTCCCGCTTTCGTGCTACAATCGAAACGAAAGTCCCCTTCTCTGTTTCCTTCATCTCCCAAGGACACCATGCGAACCATCAAATTGCTGGCGACGTTGCAACAAATCGATCTGGATCTGGACGCAGACAGGCGCAAGTTCGCCGAGAATAAGGAGGCCATGGCCCCGCCCGAGGCGCTGAGGAAACTGCTGGCTGAGGTGAAGGCCGCGGAGGCGCAGGTGACGCGGTGGCGGAAGGAGCGCAAGGCCCGGGAGGAGGCGGTGGCGGCGCAACAGGCCAGGATCAAGGAGGAGGAGACGCGGCTGTACAGCGGGCGCATCAAGGACCCGCGGGAGCAGGTAGCCTTGCAACAGCATGTGGAGTCGTTGAAACGGCATCTGGAGACGCTGGAGGAGCGGGCGCTGGAGGCGATGATGGAACTGGAGCAGAGTCAGGAGACCCTGGCGACGCTGCAACAAGCCTTCGAGGCCCAAAAGGCGGCCTGGGTGAGTCAACGCGAAGCGTTGGAAAAGGAACAGGAGGCCATCGTGGCCCATGCCCGCACGCTCAAGGCCAAACGCGAAACCGTCGCCAAACAGCTTCCCGCCTCCGATCTGAACCGCTATGAGGCCCTGCGCAAGAAGCTGGGCGGTCTGGCCGTGGCGAAGCTGAACGGGCGCAGTTGCGGCGGCTGCGGCGCGTCGCTGCCCACATCGGTGGTGCAGCAGGTGCACGCGGGCGAGATGGTCAAATGTCCCATCTGCGGCCGCCTCCTCCATAACTGATGACTGATCACTGATAACTGAAACATGTCTTCCCCCGACAAATTTCCTCCCGAATTCTGGTCCTACCTGCGGACGCATCCTGATGACGAGGTTGCGGCCATCGTGCGCGTCCAGGCGCTTTCGCCCGAGGTGGAGCAGGCCGCAGACGCGGCCGGCGCCCGCATCCAGCGTCGGCTCAAGCTGGTTCCCTCGCTGGCGGTGCAGGCGTCGGGCCGGGCGCTGATGGACCTGGCCGCGCACCCGCAGGTCATGCGCATCGAACCGGACCAGGATGTCCGCGCATTGTGAGAGGTTGCCATGTCCAACTCCAAGATTCATCCCAATCTGCGAGAGGTGTTGTCGCTGGCCCGGGCGCAGGCCGAACCCGCGGCCAAACCGCAGAAAATCCCCATCATCATTCGCTATCGCCCGCAGGCGGAGCAGCCCCTGGCCATGGCCGCGGCCGAGACGGGCGTCGAGGCCCGCCACACGATTCGCCTGCTGCCCTGCATCGCCACCGAGGCCGCGCCCGAGGAGATCGAGCGGCTGGCCGAGAGCCCCGCGGTGGAACGCATCTGGTACGATATGCCCGTCCACGCCCTGCTGGATGTCTCCGTCCCTCATATTCGGGCCAATGAGGTGTGGGCCAAGGGCGATGAAGGCGCGGGGGTGCGGGTGGCCATTTTGGACACAGGCTGCGATATGGGGCACCCCGATTTGAAGGATCGGGTGCGGAAGAGCAAGGATTTCTCGGGCAAGGGATCGGCCCAGGATGGCAACGGGCATGGCACGCATGTGGCCAGCATTATCGCCGGGTCGGGCGCGGCCAGCGGCGGCAAATATCGCGGCGTCGCGCCCAAGGCCGATCTCTACATCGCTAAAGTGCTGGACGATGAGGGGCGGGGGCGCATGAGCGATGTCATGGCCGGGCTGGATTGGGCGGTGGACGAGAACGCGCAGGTGGTGAATCTCAGCCTGGGCAGCGATATGAATTGCGACGGCACGGACGCGCTGTCGGAGGCGTGCGATGCGGCCGCGGGCAAGGGCGTGGTCGTCGTGGTGGCCGCGGGGAACAGCGGGCCCATGCCCCGCACTGTCGGCTCGCCCGGCTGCGCCCGAGAGGTCATCACCATCGGGGCCAGCACCGACGATGACCAGGTGGCGAGCTTTTCCTCGCGCGGCCCCACTTCTGACGGCCGGGTGAAGCCCGATGTCACCCTGCCCGGCGTGAATATCATCGCGGCCCGGGCCAAGGGCACCTCCCTGGGCGGCGGACAGATCGACGAGTATTACACCTCGCTCTCGGGCACGAGCATGGCCACGCCTCACGCCGCGGGCGTGGTGGCCCTGCTGCTGGCCGCGAATCCGTCCCTGACGCCTCGGCAGGTGAAAGAGGTGTTGAAATCCACCGCCGTCGACCTGGGCGAGAACATGAACAGCCAGGGCGCGGGCCGGGTGGACGCCTACGCGGCCTGGGAGATGGCGAAGTCGGGCGATGTGCCCGAGCCCGAGCCGCCTCCTGAACCCCCGCCCGAACCGCCGCCGGGGCCTCCAGGCCCGCCCGAGCCGCCCATCCCGCCCGTGCCTCCGCCTCCCGACGGCTGTCTGGGTCTCATCGGGCGCTTGCTGGCGATGTTGCTGGGAAAATAACCCTGGCGGCGCTTGCCGAAAGATCGCAATATCCTTATCGGGCGAGGCGGCAACTGGCGTGATGCGTAATCCGTAATTCGTGAGATCGTCACGCATCACGCATTACGCATTACGAATTCAGCTTCCCGCGTGCATGTCGGGTTGAGATTCATCGAGGTTCGTAGCGACTATCTGTCGTACACTTCCCGAATCCAGGCGTATTCGCGGGCCAGGCCCTCGCGTAGCCCCACCTGCGGTGCATATCCCAACACCGCCTGCGAGCGGCTGATGTCGGCCCAGGTGTGACGCACGTCGCCCGCCTGTTTGCCCAGGCGCTGGATGGTCACCGGCTTTCCCACGATCTCGGACAGCATCTCCAGCAGGTCCAGCAGGACGATGCGGCTGCCTCCGCCCAAATTGAAGACCTGGCCCACGGCGGCGTCGGGCGCATGGGCCGCGGCCAGCGTGCCGGCGATAATGTCGTCCACATAGGTGAAATCGCGCGTCTGCTGGCCGTTGCCGTAAAGGGGGATGGGTTCGTCGAACAGGGCCGCTTTCAGGAATTTGTGGAAGGCCATGTCGGGGCGCTGCCGCGGGCCGTAGACGGTGAAATAGCGCACGACGATGGCAGGCACGCCGAAATCGAGATGATAACTGCGGCAGAGATGCTCCGCGGCCAGCTTCGTGATGGCGTACGGGCTGCGGGGCTGCGGGCAGGTGGTCTCGCGCCAGGGCATTTCGGGCGAGTCGCCGTAGATGGAGGAGGAGCCGGAGAATACGAATCGGCGGATGCCTGTCCCCACGGCCGCGTGCAGCAGACGTTCGGTGGCCAGCACGTTGTTGCGGGCGTAGGCGTCGAATTGCTCGCCCCAACTATCCCGCACGCCCGGCTGCCCCGCCACATGGAAGACCACGTCCACGTCGACCAGCAGGGGCTTCAGCGGCAGGCGCGTCAGGTCCCCTTCGACGAATTCGAATCGGGGATGGGCCAGCGCCCGGGCCAGATTCTGGCGTTTGAAATGGAGACCGTAGAAGGGAACCAGAGCGTCGACGCCGACGACGTCTGCCCCCTCTTCGAGAAGCGCTTCGGTGAGATGGGATCCCACGAATCCCGCACAACCGGTGACAAGATATTTCATGCGGCTATCCTACCACAGACCGCGCGGAAGATTGAAACGCGCGGCGGCGCGGGATTTGACAGACGATAACGCAGTGTGTTATATTGTCGATAACGCAATGCGTCACCTTGTTTTTTCGGCCCACCGGCTGGAGGATGTTCTATGAGTCCTGACGAAACCCCCACCATCGATTCCACGGCGGAAGTCGTCGAAACCGCCTCGCCCGAAGCTTCCAACGCCTCATCCAACGGCAAGAACCCTGTCGCCGCGGGCGTGGAGAGCGCGCTGCGGGCGACGATTGGGCTCTTCTCCATGGGCAAAGAGGAGGCGGAAGCCATCATCAATCGCATGGTCGAGCGCGGCGAGCTGGCCGAGCAGGATGGCCGTCGCATCCTCCGGGACCTGTATGAACGGCCCAAGAAGGGCGTGAAACAGGTCAATCAGAAGGTGGAATCGGCCCTGGATGAGACGATTGTGGGCTTCCTGAACATGCTGAACGTGCCCACCCGCTCCGATCTGCAAACCCTGACCGAGAAGATCAACGAACTGGCCGAAAAAGTCGAGGAACTGAGCAACAAAGTCTCCTCCTGATTTTGTGAAACCTCCTTTTGGGGTTGGGTTGGAAAAAGCCGTCCTGTCATCGTTGGCAGGGCGGCTTTTGATTTCCGGGGAGCTTTTGTTAGACTGTCATGAAGATGGAGGAACACAGAGGACGCAGAGATTCCACAGAGGACACTGAGGAAAGACACAAGAGCAACGACTCGCGCTTACCGCATTTTCATCCATTATCCATGAAACCGATTCGCACCCTATTGACCGCAACCGCGCTGGCCGGATCCGGGCTTTTGGCCTACGCCTGGACGGGCGAACGCCCCCGTATGACGTTACAGCCCTACCTGGTGCGCTGGGCGCCGGCCGCGGGGCTGAAAATCCTGCATTTGTCCGATCAGCATTTCGGGCGGGAGGATTGGATTCAGCGACGGCGGCTGGATAAAACCCTGGGCATGGTCGCCCGCATGAGGCCCGATCTCATCCTGCTCACAGGCGATTTTTTGCACGACGACGCCGGATTGGTGATGGTGGAAAAGCTGTTGCTGGGGCTGCCGCCCGCCCGTTTGGGCGTGTACGCGGTGCTGGGGAATCACGATTACGCGGTCTATTCCTACGGCGAGCTCTTTCGCAACATGGCCGAGCAGGTGCATGCGGCCGCGTCGCCCCAGCGCAAGCTGGAGGCGCTGGTGCAGGAAACGGGCCAGCTCGCGCGCCTGGCCTGGAATATCTATCGCAACGAACGCTTGCGCTTCGCGGCCATCCCCAACGACGTGGCTGAACTCCGCCGGCTGCTTGCCATTTACGGCGTGACGCTGCTGGATAATCGGGCCATGCCCCTGCCGGGACGTCCGGAGTTGTGGATCGCGGGCGTGGATGACCTGGTGGAGGGCGCGCCCCGGTTGGAAGAGACCCTGGCCTCTGTCCCGGACGACGCCGACGTCATCCTCCTCACCCACAACCCCGACCTGGCGTTCGCGCCCGAGGCCGCGCGGGCGGGCCTCATCTTCAGCGGCCACACCCACGGCGGGCAGGTTGTCCTGCCCAGGCTCGGAGCCATCCACACCCAGGGCACGCGGCTGCCCCGCAGCCAGCCCGCGGGCTATTTCGGGCATCTCCCCGGCGGCGGACAGATGATCGTCTCCCGCGGCATGGGCGAATCCACCCCTTTCCGCTTCCGCTGCCCGCCCGAGGTCGTGTGGGTGGAGGTTGTGTAACTTACTTCCACCTCCCTGTGATGGCGGCGTCCAGGCAGCGATCGATGTCCCCAAAACGCATTTTCACCCCGCTGTGCATGGGCGCGTAATTGGCCATTTTGCCTGCATTGGTGGCCATGGTGCGGACGCCCAAACTTCGCACAGGCGCGACCACGGCGCAGGTGTCGGCCACCACCTCGCCCCCGGCCTCTTCGATGATCTGCACCCAGCCCGCTTGCTCGGCCCGGGCGCGGGTGATGCGTCCCGTGGTGACCCACAGTCGGGTGGCCAGCTTCTGGCCTTGCAGGCGTTGGGCGATGTAACGCAGTTCGGAGAGGGAGGCGTGGGGGCAGCCGATGGTGACCAGGTCGATCTCGGTGACGTCGGGGTCCGCATCCATGATGGCGTAGCCCTCGTCCAGGCTGTCGATGACGATGCGCTGCGCGTTGGGGCGGATCAGGGCTTCGCCCTGGTCCCGGGCCTCGGGCGTGTAGCCGGCCACATGGTAGAGGGCCACCGCGCCATACGCGGCCAGGCCCGCGCCCAGCGTCTTCAACCGATCCCCCGCGTCGCCGCCCTGGGTGAAGTCATTAGGCAGGGGCGGTAGCCAGTCGGCCAGGTCCGCGAACCAGGGAACGCCCGCGCCCACGCGCTTGCCCACCATATAGCTGAGCGCGCCGAAATCGGCGATGGTGCGCACGGGGCAGCGGATTTCGACGATATGGGTGGCCAGGCGGTTTTCGGGCAGATGGTAGCCGTAGCGGGCGGTGCGGCCCACGATGGCCGCGGCCAGGGCGCTGGGCCCGCCTTCGCGATTGGTGTAGGCCCCCACCACCGAATTGGCCCAAACCACGGCGCTGGACTCGGCCCAGGCCAGATGCTCGCCCCGGGCGGGCGCGTCGTCGGGGAAAAGGTAGGGCGTGCAGGACAGGGTGGGCTTCACGCCCATCTTGACGAAGGCCATGATGGCGTCGATCTGGGGCTGGGCAAAAGCGGGATCGAAGCCCATCTCCTGCCAACGGTCCATCTCCATGCCCGCGGGATTCAACGTCGTTGGCACGCGCACCCGCGCGCCTTCCTCGGCCCATTCGTGGAGAAAGGCCACGCCCGCGTCGCCCAGGTTTTTGTAGCTGACGCCCGCGATCTGCACGTGCCCGACGGGCACCAGGTCGGGCGCGCCGTAGATGCGGCCCAGGGTGACCACGATCTCCATGGCGCGTTGCACGCCCGGGCCTTCGGCGCCTTCCAGCAGGGCGATCTCTTGGGGGGTGAGTTTCAGGTCGGATGTCATGGAGGGATTGTAACAAGGCCCGAGGATGGGGGCAAGCGAGGGGCGGTCGCGCCGTCGTCTGGTCGCGCAGTCGTCTGGTCGTGCAGTCGCGCGGTCGCGGGTTGATGCGTCGGAGTCTGGAGGTGGGGGGTGTGTCCTAAAATTTTGGCAAATCGCGTTGTCATCAGGAATTCGGTCATGCGGGCTCCACCCGGCGCTGAAGCGCCGGGCTACAAAACAACGCCGGGTGAACCCGGCTTTTGGCGCGGGCTGGCCCTGAAAGCTCCCTTGAGGGGGCGTCGTTTCTAGCCCGGAGGTTCACCTCCGGGGCGCCAGGCGCAACGCGCCAATAATTTGGGACGCACCCGGTGGTGGGAGAATGTTGGGGGAAAGGGCGGACGTCGGTTACAATGTGGCCTGTTTCGAAAATAGCTTTGCGTTCGTTTGCGAAAACAACTCGAAGCCCCCGTTGGCCGAGCCTGCAACGGGCGTCAAACGTCAATCTAAAACGTCAGGGCATGACGCATGACGTTTGACGACATCGGCTTTCCGCGCCAACCTGGCCGCGAGGCGTTTTCGTCCGTATCGGCGAGATTTCGCTTGTGCCGCCTGTTCACTGATCACTGAACACTGGAGTCATACGTGTCCTTCCGACGTCATCTTCCCCTCTACCTCGGCGTTTTCTTCGTCGCCCTCAGCACCATCGTGCTGGAGATCGCACTGACGCGCGTCTTCAGCGTTTCCCTCTGGTATCAGTTCGGCTTCATGATCATCAGCACGGCCCTGCTGGGCTTTGGCGCCAGCGGGTCGTGGCTGGCCGTGCGCCGGAACGCGTTCGAAGGCGATCTCTACGCCAAAATGGCCCGCAGCGCGCTGTTTTACAGCGTCAGCGTGCTGGTCGCCTTCTTCATCATGGTCCACATCCCCCTGGACCCGCTGAAGCCGCTGTTGCCCGACACGACCAATCCCCAGGCGGCCACGGTGGAGCTCATCCTCTACATGGCTCTCTACTACACGGTCATCGTCATCCCCTTCTTCTTCGCCGGGCTGACGCTGGGGCGGGCGCTGTCCGCGTGGTCCAAGGACGTGGGGCGGCTCTATTTTGCGGATTTGCTGGGCGCGGGCATCGGCAGTTTTCTGGTGGTGCTGGCGTTATACCGCTTTTCGGGCCAGCAGACGGTGGTCATCGCCAGCATCTTCGGCGCGCTCTCCGCGCTGAGCTTTGCATTTGGGACGAGGCAATTCGCCCAGGGGAAGAAGCAGGGCGTCTGGACTGCGCTGGCGGTGATTCTGGCCCTGGTCCTGGTGGTGATGCTCTATGCCGACACCATCTTCCAGCTTTACATTCCGCCCAGCAAGCCTTTGCACATCGCCTACGACAAGAAGAATTTCTCCGACATCGTGCTGGAATACACCGGCTGGACGCCCTTCAGCCGCATCGACGTCATGTGGCAGCCGGGGATGAAGGGGCAGGCGTGGGGCTTGAGCGGCGCATATGACGGCCCTTTGCCCGAGCAGAAGTTCATCACCATCGACGCCGCGGCCATGACCGCCATCAACAACTGGCATGGGGACCGGGAGGAGCTGGCCTGGGTGAATTATCTGCCCAGCAGCCTGGTCTATCGCCTGCAGGAGAAGCCCAACGTGTTGATCATCGGGCCCGGCGGCGGCGTCGATCCTTTGGTGGCCTACTACAATCAACCGACGAAGGTGACCGCGGCCGAGATCAATCCCCTGATCGTGGACATCATGCAGAACCAGTATCGGGATTTCTCGGGCGGGCTGTACAGCGATATCCCCGAGATCGACGTCCATGTGGCCGAGGGGCGCAATTTCGTGGCCCGGTCGCAGGATATCTACGACGTCATCCAGTTTTCGCAGGTGGACACCTGGGCCGCGGCCGCGGCGGGCGCGTACAGCCTCACCGAAAATTACCTCTACACCCAGGACGCATTCCGGGACTACCTCAACCATCTGTCGGATCACGGGATGCTGTCCATCGGGCGCTGGTATTTCGATCCGCCTGGGCAGCCGCTGCGTCTGGTCACCATCGGCTCCGCGGCCCTGGCCGAGATGGGCGTCACCGATCCCTCGCAGCATTTCATCGTCGTGCGCGCGGGCGACACCTCCACCGTGATCATGAAGAAATCGCCCTACACGCCCGAGGAGATCGCCCGCATCCGCGAGATCGCGGAGCCCCTGTACTTCCAGGTGCTCTACGCTCCCGACATGCTGGACCAGCAGGGCAATCCCTTCGTCGATTTCTTCAACGCGGAGGATAAGGACGCCTTCTACGCCAGCTATCCGCTGGACGTTTCGCCCACCAACGACGACAAGCCCTTCTTCTTCGAGTATTACGGCTGGACGAACTTTGGCACCTTCCGCAGCGGCAAGCTCACCCTGATGGTGCTGCTGATCCAGGCGCTGATCCTCTCGGCCGCGCTCATCATCTGGCCTCTGTGGCGCTTCCGCCGCGAGGGATTGAGCACGAAGGGCATGAAGCGGTTTTTGATTTACTTCCTGGCCCTCGGGACCGGATTCATCTTCATCGAGATCGGCCTCATGCAGCGGCTGATCCTCTTCCTGGGGCATCCCACCTTCGCCCTGTCGGTGGTGCTGTTCTCCCTGCTCATCTTCAGCGGCATTGGCAGCTTCCTTTCCAGCAAACTGGTTCCCCAGGGCGAGGACCCGCGCAAGGCGCTGCGCTGGGTGATCCCGGCCCTGGCTGCGCTTATGGTCGCCTACATCTTCCTGCTGCCGCCGGTGCTGCAATGGGGCCTGGGCTGGAGCACGCCCGCCCGCATCCTCTTCGCCATCGCACTCATCGCCCCTCTGGGCCTGCTCATGGGCATGCCCTTCCCCCTGGGCTTCCGGCTCGTTTCGCAAGTGAACCAGGCGCTGACGCCCTGGGCCTGGGGCGTCAACGGCTTCGCCTCGGTGGTGGGCTCCATCCTATCGGTGATGCTGGCCCAAACCATCGGCTTCTCCCAGGTGATGGCGTTGGCCGTGCTCATCTATCTGGCGGGGCTGGCGGCTATTCTGTCGCTGCGTGCGTCCATGGGCGACGCGGTCGCGCAGCCGACGTGAGGCCGGGATCGCGAAACGCCCGCGAGGTTGCAGAATCGGGCCCGATTCAGGTATAATGCCCTTTGGCGTCGGGGCGTAGCGCAGTCCGGTAGCGCGCACGGTTCGGGTCCGTGAGGTCGGAGGTTCAAGTCCTCTCGCCCCGACTTTTTCGCAGGGAGTCATCCGATTGGCTCCCTGTTTTTTTGCCCTCGCGCGGGTGCCTGCTATGAAAATAGGATTCGGGAACGCAGATGACGCAGATTGAAACGGATGAGCGCAGATAATAAAGAAAAAATCTGTGAAAATCATCTGCGTAAATCCGCGATGCGAAGCATCCGCGTTATCAGCGTTCTTATTTTCGTTCGTATCGGCGCGGGCTTGCCCGCCGTCGGACTGCTTTGGAAATAGAGCCACGAAGGCGCGAAGGAAAGCGAAGACACGAAGAAAAAACTGAAGACTGAAGATTATCTGCGGAAATCAACGTTGCATCTGCGTCATCTGCGTTCCCATTTTCATCGGTATCGGCGAGCTTTCGTTCGGGCCGCCCAAAAATCGAAGTCTGAAACTTGGACTCCAGCCTGCCTTTATGGCATAATGGGTCGGTTGTCAACAAGCTTTTCTGTCATCGGCCCTCCACCTGAGTTGACCGGTGACTATCAATCCACAGAAAAGGAGAAAAACCTATGCTTACAGAGTACGAAATGGTGACCCTTTTCCATCCGCGTCTGGATGAAGAGGGCGTCGAACAGGTCTCGCAATGGCTGCAAGACCGTATCGCATCCCTGGGTGGGGAAGACATTC
>Ga0256832_1001880_pt1 | contig 14327 bp, 8 predicted proteins | sample 134614metaG_FD_190534 | JGI IMG/M metagenome (GOLD analysis project Ga0256832, IMG submission 190534) | Hydrothermal vent microbial communities from Lau Basin, Pacific Ocean - 134-614 | ecosystem: Environmental > Aquatic > Marine > Hydrothermal vents | place: Pacific Ocean: Lau Basin | collected...
CGGGGTGAGGACGAAGTTGCTTTCCACGATCTGGCCCGGCTGCCAACCGTCGGTGGGCAATGCGCCATAGCCGGGGATTTCGTCATCCTGGGCCAGCAGATTCCAGTCCGCATCCAGCAGATGCACGAAGGCTTTGTAGGCGCGGGAGGGCGCGGCGTCGGCCCGCCAGTAGAGGGTGAGGCGCATGGGCGAAGAGGCGGATGGGCGATTGGCCGAAGGGTCGATTTCGCTGAGGTCGGGCGATAGGTCGTAACCAAGCAGACGGATGCCGTCCTGGAAATCCGCGGTCAGGGGATGCTGGGGCGGCTGGAGGGGGAGGCCGCCGCGCACAGGCGCGGTGCGCCAGCCCTGCGCCCGCACATAGGTCAGGCCCGGAAAGACCTGATCGTAGAGCAATTGACCGTGGTCATTCAGCCAGGCCCGGATGACGCCCTCGGGATCGTTCACCGTATCGTAGCCGCGCAGCACCCACACCGCGTTCGCATCCTCGAACAGGGCCAACAGCCGGGCCTCGGTCTCCTCCCGGCTGATGGCGTAGAAATCGCTCTCGGGATCGCCCCAGCCGATATCGGGATCGCCATCCACAAAACCCGCCAGCGCCACCACGGGCCCCTCGCCCACAGCCTCCGCGGGGGGCGGATACTCGCTCAGTCGCCCCATCCAGCCAATGGGGCCGGGCCAATAGTTGAGGAAGGCGGGGTAGAGATAGCCGGCGTCGATGAGAATGGCGTCGCGCGGGCCTAACCGTTCGTAGATGGCCAGGACCGCGCCCCGCAAATCATCCGAGGCCTCGTACTCGAACCGGCGGGTGTGATAATGTTTCAGGCTGATAAACGACCCCGCCACGAGCAAAAAGAAGACCAGCCCTCCCAGAAAGAAACGCCACGCCCCCTCGCCCCCTCGCCCTCTCACCCTCTCGCCCTCTCGCCCCTTCGCCCTCTCGCCTTCATTCCCGCGCGCCAGCCACATCAAGCCCGCAGCCAGCAGAATGGGAAACGCGCCGCTGTAGAGCTGGAGGTAGCGCACATGGTAGAGGGGCGTCAGCAGTTGGGAGAAGAGGATGATGAGCACGACCGGGCCCGCCAGCGTGACCCACAACAGGCCCGCGGCCCAGGGGTTGCGCAGCTTGCAGCGGGGATGCGTGGGCGCGAGGAAGGCCAGCAGCCCCACCGCCAGCGCCACCGCGCCCAACAGCCACCAGGTCGCCGGTTCGACCGATTGGCCCAAAGCCAATGCCGTAGCGCCCTCCATGCCCAGCTTCGCCAGCAACGCGGCCAGGGGCAGCGGCTCGCGCCAGGGAGGCACGGGCGGGTTCAGGGCCTGACGCAGCGCGTGGGGCAGCCAGGGCAGGTAGAGGAGGATGGCCAAGGCTTGTGCAGCCAGCCAGGGGAGGAGACGGCGTCGGGCCTTGACCGCCAGCCAGGGGATCGCGGCCAGGTTCAAGGCGATGAGCGCGAACGCGCTGTAATAGAGCGTCCACAGCAGAGCCGCCGCGGTCAACGCATATCCCAGCAGGGGAAGCCATCCCCCCCGCTTCCAGACATCCAGCGTGAACTTCAGGGCCAGCAGCAACAGGAACACGCCCAGGGTGTACATGCGCACCTCTTGGGCGTACCAGATGCTGAAGGGGTTGATGGCCATGAGCAACGCGGCCAGCAGGCCCGTTCGGGCCCCGAACATGCGCCTCCCCAAATAACCGACCATCGCCACCCCCAACAGGCCAAACCCCACCGAGAAAAAGGCCAGGCTGTATGCACTGCCGCCCGCGGCCAGCCGCCAGAAGTGCAGCAGCGCATAGTAAAGCGGCGGATGGATATCGCGGGCCGTGTGGGCCCACATGGCGGCCAGGGGCTTGCGGGCCAGCAACGCGCTCACCGTCTCGTCATACCACAGACTGTCCGCGCCCAGGCGATAAACCCGCAGCCCAAACGCCAGCAGCAATACAGCCACAAAGCCGAGGCGCTCCCGCCCCCTCATCCCACATCCTCCTCACCACGCGACAAGCCCCTTTCGCCCCACGGATGACGACTGATGACTGAACACTGATTACTGAACATGGATCACTTCCCCTTCTTCTTTGCCGCCCGAAATTCCTCGATCTTGCTCTTGGGCAGAATGCTGGCCTCCTTCTCCGCCTGCCGGTTCACCGCGGCCTGCTCGGAGGGCGTCAATCCCCCCATGCCATCCAGCACGGCCACATTGGAGACGATGCGCGTGGTGTTTTCGCTGCCGCATTGGGGACAGGGAGGCGGCGCGGCCTCCTGCGCCGCGCTCAGCGTGCGCCACAGTTTGGAGAAAACATGCCCGCAGTCCTGGCATCGATATTCGTAAATGGGCATGGGACACCTCGTCAGGAGAGTCAGGGAGAAAGCGCAGGCGCGAGGGACGTCTGCCAGCGCCCGTATTCCGAGCCATCCAGCGGATTGTAGAGGATGACCAGCAGCGTGGTTTGGGGATCGGGCGGCGCGGCCAGGGCGAAGTTGTAGGCGTCCAGAACGGTCTCGCCCGGACGCCACAGAGGGCTCGGATACGCATTATACACGGGAATGGCGTCTTGTTGGGCAATCAGGGAGCCGTCAGGGCGGATCAGGCGGGCGGAGACCTTGAAATCGACCGGGACCGCGTCGACCCGCCACCAGAGCAGCGCCCGCAGAGAGGGCCCGCTGCGCGGTTCGCGCAACATGGCGTCCCAGCCCACCAGCTTCACCCCCAGCATAGGCTCTTCATCCAAAGGATGAGCGGGCGCAGGCGGTTGGGATTGGCCCGCGGGCCAGACGCGGATCAGCGCGCCCCACGCGCTCAGAGAAAAGCGTTCGGGCAGCCCGGTCAGCGGGCGGGTCGCGTACGTCGCCCGGCCCTCGGCCACGCTCTGCGCGATGGCTTCCAGGCGCTGACCCTCGTCATCCGCGGGAACCGTCTCCACGCCGGGCCCCATGTCCCGATCGAACTGGAAGTAGCGGATGAGGGTCATCTCCCCCAACAGGCCCACCGCCCGGCCATCGGGCGCGGCGCTGGCCAGCATGTCCAGGCCATAATCATGGACGCCCCACGCCCGAATGGGCGGCTGACTGCGATCCATCGCCTCCCAGCGGGCGTAAGCCAGCCCCGCGGGCCAGACCCACATGAGTCCGGCCAGGATCACGGCCGCGGCCATCGACCATCTGCGACCCGTCGCCTGCCACCATCCCCTCGCGGCCCGCCAGACCGCATCCAATCCCAACGCTATCCAGAGGGCCATCACCAGGAACAGGGGAATGAGAAAAACCTGGATATCCTGCACTTTATACACACTGGCGAAGGCGAGGTCGGCCAGGGCGATGAGGGCCAGCAGCGTCGCCCGGCGGGAATGCCGGAACCACCAGGGCAGGGAAAGCAGCATCACGGCAACGCCCAGCCAGCCGAACTGATCCCGGGCGATGGTCAGCAGGTCGGACAGGGAGCGATCGATGCCGAAGGGATTGTCGAAGATGAAGGCCGCGCCGTAACCCCCGCCCGCGATCCATCCCCAAAAACCGATCTCCTGATAACTGCCATCCAGCGAGCCCACATGCGCCCGCAGCGGCAGCAAAGCGTAGGTCGCCAGGGGCAACGCCATCGCCAGCAGCGGCTTCCCCCATCGCCGCGGCGTGATGAACAGGCTTTTGTCTATCCACAGCGCATAGACCAACAGCCCCGGCAGCAGCAACAAGGTCAATCGGTGGTGCGCCAGACCCATGCCGACGCCCAGCGCGCCCAGGGTCAGCCATGTTTCTTCATGGCTCTCTGCGCCTTTGCGCCTTTGCGTGAGATCATTCTCTTCTCCCCAGCGCAGAAACGCATAGAGGATGAAGAGGGTGATGGCGCCCTGAAACGCATAGACCTCGGCGATGGTGGCCTGAGACCACCACACCGGGCTTGCGGCCAGGAGGAAGGCCGCGGCCAGGGCGGGGATTTGGCCCGCGGCCAGGCGGCGGGCCGTGAGATAAAACAGCGTCACCGCGGCGGCCGCGGCCAGGGCCGAGAACAGATTCACGCGATAAGCCGCGTCCCCCAAGGGGACGAGGCGCGTCGTCAGCCAGGCCAGCAGCTCGTAGAGAGGATAGCCGGTGGGATGGATGATGGCCAGGGTGGGGACAGCCAGTTGCAGCTCCAACGAGTCGTCGAAGATGGTGACGACCGTCGGGGCCAGGGTGGCCAGATAGAGGATCAGGCTGGCCAGAAAAACCGCGGCGGGGATGAGGAAGCGGCGCATGGCGTAAGTATAACGCAAATCGGGCGTGGAAGGCGTGTTCGCTATCAACGCTTGGTGAGCGTCTAAAAATAACTTCCCTTTTTCGCAGCAACACTGGACGAGTGAACTCGTGCTCTTTAGGCGCTTCGCGCCGGTGGTCGCCCTTCGGCGACCCCTTTGTTTGTCGTCGTTTTGGACGGCGAAGGCCGTCCACTGGCCGCAGGCCTGAAGCGCCCGACTTGAGTCGGTGAGCACAAAAAACGGGAACTCATTTCTGGACGTGTACTTGGTCGGGGTGAGTCGGGATCGGCCAGAACAAACAGGGCCATCAGCGCACTTCCTCCACTTCCATCCAAAAATCATCCTCGTCAGGCGGTAAATCGGCTAGCAGGGTGGCGAGCCGGTCGACAGGATCGCCCTTCTGCTCACGCAATCGCTGAGCGCGTGCGACCAACGCCCGTTGACGCTTCAGTAAACGTGCGGGCAAGGGAGATGCATCTCTGCTTTGTGCTTTGGCTGCCGTCGGTCGACCGCGACGTTGCAGAATCAAGATTTGTTTGCCATACTTGACTTTGCCTGTCAATTGGGCCAACTTCCTCCTTGCAGCAGCCATGTCAATAGGTAGCGGCATATCTCCTCTTCAATGGATCAAGATATTCCCATTGTAATGCAGGGGGTTGAAACAAACAAACGTCATTCCAAAATCACGCCATGTAGGAATCCGAACGATGAGTTATCACGAACGCACCCTCACCTCCTTCGATGGCACGCCCATCTTCCTGCGCACGTGGGCGCCCGAGGACGCGGAGCCGCGCGCCGTCCTCATGATCGTCCACGGTCTGGCCGAGCACGCGGGCCGGTATCAGCACGTGGTCGAGGCGTTTTTAAGCGAGGGATACGTCATCTACGGACATGATCATCGGGGTTTCGGCAAGTCGGGCGGAGCCAGAGGCCACTGGGAGCGCTTCGAGGATGTGCTGAAGGACATGGACATGGTCGAGGATGTCGCCCGAGATGAGTATCCCGATCTGCCTTTTGGCATGTTCGCGCACAGCATGGGGGGAACCATCGGCGTGCAATACCTGTATCATTACGACGATTTCGACGCGGCCGTGCTCTCCGCCCCCGGTTTCGGGCCCGGGCCTGACCAGAATCAACTTCTGCTGAAGCTCATGCCCATCCTCTCCCTCCTCATGCCCCGTCACGCCTTCGACCGCGGTGAATCAGAGGAATACCGGCTCAGCCACGATCCCGCGCAGGCCGCGGCCTGGGACGCGGACCCCCTGGTGCATCCCTACGCCACCCCCCGCTGGGCCAACGAATATCTGAAAGCCGCGCGGGAGGCCAAAGACCTGCTGGCCCGTCTCACCATTCCCATCCTGGTGGTCATGGGCGAAGAGGATGTGACGGTGGATACCAGGTTGATTCGGGAGGCCGTGGCCGCGGCGGGGCCGAATGTCACCTTCCGCACCTATCCGGGCGCGTACCACGAAGTCCATAACGAACTGCCCGAGATTCGCGAGCCCATGATTCGGGATGTGGTGGCCTGGATGAACGAGCAGTTGTTCAGCCGCCCCAAAAGTGATTGAAGACCCCATAGCCGCCATAGGCCAGCAGCAGCGCCCGCACGAACTTGCCCAGAAACGTTCCCCACAGAAACTTCGCCACAGGCATCCGCAACGCCCCGGCGATGATGCCCACGATGTCGAAGGCGGGATTGGGGATGAAGGCCAGGAACATGATGAACCACACCCCCCACCGCTTCATCAACCGGGCCGATTTCTGATAATTTTCCCTTTCTTCCAGCACGATACTGCCCGACGATCCCGCCAGATAGCCGGTGATCTCGCCCAGCGCCTCGCCCATGCCCGCGGCCAGGGCCACGAAAAACGGGTTCAGGGTGGCGCTGGCGAAGATGGTCACGGCCCAACTGGGCGCGGGCAGAATAATGGTGGCGTTGGCGAGAAACCCCAACACAAAGACCCCAGCATAGCCCACCTTTCCGATGATGTCATACTGCTTGACAAGCCATAATCCCAACATTGCTCCGACCGTGATGATGACGGCCAGTGCGAAACGCAGGATGGCTTGTTGCTTTGGGCTAAGCTGGGGCCTTTTCACGGCTCATTAATCGGTTTCTTCGATCTCGATGGTCTCGATGATATCGCCTTGCTCGATGGCGTAGAGGGTGTCGAAACCATCCACCAATTGCCCGAAGACGGCGTGCTTGCCATCCAGCCAGGGGGTGGCGACGTGGGTGATGAAGAACTGGCTGCCGTTGGTGTTGGGTCCGGCGTTGGCCATGCTGAGCACGCCCGGGCCATCGTGACGCAGGTCGGGATGGAACTCGTCGGGGAAGCGGTAGCCGGGGCCGCCGCGGCCCGTGCCGGTGGGATCGCCCGCCTGGATCATGAAGTCCTTGATGACGCGATGAAACGTGACGCCATCGTAGAAATCCTCGCGGGCCAGGAAGACGAAATTATTGACCGTCATGGGGACTTTGTCGGCGTGGAGCTTCAGCCGCATGTCGCCTTTGTTGGTCTTGATGGTGGCGAAATAGGTTTTCGCCGGGTCGATCTGCATGGGAGGAGGAGCCGTGTATCGCGCCATGGTTATTTCTCCACGATGTCGATGCGGATGATTTTCACGGGGGAGGTCGATGCGCCCTGGGGATGATATTCCTCCAGCGCGTTCAGCACGTCCATGCCGTCGGTGACTTCGCCGAAGATCGCGTATTGGCCGTTCAGGCGCGGGGCTTCGCTGAGCGTGATGAAGAACTGGCTGCCATTGGATCCGGTCGCGCTGTTCAACATGGCAACCCGACCGCCCTGATCGAATGTCAGCTCATCCACGATCTCAAGCGGAATCTCATATCCCGGCCCTCCCAGGCCCGTGCCCAGAGGGTCTCCCGCCTGAATCACCTGATCGGGAACGACATTGTAAAAGATGGTGTCATCGTAAAAGCCGTTCCGGGCCAGCACGACGAAGTTATTGACGGTCTGGGGAGCCTGTTTCTCGAAGAGATCGATGGTGACATCGCCCTTTTCCGTGCGGATGACGGCCTGATAATCCTTGTTCGGGTCGATAACCATCTCGGGCGGGGTGTTGAAGTAGTTGTTGCGCGCTTCGGGCGTCATCTGACTGAGGGGGCGTTCATCGCCTTGGGGCGGCGCGGGGGGGAAGGGCGTGGGTGTGGGCGTGGGCGTAGGCAGCAATGACTTCTCCGCCTTGGTGATGGTGATGCGTCGGATAAGAATGCCCTGATCATCGGGATTCTCCTGCGGGTTCAACGGCTGGAATTTCTCCAGCACGTCCTGGCCGTTGATGACCCGGCCCAGGGGCGTGAAATGCTGCGCCAGCCAGGGAGCAGGACTGAGGGTGAGGAAGAAGGCACCGCCGTTGGAATTTGGGCCCGGCTGGGCGCTGCCCAACCAGCCCGCGTCATTGAACACGTCTTCACTCTTCGAAATCTCGTCCTCCAGCACATAGCCGGGCGCGCCCGAGCCTGTGCCCGAGGGATCGCCGCCCAGGGCCACGATGAGCCCGCCGTTGGGATCATCGGTGTTCTCGATGACCTGGAAGAAGCGGGTGCCGTCGTAGTAGCCATTGTTGGCCAGGGCGATGAAGTTGTTGACGTTGTTGGGAGCCAGGTCGGGCATCAGTTCCACCTGAATCGTCCCTTCCTCGGTCTCGATATTGGCGACATAGATCACTCCCGGCTCCAATGCGTTTTCGGGAGGCGTATTCCAATAGTCGAGACGATCTTCCAAGGGCATGTCGGCCATGAAATGATCATCATTCTTGGCGTCGGGTGCGAAGGGCGTGGGGGTTGGGGTGGGCGTGGGACGCCGCGAGACGTCCGCCTCGCTGATGGTCACGGAGATGATCTTGTCGCCCGGAGCGGTCGCGGTCTGCGGATCGCGCGGGGTGATCTGCTTCAACACGTCCATGCCCTCGACGACCTCGCCGAAGATGGTGAAGTTGCCATCCAGCCAGGGCGCGGGCGCGTAGGTGATGAAGAACTGGCTGCCCGCGGTGTCGGGCCCCGATTTGGCCATGGAGATGAGGCCGGGGCGGTCGAACTTCATGTCGGGCGTGATCTCATCGGGGATGGTGTAGCCGGGGCCGCCCGTGCCCGTGCCCGTGGGGTCGCCGCCCTGGGCCATGAAATCGGGGATGACGCGATGGAAGGTGAGGCCGTCGTAGAAGCCCTGGTTGGCCAGGAAGACGAAGTTGTTCGTGGTGATGGGTGCGTTTTTGGCGTCCAGCTCGACGACGATGTCGCCGTGCTCGGTCTTGATGGTGGCCACGTAGATTTTGTCGGGATCGATGGTCATCTCGGGAGGTTCGGGCCAGGTTTTGAAGTCGGCCGCGGCCTCCTCTGTCGGGGCAGGCGTGGCTGTTTCGTCAGGCTGTGCGGCCTCGGTGGCCTGGGGCGAAGGGGCCGGCGCGGCCTCATCGACGGGAGGCTGGGCGCAGCCAGCCAGAAGGGCGACGCCCAATACAAGGAGAGTCAGATACAGAAGGATTTTGCGATTCAAAAGGTTACTCCAAAGGGTGAGATGGGTTGATTTTTTCCATGTAAATGATGATCGCCAGATCGACGATCACGATGGTCACCCCAACGATGATCGCTTCGATCAACGACGCCTGGGTGACGAAGACAGCTATCATACCAAAGATGCTGCCCAAAAGATAAAGCATGAGCACGGCTTCGCGTCGCGTATAGCCCATTTTCACCAGGCGATGGGAGAGATGATCCTTCCCGGGCGTGGTGAAAGGGTTTTTGCCCCGGCGCAAGCGGGAGATGATGACCATGCTCGTATCCAGGATGGGCACGCCCAGGACGAGCACGGGCACCATCCAGGTCACCGCGGGGATGTTCGTGGGAAAGCGCAGCTTGATGCCGATGGCGGCCAGCACAAAGCCCAGGAAGAGGCTGCCCGTGTCGCCCATGAAAATGCTCGCGGGATTGAAATTATACACCAAAAAGCCAATACACGCTCCCAGCATGGCTGCGGCCAGAGCGCCCACCAGATATTGGCCCGAAAGCGCGGCCAACAGCAGAAAATAGGCGCTGGCCATGCCCGCCACGCCCGCGGACAGCCCATCCATGTTGTCCAGGAAATTGACGGCGTTGGTGATGAACAGCACCCAGACGATGGTCACCAGCACGTTCACCATCTCCCAGGGGAAGATGCTTACTTTGACCCCGGTCAGAACCAAAACCAAAGCGGGAATGACCTGGCCCAGCAGCTTCCCCCAGGCGGGCAGAGGCATCCGATCATCCCACAAGCCCAGAAAGGAGATAAGCGTGGCCCCGATGATGATGCCCGCGACCTGATGCACATAGAACTTGTCGCCGAAGAGGATCAGCGCCAGCAGCACCGCGGCGTAGATGGCCAGGCCGCCCAACAAAGGCGTCGGCGTCAGATGCGCCTTGCGTTGAGCGGGATGATCGACCATGTTGGTGCGCACAGCCAGTTTGCGGGCTGCGGGCGTCGCCGCCAGAGCCAGGGCCAGCGCCGCGGTAAAAATCAGCATGACTTGCGTAATCATGGCGACTGCTTTTGCTTTTGTTCGATGGCCTGGATCAATGCCTGGATCGAGGGCTTTTGGCTCTCGGGAGCGACTTTCAGCGCCATCCGCGCGTAGCGCAGGGCCTGATCATCATCGCCCAACTTGTCGTAAAGCAAAGCCAGATTCTGCAAGGCGCTGAGATCGTTGGGGCGCAGCTCTAGCACCTTCTTGTTCATAGCGATGGCTTCTTCCGTGCGGCCCATCTTGGCCAGGGCGAAGGCCATGCCGCTGTATGTGCGCGGGTCCTTGGGAGCCAGCTCCGCCGCTTTGCGATAGGTTTCATAGGCCGATTCCCAGTTTTCGGTATCCAACTCCAACTGGGCCAGGCGCAAATAGGTATCCACATAGCCTGGATCCAGCTCCAGCGAGCGCTGGAACTGCGCCCGAGCCTTGTCATACTCACCCAACTGCGCATACACACTGCCAAGCTCGTTGTGAAGATGCGCCGCGTTGGGGCTGAGCTTCGTGGCGATGAGGTAATTCTCCACGGCCTTGTTCAGGGCGATGCGCCGCTCCGCCGGGTCGGAAAGGTAACCGGCCATGGTGCCGTAGAAGCGGGCGAGGTTGGCGGTGTGATCCGTATTCAGTGGATTGGTGGCCTGGGCCTGCTTCAGCACGTCCTCCGCCCGCTTGAAGAACGCTTCTCGCTGAGCCGCGGCCTGGGCCTGCCGCGCCCGCTCCAGCAGCGCCCGTCCCAGGAAGAGCATGTAATAATCCTCGTTGGGGGTCAGCTTGAGCGCCTGTTCATAGAAGGTCTGAGCCGTCTGCCAATCCTGGCGGGCGTCGGCTCCCTGGGCGATTTTGAAATAGATATCGGCGCGCACCAGATTGATGTTCACGCGGATCATGATGAAGAAAGCCAGCCCCAGCAAAGCCGCGGCGCTCAGGCCGGACAGCAGGGGTCTCGCCGCCCACCTCGCGGCCCGACGGCGATCATTCCAGGCCAGAACGGCGGCCAGCCCTGCGCCCGAAAGCAGCATCAGCACATAGAACCAGACAATCGTATTGGCGACCCGGCTGGCTTGCTGCATCACAGGCATGGCATTGGAGGGCTTCGTCACCTGCGCGGCGAAGATCAACCCCGCCACGATCCACACGCCCAGCGACAGCCCCAGAAACGCGCCAATGCCCCTGAACAACTTGCTTCCGGATAACTGCGGCCGCCAGGTCTCCCCCACCGCCAGCACGACCCCGACCACGACAGTGAAGAGGATCAGCGTGGCCACGCCCGGGCCGTTCACCACCCGCCCGCGGCTGAGATGCACCAACCACGATTTGACGAAGATGGTCAAGGCGCTGGCGCTTTCGATCTGCCCTGAGACATAGTCCCAATCCAGCACCAACAGGATGATGGCGATAATCATGGCGAAGGGGAGGAGCACCCGCCAGTAAGCCAGCGCGCCCGATCGGCTGGGACGGGCCGGGGTGGAGCGCCGATCGCGGCGTCCTTTACCCCTGCTCCCTTTCCGCGGCGAAGGTTGAGGCGCGGGCGCAGCTTCGGCCTGGGGCTGGAATTGCAAGCGTTCCGCGCCCAAGGCCGCCAGGGCCGCTGCCAGGATGAAGAAATAGGTGCGGGTGGAGACGATGGAAATCCCGAAGTGAATTTCCATGAAATGGGCCACGATGGTGGCAAAGAGGGCGATGATGATCAGATGGCGGCGTTCCAGCGTGGCGATCTCCGCCGAACCGCGAAAAGCCGCATACGTGATGTAAATCAACACGCCCACGATAAAGCCCAGAGGCAGCCCCACGCCCAAAAATTCGGGGACGCCCAGGCCCCAGGGGATGATGACCCCAATGGCCGCGCCCGAAACGCCTAAAATGAAGAAAAGATAGCGGCTGAGCCTGTCCGAAATGAGGCCCAGCCATTTGAGCGCATAGTAAAAAATGCTGAAGAACAGGGCGAAATAAGCCAGAAAGCCCAACATGCCCGTATTCACCAGGCTGTCGAAAGTCTCGTTGTGGGAGCGATCGGGCGAGGCGTTGCGGCGCTCCAGTTCGCCCAGTTCGGGCCGGTAGAAGCGATTGTAGGCCACCCACATGGACTCCGGTCCATAACCGATGAGGGGACGGATGGCGTTGAGCCTGTCCGTGTGACCGTCTGGAAAAGTCAGGGGATCGTGCGGGCGCAGCATCATGTCCACCACGCCCTGCCAGATGAGTACGCGCACCCGGCCCGTGCCCGTCTCGAAATTCATCAACTGAGCCAGACGACCGACATACGGAACATTGCGGAAGCCGGGGAGAAAAGCGGGCGAGAGGTTCAGCATCACCACCAGGATGGCGACGATGGCCGATTGGGTGATGAAGCTCAGCCACAACCAGCGCCATCCCCGCCGCCGGAACAGTGGAACCAGGTAGAGCGCCATAGCCACGGCCAACGCCATCAGCAGGATGACGCCCCCCATCCAACCCGAAAGCTTGCCCCACGCGAACAACCCTGATCCCATGACGAGGATCCCGATCAGCCCCATGCCCACGCCCATGGCCAGTTCACGCCCGCCCAGGGTGCGATCGCCGCCCGCCTGCTGCCGCAGGCTGGTCAACGCCAACAACCCGAACACATACAACCCCATGGCCAGACCGATCCACGGCCCGCGGCTCTGGGTGAAGAGGATGGCGATGAACTGAATGACCAGCACGAACAGCAACGCGCCCGCCACCAACGCATCCGCAGTCGAGCCATGCTCATCCAACAGCATCTTGCGGGTGGCCGTCACCAGCCGCTCGATGGTCAGGGGGATGGCCATGATCAGGTACGCGGCCAGGAAGATGGAATTGCCCATGTTCCCGGCCACGCGCTTGACCGTATCGCCGCCCCAGGGCAATGGGTCGAGCTGATAGTGCTGGATGATGCCGTAGAGGGCGATGGGCAGGCTCACCAGGATGATGGTGTATTGCAACCGCCGCCATTGCTCCTCCCGCCGCAGCGCGTTCAGCGTCACGAAGAAGAGGATGATATAGCTGAACATGCTCAGCGCGCCCTGCAAACGCTGATAGGAGCCCCAAAAACTCTGTCGCGGCGTCACCGAGAGCAGGGTCGCCAGGAGATAGATGGCGGCCAGGGCCAGCACGGGCAACACCAGCGGCAAACGCCACCAGGCAGTTTTCTCCCCGCCGCTTTCCTCCCCCCCGCCCGAACGCCAGGTCTCGAACAGTTTGGCAACCAGCGCGGCCAGCGCGAACAGCGCCACCGTGCGCACCAGGCTGATCTTGTCGGGCTCAAAGACGCGCTGAGAATAAACATTGAAGAAGAGCGGGGCCAGCACCAGCGCCAGCAGCCAGCCGCTCTCCATCACCGCATCCGCATATTTGGCGAGCTTCGTCGTCATGGTCGTTTACGCCTCCAATGCGCCCAGCACCAGGGGCAGCAATTGTTTCTTGCGGGACACCACGCCTTCGGCTGCCAGCGTGCCATCCGCAGCCCGATTGAAGGGCAACAGTTCCAGCGCCGGCGCGTCGTTGGTGAGGATGAGGCGGCTGGAGCCGGACACCACGTTGGTGACCATGAGCAACGCGAAATCCAGATTCTTGCTGTCCCGCAGTTTGATCATCGCCTCCTTCAGATCGTCGAGATACTTCTCCAACTGCTGGAAGCTGGTCACCTCCACCTGGGAGATGCCGAATCGCTTGCCCGCGGCCTCGTATTGCTTATAATCCGCGTTGACGATCTCATCGGGCGTGCGGGAGGAGAGGCCCGCGCCCGCGTGGAGAATCTCCTGGGCATAGGAGTCGAAATCCTCGCCCGCCAGGGGCGAGCCGCCGATGAAGGCCCAGCGGCTCAGACGCTTGGCCGCCCGCCGGTCGCGGTCGGTGGTGGTGGGGGATGTCAGGGCCAGGGTGTCGGAGATGAGTCCGGCCAGCAGCAGGCCCGCCAGATCGGGCGGCGCGCTCAACCCGGCGTCGTCGATCCGCTCCGAAACCAGGGTGCTGGTGCTCCCCACCGGGTCTACGGTGAATTTGATGGGCACGCGGGTGGCCGCGTTGCCCAGACGATGATGGTCGAGAATCTCCACCAGATCGGCCTCATCCAGGGACCCCAACGCCTGGTCGGGCTCGTTGTGATCCACCAGAATCACCTTGATGCGGGGCGGGTGCAGCGCTTCGCGCTGCCGACAGACGCCCACATAGCTGCCATGCTTATCCACCACCCAGAACTCGGTGCGCTCCTCCCGCAAAATGCGGGGCAGCACGTCCTTGATGCGGGTGCTGGCCTGGAATTTGGGCACGTCCGTGTCGCACGCTTCCTGCACGGGCTGCTCTAAAAGTTCGGAGATGCGCATCTCCGCCTTGCGGGCGTGCGGCCCGATGAGCTCGCCCAGCCAGTTGAACAGACTCAGGCCGGTGACCAGCCCGTAGGGCGTGCCGTCGGGGTTGATCACCGGAGCCACGCCGCCCGTGCGGGTGGCGATGCCCCACGCCTCGCGCAAAGGCTCGTCGGGCGTGGTCGTGTTGAAGCGATGGGCGATGGCGTCGAAGCGGGGGGAGGCGTCGGTGAGCAGCAGGGGCGGATCGAGCTTCAGCCGATTGAGCACCC
>Ga0256832_1001881_pt1 | contig 14320 bp, 15 predicted proteins | sample 134614metaG_FD_190534 | JGI IMG/M metagenome (GOLD analysis project Ga0256832, IMG submission 190534) | Hydrothermal vent microbial communities from Lau Basin, Pacific Ocean - 134-614 | ecosystem: Environmental > Aquatic > Marine > Hydrothermal vents | place: Pacific Ocean: Lau Basin | collected...
TATTTATTTTTGCATCAAAAAATTAAATATATTATTTAATATATATAATATATACGAAGATATAAACAACATAAAATTTTATTTTGGAGTTTAAATTGGAAAAAATAGAATTTGATCTGAAGGGGAGAGACATAACATTAGAGCAAATAAGAAAAGCTCAGGAACTGATGGTTGATATTCTTGTCCATATAGATAAAGTCTGTAGAAAAAATAATCTAAAGTACTGGCTTGACAGTGGAACATTACTCGGTGCAGTAAGACACAAAGGGTTTATACCTTGGGATGATGACCTCGATATATGTATGCCTGTGGAAGATTATGATAAATTTTTAGAAATAGCTCAAAAAGAACTACCTGACTACCTATTTATTCAGACTAAAAAAACAGATAAATACTATAAAAGAGATTATGCTAAGGTTCGAAGCAGTAAAGGCAAGATTGTTGAAAAAATAGAAGAGGAAAATGAAAAATACAATCAAGGTATTTATGTTGATATTTTTCCGTGTATTACTATAAAGAATACACCATTCCATAGAAGTTTACATAAACTCTTATTAAAGTTAAAATTAAAAATAGCAGAAGAAAAGTTGGATCTAAATAGATTCCAGAAGCATTTTATAAGGAATTTTTTTATAAATCTGACCCGTTCCATGCACCAGGGATGGGATACAGAAAAAGATCTTCTGGTTGTTAGAGGTGCTGAGTTTGCGGAATACATATTTTCCGTACATATTAAAGATTTATTACCTTTAAAAGAATACGAATTTGAAGGACATAAATTTTTAGGCCCAAACAACGCAGACGCTTATTTGAAATCTCTCTACGGAGATACATATATGAGTCTTCCTCCCATAGAAGAAAGAAGACCACATTCTAAAAAAATAGAAATTTATGATTAAGAGGTGTTTAAATGGCTATAGAAACAGAAAATAAGCAAAATACAACGATAGATATAGATACAGAACTGCAACATCTTACAAGTAAAATAGATTTTTTACGGGAACAGGTAAAAAAAGGTGAAAAGGAACGAATCCATGAGCTTGTGGCTTTACGAAGAAAATTTAAGGAACTTGCCAGGAAAAAACAGCAAGAAATGTCTGCTTGGGAAAAAGTCCAGCTGGCAAGACATCCTAAAAGACCACATACAATAGATTATATCCAGAACATTTTTACAGACTTTGTCGAACTTCATGGTGATAGAAGATTTGGGGATGACAAGGCAATCATAGCAGGATTTGCATTTTTCGAAGGTAAACCTGTTGCTGTAATAGGGCATGAAAAAGGAAGAGATACCAAAGAAAAGATAGAAAGAAATTTCGGAATGCCTCATCCTGAAGGTTATAGAAAAGCGATGAGAGTGATGAAATTAGCAGAAAAATTTAAAAGACCGATATTCACATTTATTGATACACCAGGGGCATTTCCAGGGGTTGGTGCAGAAGAAAGAGGACAATCAGAGGCAATCGCAGAAAGTATAATGATGATGGGAAGTTTAAAAACTAAAATAATTGCAACTGTAATCGGAGAAGGTGGTAGTGGTGGAGCATTGGCATTAGGTGTTGCAGATAGAATTCTTATGTTAGAAAATGCTATTTACTCGGTTATATCCCCTGAAGGATGTGCTGCTATTCTTTACAAATCACAGGAAAAAGCACCTGTAGCAGCAGAAAATCTTAAGATCACCGCCGAACATCTAAAAGAGTTAGGAGTGATAGACCTTGTTGTGAAGGAACCTTTAGGTGGAGCCCATTTACAACCAAAAAAAATGTACAGGCATCTCAAAAGAGCATTAAAAATGGAACTCAGGTGTATGGAAGATATTCCGATTGATGAACTTGTAAAAAGAAGACAAGAAAAATTTTATAAGATGGGACAATTTTTAGAAAAATAATATTTTATTATCACTGAACTTTTCCGATAAGAATCAAAAATAGATTGAGGAAAGTGATAATGCCTGTAGAATTTTTATTTGAAGACCTACCTAATCTTGTAGAATATGAAATAGGAAAAATCAGGAGAATGGTTCCTTTTGGAAAACTATCGGTGCTGTATTTTCATACTAAAAATGAGACGGATAGAGATAGAATTCACAATTTGTTAAAAAATGTACTAAGAGAATCTGATGCAATAATCATAAAGGATAATAACTTTTTCTTGGTTTTACCTTTAACTGATAAAGAAGGGGCAGAATTTGTTTACGAAGGAATAAAAGGATTTTTTGAAAAAGAATTTCCTAAAGTAATTGCCTGTTATCCAGGTGATGCAGATAATGCACGGGATTTATTAAATAAAATTCTATCTAATGCAAAGTCTGAATACGACTATTTAGAATCCTTTTTTATGCAAGATAGATTTTAAGTCTTTCAATACCTTCTTGCATATGTTCGATACTTTTTGTGTATGCGAATCTTATATACTGATTGGTACGGTTATCCCCGAAATCTATTCCAGGTGTCACTGCAACATGAATATCCTGCAATAACTTTTTTGCAAATTCAAAAGAATCATCAGAATATTTAAATATATTTACCCATATATAAAATGCCCCTTCAGGTTTCGCATCAATTTCAAATATTTCAGAAAGTTCGTTGTATAGAAAATTCCTTCTTTCCCTATAAATATCTCTGACCTTATTCAGATAGACATAATCAAAAGCACCTAAAGCCCCATACTGACTTATAGTTGGTGGTGATATGAAAATGTTTTGAATAACAATCTCAGCTTTTCTTATTAGATTTTCAGGAAGTATTATCCAGCCTAATCTAAATCCTGGCATGCAGAAATATTTAGAAAATCCATTTATAACGATAGCATTTTCAGAAAACTCTAAAGCAGTATGATCTTTACCTTCATAAACAAGACCGTGATAAATTTCATCAGAAATAAAATGGATTCCTTCTTGATCACAATGGTTTACTAAATTTTTCAAAACATCTTTTTTATAAATATTACCAATCGGATTTGAAGGAGAAGATATCTGGACTGCTTTTATATCTTTATACTCTCTCAATATATCTGCCGTCAGCTGATAATCTGTAGATTCATCAATAGGAATAGATACAGGTTGAATATCCAAAAGATGAGAAAAGTTTTTATAACAGGGATATCCAGGATCAGTTAAAGCAAGTTTTTCCCCACCATTTAAAAGAATAGAATAGGCAACTAAAAAAGCTCCTGACGTTCCTACTGTTAAAGCAATTCTTTCAGGTGAAACTTTTACTTTGTACTTATCATAATAAAACTGAGAAATTTTTTCTCTAAGTTGAAGTGATCCTAAACTCTCTGTATAGTGGTTTAGCCTATTTTTAACAGCTCTTTCAGTTTCTTCCCATACTTTTTCAGAAGGCTGTAAATCAGGTTCTCCAATCTCAAAATGAATAGTATCAGGATATTTCTGTGCCTCTTTTACAATGTCCATAACAATAAACGGCTTTATTTTATTTATTCTGTTCATTTTTACTTACTCGGTTTTACTTTTATAAATTTTCTTTTTCCCACCTGAAGTACAAACTCTTCAGACAGGTCAACTTCAAAAAACGGATCGGTAAATTTATTTCCATCAATTTTTACAGCACCAGCTTTAATCAATCTCTTTGCCTCTTTTTTTGATGGAGCAAAACCAACCTTATAAACAAGTTCAAATAAAGGAATTTTTTCTCCTTCAATAACAGTTTCTTCTATATCAGAAGGAAGTTGTTTTTTTGAATGAACTCTTTCAAACTCTTCTTTTGCTTTTACGGCAGATTCCTTGTCATGAAATCTTTCTACAATATACATGGCAAGCTCTTTTTTAACATCCATCGGATGTAACTTTCCTTTTTCAACATCTTTTTTCATTTTTTCTATTTCTTCAACAGTAAGATCTGTAAGGAGTTCCCAGTATTCCCACATAAGTTCATCAGGGATTGACATAATTTTTCCAAACATCTCTTCTGGAGGTTCTGTAATCCCTATATAATTTCCGTAAGACTTACTCATCTTTTTAATGCCATCAGTTCCAACAAGCAAAGGAAGGAGAATAGCAACCTGAGGCTTCTCTATTCCATATTCTTTCTGAATATCTCTACCGATAAGAAGATTAAATCTTTGATCAGAACCACCAAGCTCAACATCTGCCTTTAAAACAACAGAGTCATAAGCCTGAAGTAACGGGTATATAAATTCATGTATAGAAATAGGTTTATTCTCTTTAAATCTTTTCTTAAAATCATCCCTTTCAAGCATTCTGGCAACCGTGTATTTAGCAGTAAGCTTAATAAGATCTTCTGCAGACATATCCCCGAGCCATTCACTATTAAATACAACAATAGTTTTATTAGGATCTAAAACTTTAAAAACCTGTTCTTTATACGTTTCTGCATTTTTTAAAATCTGCTCTTTCGTCAACGGTGGTCTTGTTTTATCCCTTCCTGAAGGATCTCCGATCATTGCAGTAAAATCACCAATAATGAAATAAACATTATGACCTAACTGCTGAAATGTTCTCATTTTTTGGAGTAAAACAGTATGACCTAAATGAAGATCAGGGGCAGTTGGATCAAACCCTGCTTTTACTATAAGAGGTCTATCTTCTTTGAGCTTTTCTAAAAGTTCTTCTTCACTTATGATATCAATAGTTCCTTTTTTTATTAATTTTAGTTGTTCCTCTGGTGATAACAAGCCAATACCTCCATAAAATTTATTGAAATAATTTATTATACATATAAATTAGTCACAAATTAATTGAACCAAACAGCTTAATTATGATAAAATATAATGATTTTTATCAAGCACGTTTCCCAAAAAAGGGTTGCTTTAAAAAGTCGCTCTGGGAAACGGAAGAATAAACCCTTGGAGGAAAGAAATATGGCAGTAGAAATCACCATGAGAGAACTACTTGAGGCAGGTGTTCATTTCGGACATCAAGCCAGAAGATGGAACCCTAAGATGGCTCCATACATTTTTACAAAGAGGAACGGTATTCATATTATCGACCTCTCAAAAACAATTCCACTTTTCAAATCTGCGATGAAATTTGTTACTGAAGAAGTAGCAAAAGGTGCAGACGTTCTTTTTGTAGGAACAAAAAAACAGGCTCAGGCAATTATAGAAGAGCAGGCACAAAGATGCGGAGCTTATTACATCAACCAGAGATGGTTAGGTGGACTTTTAACAAACTTCCAGACAGTTAGAAAAAGTGTTGCTAAGCTTAAAAAATTAGAAAAGATGGAAGCAGAAGGTGCTTTTGAGATTTTACCTAAAAAAGAAGTTGTAAAACTGAAAAGACAAAAAGAAAAATTAGAAAGATTTTTAAAAGGGATCGTTGATATGGAAAGAATCCCTGATATTATCTACATCGTTGATACTGTTAGAGAAGAGTTGGCAGTTAAAGAAGCTAACAAGTTAGGAATTCCAATTGTTGCAATTGCAGATACAAATTGTGACCCTGACGTTATCGATTACCCAATTCCTGGTAACGACGATGCTATAAAAGCAATTAATCTCATCACTTCTAAACTTGCCGACGCTATATTAGAAGGAAAAGCGTTAAGAGAAACTGTTGGCGAAGCAATGGAAACAAAATCAATAGAAGAAGAACTTCTTGCAAAAGTAGAAGCTGAAGGTGTAGAAGGTACGAATGTTGTTGAGTCAGGTGTAACAGGTGCAATTAATCCTGATAAAGAAAAAATTTTAGAAGAAAATATTGATAAAGAAATAAAAGAAGAATTACCAGAAGAAATTGAAGAAGCGAAGGAGGAGTTATAAACATGGCAGTTGACGCTAAATTAGTTAAAACATTAAGGGAAATGACTGGAGCAGGAATGCTCGATTGTAAAAAAGCATTAGAAGAAACAGGTGGAAACTTAGAAGAAGCAGTAGAACTTTTAAGAAAAAAAGGTATAGCAAAAGCAGCTAAAAAAGCAGGAAGAGAAACAAAAGAAGGACTTATACACGCTTACATACATGCAGGTGGCAAAATCGGTGTGATGTTGGAACTTAACTGTGAAACTGATTTCGTTGCAAAAAATGAAGTGTTTAAAGAACTTGCAAACGAATTAGCTTTACAAATAGCAGCAATGAAACCTCAATACGTTAAAAGAGAAGATGTTCCACCAGAAGTTGTTGCTAAGGAAGGTGAAATTGCAAGGGAAGCAGCTATTGCAGAAGGAAAACCTGAACACATAGCAGAAAAAATAGCAGAAGGTAAATTAAACAAGTTTTATAAAGAAGTTTGCCTGTATGAACAACCTTATATTAAAGACGATACTAAAACAGTAGAAGATTTAATAAAAGAGTATATTTCTAAACTTGGAGAAAATATTCAGGTAAGAAGATTCTGCAGATACGAGCTTGGAGAAGGGTAATTGAGCTTGGCTTATAAAAGAGTCTTACTTAAGTTATCAGGTGAAGCTTTAATGGGGGATCAGCCTTTTGGCATTGATCCCCAATTTATAAGTCAAATTGCAGAAGAAATTAAAGAAGTATATGAAATAGGGGCTCAAATAGCAATAGTTATCGGTGGTGGAAATATCTTTAGAGGTGTAAAAGGTGCCTCAATGGGTATGGATAGAGCCACTGCTGACTATATGGGAATGTTAGCTACCGTAATGAACGCAATTGCTTTACAGGATGTTTTAGAGAATAAAGATGTTCCAACAAGGGTTATGTCTGCTATTGAGATGAGGCAGATTGCAGAGCCTTACATCAGAAGAAGAGCAATCAGGCATCTTGAAAAAGGAAGAGTTGTTATATTTGGAGCAGGAACAGGAAGCCCATTTTTCACAACGGATACAACAGGAGCATTGCGAGCAGCAGAGATAAAGGCAGAAGTTTTACTGAAAGCAACGAAAGTAGATGGGATTTATGACAAAGATCCAAACAAACATCCAGATGCTAAACTTTTAAAAGAAGTTTCTTATTTAGAGGCAATTAACAAAGATTTAAAAGTTATGGATCATACAGCATTAACACTTTGCCTTGAAAATAAATTACCTATAATAGTTTTTAATATAAAAGAAAAAGGAAATTTGAAAAAAATTATTATGGGAGAAAAGGTTGGTTCAATAGTAAAATAAGCGGAGGAGATGGATATGATAGAGGATTTCTTAAAAGAAGCAGAAAGCAGAATGAAAAAAGCAGTTAATAGATTTAAAGAAGAACTTGCAGGATTAAGAACAGGAAGAGCATCTGCAGGACTTGTTGAAAATATAAAAGTTGATTATTACGGCACAGAAACTCCTCTTAAACAGATAGGAACCATCTCTACACCTGAAGCTTCACAAATTGTTATCCAAACATGGGACAAAAATGCAGTTCCAGCAATTGAAAAAGCCATATTAGAAGCAAATATAGGAGCTACACCTCAAGTAGAAGGAAATGTCATCAGATTAAATTTACCACCTATGACTGAAGAGAGAAGAAAAGAAGTGGTAAAAATGATTCATAAAATGGCTGAAGAAGCCAGAATTGTTATTAGAAATATAAGAAGAGATGAAAAAGAAAACATAGAAGATTTAAAAAATGAAGGTTTTTCAGAAGATGAAATTAAAAGAGCTTTAGAAAAACTTCAAAAAATCACAGACAAGTACATTAATGAGATTAATCAATTAGCAAAACAAAAAGAGGAAGAGATTCTATCTATTTAAATCCCTAAAGCATCTTCTAAAACTAAAAAAAATCCTTTATACTTAATATTTTAAGACTAAAATTTTTTGAAAAAAGTTATATATTACTACTGAAAATTTTCAGTAGTAGAGAGGTTTTATAAAATGGAAGGAAACATTATTGAAAAAGTAAAGGAATTATTATTGCCTTTATTGGAAGAAAAAGGCTTAAAATTAGTTGATGTTGAATATATAAAAGGTTCGAAACCTATACTTAGAATATATATTTATAATCCAGAAGGAACCTCTATTGATGATTGTGAATGGGTAAGCAGAAGAATAGGAGCTTTACTTGATATAGAAGATATAATTCCAAATTCTTATATTTTAGAAGTTTCTTCTCCAGGACTAGACAGAAAGCTTAAAAATAAAGAGGAATATAACCTTTTTAAAGGAAGGAATATAAAAATAAAAACAAAAGAGCCTATAGATGATGAAAAGATTTTTAAAGGAAATCTGAAAGGAATAAAAGAAAATGACAACGTTGAAATCGAAACAGATGAAAAAACAGTTGAAATTCCTTATGAAAATATATCACAGGCTCAATTACAAATAGATTGAGGGAGACCAATAAAATGAGTATGAAACTGAAAAATGTAATAGAAACAGTAGCAAGAGAAAAAAATGTCCCTGAAGAGATAATTGAAGAAGCATTAAAAGAAGGGATAAGAACTGCTGTAAAAAAAGAATTTGGATATAGGGACAACGTAAAAGTTATCTTTGATAAAGATAAAGATGAACTAAAAGTTTTAATAAAAAAGAAGGTTACTCCATTTGTGGAAAATCCACGTAGAGATATATCTTTGGAAGAAGCAAAAAAATATGATGAAAGAGCTGAAGTAGGAAAGTCTGTAAATGTTCCCCTGGATCTGGAACATTTAGGAAGAATTGCTTTAACAATCGCTAAAGATGTTATATCGCAAAAGGTTTCTCAGGTTGAAAAAGATATTTTATATAGAGAATTTAAAAACTTAGAAGGAAAAATTGTTACAGGAACCGTAAGAAGATTTATGGACGGCGACATTTTAGTTGACTTAGGTAGAATAGAAGCAATCTTACCAGAAGAAGAACAGATAAAAAAGGAAAAGTACAAAGTTGGAGATAGAATCAGAGCTTTAATATTAAGAGTTTTACCTGGAACATCATACAACATAATGGAAAGAGGAAAACTAAAAAGAACTATACACGTTTATGAGCCACCTTTAATAATTCTTTCAAGAACTCATCCAAACTTTTTGAAAAAATTGTTAGAGATAGAAATTCCAGAAATACAGGAAGGGGTAATAGAAGTTAAGGCAGTAGCAAGAGAACCAGGAGAAAGAGCAAAAGTTGCAGTCTGGACAGAGGATAAAAATATTGATCCTGTGGGAGTAGTTGTAGGATTAAAAGGAAGTAGAATTCAAAACATATCCAATGAACTTTCTGGAGAAAAAATAGATGTCATACAGTGGTCTAAGGATCCAGCAGAATTTGTTTTAAGAGCTTTAGCACCTGCCAAACCAACGAAATGGAGACTGTTAGAAGACGAAAAAAGAATTGAAGTGGCAGTTCCTAAAAATGAACTATCTTTAGCTATCGGAAAACACGGAATAAATGCAAAGCTGGCAAATAAACTAACAGGATGGCATATAGATATTTTAAGTGAAGAAGACTTTGAAAGGGTTCAGAACTTACCACGGGGAAATAGAAAGAAATGAATCCTCTCAGGGAATGTAAAGTTTGTAAAAAAAAAATTTTTAAAGGAAAATCTTTTCAGATTTTCTAAAACAAAAAGGATCTTTGATCCTTTTAAAAAAGAAGAAGGAAAGGGATTTTATATATGCCCTGAATGCTTAAAGGAAAAGATGAGAGTTTTGAATAAAATTACAAACGAAAATAAGCAGAGTCTTAAAAATAAGTTAGAAAAAGAGATAGTTTCACTTATCCAGTTAGGATGGAGAAGTAGACTTATAAAAATAGGTTTTGAGGATACAGACAAAGAGTTCAAAAAAGGAAAGAAAGGTTTTCTGATCTTAGCAAAGGATTTGTCAGAAAATAGTAGAAAAAAAATACTGAGAAAATGCATAGAAAGTAATGATAAATGTGCATATTTTGAATTCCTTACCAAGGAGAATTTAGGAAAATTCCTTGGAAAAAAAAGTGTAGGAATCATCTTTATTCCAGAAGCAAAGTTAGGAATAAAGATAAAAAATTTATTAAATAAGTATCAAAAAGTTTTTGATTAGGAGGTAACATTATTGTCAGATATTAAAGTTTCAGATTTAGCAAAAGAATTAAATGTAACATCAAAAGAAGTAATAGATGCAGTTGCAGACGTTATAGGTAAAAAGGTGAGGGCAACTTCTAAAATAGAAGAAGAGGTTGCAGAACTTGTAAGGGAAGCTCTGTCTTCAGAAGAAGTTGTGGAAGAAGAAAAACCAGAGGAAAAAGAAGAAAAAAAGGGAAAAGTTTACAAAGTATTTGATGTTTCTCATGAACTAAACATTCCTTTTGATGAACTAAAAGAAAAATTAAGAGTAGTTGGATATACAGGAGAAATAACAAACTTCTCTGAATTTGGTGAAGATATCTACAACAAGCTTTTAGATTACATTAAAGAAGAAGAAAAACGTAAAAAAGAACTTGAAGAACAAAGAAAAAGAGAAGAAGAAGAAAAGAAAAAACAGATAGAAGAGAGAAGAAGAAAAGCAAGGGAAGAACTAAAAGCTAAAAAAGAAGCTGAAGAAAAACCTAAAACTGAAATTAAAAAAGAAACACCTGAAATTAAAAAAGAAGAAAAAGTAGAAAAGAAAAAAGAAATAACTGTTGAAGAAAAAACAAAAGAAGCACCTAAAAAAGAAGTTAAATTTGAGAAAAAAGAAGAAAGAAAACCACAACCAGAGAAAAAAGAAAAAACTCAAGAAATTAAACCAGCAGCTAAAAAAGTAGAAGAAAAGAAAGAAGAGAAGAAAAAAGAAGAGAAAAAAGAGATCAAAAAACCTGTATCCGAACCTGAAAGAATCTCTAAAAAGGAAAAAGAAGAAAAAGAAGCATTAAGAAAATTATTAGGTCAACAACCTAAGAAGAAAAAGACAAAAGCAAAAAGGAAAAAAGAGAAATTGGCTAAAGCAGCAGTAGAAGAAAAAGAAAAAGAAGAAGAACTGAAAATTGTAGAAATACCAGAAGTTTTAACGGTAAAAGAGTTATCTGACCTTATAGATGTTCCTGTGAATGAAATTCTTGGGGAGTTGTTCCAGAAAGGGATGTTAATGACAATAAACCAGACTATCGATCCTGAGCTGGCAGTTGAAATAGCAGAAGAACATGGATATCTTGCAGAGATTAAAAAAGAAGGTGAAGAAGAAACAACAGTTGAAACAGAAGAAGAAGCAACAAGCGAAGAAAATCTAGTAGAAAGACCACCTGTTGTTACAGTTATGGGACATGTTGACCACGGAAAAACATCACTTCTTGATGCAATAAGAAAAACAGATGTTGCAGCAAAAGAAAAAGGTGGAATCACACAGCATATAGGTGCATATAAAATAAAACTGCCTAATGGAAAAGAAATAACATTTTTGGATACACCAGGTCACGAAGCATTTACCACATTAAGAGCAAGAGGTTCAAAAGTTGCAGATATAGCAGTATTGGTAGTTGCTGCAGATGACGGTGTAAAACCTCAAACGGTAGAAGCCATTGACCACGCTAAAAGTGCAGGGCTTCCAATAATAGTTGCAATAAACAAAATAGATAAGCCAGGTGCTGATCCTGAAAGAGTCAAAAGGGAACTTGCCCAGTATCACCTTATCCCAGAAGAGTGGGGTGGTGACACAATAATGGTTCCTGTTTCTGCAAAAACAGGCCAAAATTTAGATGAACTTGAAGAGATGATTCTTTTAGTCTCGGAAGTTTTAGACCTTAAAGCAAACCCAAACAGACCTGCAGTTGGAACAGTAATTGAATCAAAATTAGATCCAAAAAGAGGTGTAGTTGCAACGGTATTAATCCAAAACGGAACACTTCATGTTGGAGACTATTTCGTAGCAGGATACACATGGGGTAAAGTTAGAGCTATGTTTGATGAACGCGGAAACAGGCTTAAAAAAGCTGGCCCAGGAACTCCCGTTGAAATATTAGGCTTTCAAGAAATACCGAATGCAGGGGATAAGTTTATAGTCAAACCTTCAGAAAGAGAAGCAAGACAGCTTGCAGAAATGAGAAAACAAAAGAGAGATGAGGAAATTCTCGCAAAAAGAGGAAGATTATCTTTAGAAAATCTAAAAGATGTTAAAGAAGTTAATATTATTCTTAAAGCAGATGTTCAAGGATCATTAGAAGCACTTAAAAAATCCATAGAAGAACTATCTGAAAAATTTGAAGATGTAAGCATTAACATAATCCACAGTGGAATAGGTGGAATAACAGAAAGTGATGTCATGCTTGCAGCTGCATCGAATGCAATCATTATAGGATTTAACGTAAGACCAGACGCTGCAGCAAGAAGAGCAGCAGAAGAAGAAGGTGTTGAAATCAAACTTTACGGAATTATTTATGAAGTACTTGAAGATCTTGAAAAAGCATTAAAAGGATTACTTAAACCAGTTGAAAAAGAAAAATTACTCGGAACTTGCGAAGTTAAACAGATATTTAGAGCTAAAGGAATAGGAACTATCGCAGGTTGTATAGTCACCGAAGGTGTAATAAGAAGAGATGCTAAAGCAAGATTAGTTAGAGATGGAATTGTTATATATGACGGTGAAATAAACTCTCTAAAAAGATTTAAAGAAGACGTTAAAGAAGTTGCAAAAGGATATGAATGTGGTCTTACATTAAAAGATTTTAATGATATTAAACCGGGAGATATTATAGAAGCATACGAAATGGTGGCAGAACCACAGGAGTAATTTTTGAAGCAAGAAATTTTAGAAAAAAAAGATATTAAAGTTGTAGAAATATTCAGAACAATCGAAGGCGAAGGACGATGGGTAGGACTGCCCATCGTTTTTATAAGATTAGAAGGATGCAACCTTAGATGTGAATGGTGTGATACAAAATATTCCTACGATGGAATCACTTTTAAAACATATAAAATCTCGGAACTCATACAGCAGATAGAAAAACAAAATCTAAAACGGGTATGCATTACAGGAGGAGAGCCATTTTACACACCTGAACTTCCAATATTAACGGAAACTTTACTTGAAAAAAACTATAAAGTATTTATTGAAACAAATGGAACTTTATGGCTTCCAGAAATGGAACCTTTATTTAATGAGAACCTATATATAACCTGTTCGCCAAAACCACCTACATACTATATCCATCCAAAACTTATACCGTTTGTATCAGAGCTAAAATTTGTTGTTGATAAGTACATAAAAATTGAGGATATTATTAAACCAGAATTTATTCCTCTAATAAAAAATGACATAATCGTTTTACAACCTGAAAGTAATAAACCAGAAATGGTAAAAAAAGCATTAAAATTTCAAGATGAACTATTAAAACATGGGGTAGAGAGCAGGATTATACCTCAATGTCACAAAGTTTTAGGACTACCATAAGAGAAGTATATGGAAGGAATTTTTAAAGACGAAGCTATCGTTTTAAGAAAATCTTTAGTTGGCGAGAATGATATATCTATTACGGTTTATCTAAAAAAGTATGGAAAAGAAAATATATACATACCTTATGGTCAAATTATAAAAAATCCGATAGTTCCAATATCAGAGCCTTTTAACTGGTTCAAAGGTGTATTTATAAAAAGGAAAGAAAAGCTTTACATAAAAGAGATAGACAACTCTAAAAATTTAGCAATTTTAATATCACAGGATTTAAAAAAATTTGAAAAGGCAATTTATCTTTCTAAAATTTTCAACAGATACGTTATATCTCCTGATGAAAAGATGTTCATCTTCTTAAAAAGATTTTTTTACTATTTAACAATTTCAAAAAATCCTGATATTGATGAGCTGAATTTCCTTGTGAAATTTATTTATCTGAACGGAATTTTTCCAGAGTTAGAAAGATGCAGAAGATGTGGAGTGAAAATAACAAAAAAGAATTTTGGTTATATTTCCATAGATACAAACAGCGTAATTTGTAAACAATGTGAGTACAAACTAACTAAATTGGATTTTTCGGATGTTTTAAGTCTGGAAAGACTAAAAAACATACCATTTAAGGATTTAGGAAAAATAGATATTCCAGAAAAAAAGATCAAAAATTTAAAAGAATTTTCTCTTGATTATATAAAGAAAAATTTAGAAATATAAAATAAAAAGGTGGGCTTAAAGCCCACCTTAAATGTTTATCAGACTTTGTACTGATTTAGGATTTCATCCCAGACAGTTTCAGGATTTTCAGGTTTGTATTTTTCTTTTAATGCCTCAACTTTTTCTTCAAAAGTTGGGATATCCTCTGTTTTGTAGAAAATTCCTATCGGAACTTTAGCTTCAGGATCCCAGTCAGAATCTAAAGCGTGAGAAGCAAGCTCATGAGCTTTACCTAAATCTGAAGGGTCGTGTCCTAATTCTTTATTAATATCTACTAATCTGCCTTTGTAGAATTTGAATGTATCAATCTTGTTGTAAGTAGGACAAGGTGAAAGAATGTTTACAAAAGCAAAACCTTTATGTTCTATAGCTGCTTCAATAATTTCAGTCATATGTTTTGGGTTTCCAGCATATGTTTGA
>Ga0256832_1001882_pt1 | contig 14317 bp, 13 predicted proteins | sample 134614metaG_FD_190534 | JGI IMG/M metagenome (GOLD analysis project Ga0256832, IMG submission 190534) | Hydrothermal vent microbial communities from Lau Basin, Pacific Ocean - 134-614 | ecosystem: Environmental > Aquatic > Marine > Hydrothermal vents | place: Pacific Ocean: Lau Basin | collected...
TTTCAACAGCCTGCTAGTCATCCTCGATCCAGTCCCGCATCCTGGAACGCAGTCTGGTCAAAGCCTGCCCGTGAATCTGACATACCCTGGCTTCTGTTACGCCCAGCACTTCTCCAATCTCGCGAAGGTTGAATTCATCGTCATAGTAGAGTGAGAGTACGAGTTTCTCCCGCTCCGGCAGGTTGGCAATGGCCTCTGACAGGCCTTCCTTGAACATATTCTTCTGCAGCTCAGGCAGCAGTCCATTTTCTTCCGCAGCCGCTTCGTCTTCCTGTCCCCAACTGTCCACAGACAAATCGTCATAACTGAGAACATGACAACCGTTGGTGTCTGCAAGAATCTTGTTGTAAGAAGCGAGATCCAACCCCAGTTCAGCAGCCACCTCTTCGGCTCGGGCCGGCCGTTGCTCACGGTATTCCACGGCACGCATGGCCTCGGCCAGCTTTCTGGCCTTGTGGTACACAGATCTGGGCGTCCAATCTCCGCGCCGTACTTCATCGATCATCGAGCCCCGGATCCGTATGCGTGCATAAGTTTCAAAACTGGCCCCCTTGGATGGATCGAAATTGTTGATCGCCTCCAGGAGTCCAATCATTCCCGCCTGAATCAGGTCATCTATCTGCACACTGGAAGGCATGCGCGCCATCAGATGATAGGCTACGCGCTTCACCAGCGACGTATGCTTGGCAACCACCTCTTCATAATCTGGCTGCTCAGAAGCCTTCTGATACATAGCCGCCATATTCATGATTCCAATCCACCCAGTTCATTCTCATAGTTGATAAGACGTTCAACGAAGAACTCCAGCTGGCCACCCGCTTTTTGCGCTCCCGGCCAGTTTTCGACATGGCCAGCCACCTTGCGGAAGGCTGTAGCGGACGGGCTGCTGGGATACGAAGCCACCACGGCCCGCTGTTTCTGCACCGCCTGCCTAAGACGCTCATCCTGGGGAATGATTCCCAGAAAACTCAGGCTTGCATCCAGAAAATGATTGGCCGCCAGAGAAAGCTTGTTGTACAGCTCGGTGCCCTGTCGGTTTGAATACACCATGTTGGCCAGTACATGAAAATGATCCACGCCATGCTCACGATTCATGACCTTTATCAGCGCATAAGCATCCGTTATGGAAGCCGGTTCATCACAGACCACCACCAGAACCTCATGAGAAGCCTTGCAGAAACTGACCACTGAATCCGATATTCCCGCAGAAGTATCCACGATCAGGTAGTCGACATCACAGCTGAGTTCACTGAAAGCATGAATGATCCCCGCCCGCTCCCTCTGTGTGAGATCCGCCATGCGGGAGATCCCCGAAGAAGCGGGAATGATCTTGATCCCGCCAGGGCCGTCGATGATGATCTCCTCGAGATTCCTTTCTCCTGAAACAAGATGTGAAAGATCATACTCAGGACTGAGCCCCAGTTGCACATCCACATTCGCCAGACCGAAATCCGCATCCAGCAACATGACGTCGTTACCTGTGGCTGCAAGAGAAAGAGACAGATTGACTGCTACATTGGTCTTGCCCACACCTCCTTTCCCTCCGGTAACCGCAATCACTTTGACAGGCCTGTGCTGTTTCATTTTCCTCAATCCCACGGCCTGATCACTGGGCCGTTTTTTTGCCAGTGCTGTTTCATACATGTGCATTTGCGACAAGTCCTCCAAAGTTGAATGCCAGCGCATCTTCTGTAAGCGCTTCCTGGTGCTGCTGCATCAGTTTGACGGCGTGTTTGACCAGTTTCTCCGCCCGGGCCGGATGAAGGTCATCGGGCACCTGCTGGCCATCACTGACGTAGGTGGCCGGCAGCCCATAACGCGTCAAGGTGGCCAGGGTGCCTCCCAGGCTGCCGGCTTCATCAATCTTCGTCAGGATGCAGCGGTGCAACCCCGCCTGGCGGAAAGAGCGGATGACTTCGTTCTGAACCTGCGCCTGACCGGTGGCGGACAGAACCAGATAATTCTGAATCCCCTGCCCATCGGCATTCAGGCTGGAGAGCTTCTCCATGAGATGCATGTCCCGCTGGCTGACGCCCGCCGTATCGATGAGCACCAGTTTCCGGTCACGGGCATGATTCAATGCGGCCGCAAGCTCATCCTTGTCTCCAGCGGTCTGAACCGGAATGCCCAGAATTCGCCCGTAGGTGCGCAGCTGTTCGTGAGCACCAATGCGGTAGCTGTCAGTGGTTATCAGGGCGACATGACGGCGTCCATGGCGAAGGGCAAAGCGCGCAGCCAGTTTGGCCACGGTAGTCGTCTTGCCCACTCCCGTTGAACCAACCAGGGCGATGATGCCTCCTTCTGACAGAATATCGTCGTCTGAAACCGGCAGCATATCCGCCAGCAACTTGAGGGAAGCCGCCCAGCCGTTTTCCAGCTGTCCACTCTCCACGACCTTATCCACGATGTCCCGGCACAAGACGGCGTCCAGTCCCAGGGCCATGAGGCGTTTCAGAAGATTTGCACGCAAGGGCTGAATCTTGCGCATTTCTCCCCAGCCAAACTGGAGCAAGGGCGCTTCCATCAGGTCACGCAAGGCCTTGAGATCGCTGCGCATGCTTTCTATGGAAGATTGGCTGGCAGGAACAGCGGCTGCTCGGCCATGTACGCTGTTGTCATGCTCCGGCATAGCCGGGGGATTGCCATCCATGCCCGTGGTGCTGTTTTCACTGGCGCCAAGGGCCTGATTGACGAGCGCTTCGTCATAGTCCAAGGCAGCAATGATTTCCACGCCGCCGGGAACCCGCCGGTTGGACAGGATGACAGCATTGGGCCCCTGATCTTCCCTGACTCTGCGTATAGCCTGACGCATGTCAGGAGCAAAGTATCGTTTCATCTTCATGTCATTTGCACCTATTCTCTTGGAAGCCGCAGCCTGTAGGAATCCCGGTGATTCAAACCTTTCACACCGCCTGCTCCAACTGACGCCCTACATGGGCGGTCACCATGATTTGCTTGTTGTCCGGAATTTCATCGTAGGAAACCACATGCAGACTCGGCAGAGAGCTGCGCAGCAACCGGGACAACAGGGACCTCAGGGCCGGGCTGACCAGCAGCACCGCGGTTTCTCCGTTCATCTCTCTTTCCTGTACGATCTCTTTCATGTCTGTCATCAGCCGGTCCATGAGACCGGGTTCCATTCCCATGCCCCCGTTCTGGGCTCCCTGCACAGTCTGTTGCAAGATATGTTCCAGGTTTGGATCAAGAGTAATGACTTTAACTTCTGAACTCATCCCATTGATTTTTTGGAATATCTGTCTGGACAATGCCCGCCGGACTGCTGCCGTCAAGGTGTCAGCGTTTTGACTGTCACGCCCGTATTCCGCCAAAGTTTCTGCAATAGTTCTCATATCCCGAATAGGAATGCCCTCCCAGAGCAGGTTCTGCAGCACTTTCAATAGCGTCCCCAGAGGCAGAAGTTTCGGCACCAGGTCTTCCACCAGTTTTGGGGAATGCTGCTTGAGAATATCCAGCAGTTGCTGAACTTCTTCATAGCCCAGCAGCTCATGAGCATGTTGCTGCAGCAAATGACTCATATGGGTGGCGATGACGGTGCTGGTATCCACCACCGTATACCCCAGAGTTTGGGCTTCATCCTTGAGAGAGCTATCGATCCAGACAGCTTCCAGCCCGAAAGCCGGATCACGCGTCTCGATGCCTTTGAGCACGCCATAGACCTGACCGGGATTGATGGCCAGCTCCCTGTCGGGATACACTTCCGCCTCTCCGATGGGCACCCCCATGAGGGTGATGCGATAGGCGCCAGGAGCAAGCTCCAGGTTGTCACGTATGTGTACCGCAGGAATCAGAAAACCAAGCTCCTGGGAAAGTTTCCGTCTGACGCCCCGGATACGGTTCATGAGCTGGCCACCTTGCTCCTTGTCCAGCAGGGGAATCAGGCGGTATCCGACTTCCAGCCCCACAGTGTCCACCTGAGCCACTTCCTCCCAGCTGAGTTCGGCTTCATTGCCATCAGGGGATACTGGGTTTTGCTCTTCGGTTTCTTCAACCTTTGGCTGGGACTGTTTCATTTGCAGCAACCAGGCGCCCCCGGCGAGCAGCCCGGCCAGCAACAGGAACACCAGATTGGGCATACCCGGAACCAGACCGAGTATGCCGACGATGGCAGCAGTCACCACCAGGGCCTTGGGATTGCTGAACAGCTGGTCGGCAATCTGCTGCCCCATATCCTTGGCCGCAGTGACGCGGGTCACGATAATGGCTGCGGCTGTGGACAGCACCAGTGAAGGAATCTGCGCCACCAGGCCGTCACCAATGGTCAGCAAGGCATAGTTGTGCGCCGCCTGGAAGAAATCCAGCCCGTGCTGAGCCATGCCAATCGCCAGGCCGCCAATCACATTGATCAGCAGAATGAGAATGCCTGCAATCGCATCTCCCCGCACGAATTTGCTGGCGCCATCCATAGCGCCGTAGAAATCGGCTTCGCTGGCAATTTCTTCCCGCCGTTCCCGCGCCTGATCCTGAGTGATCAGGCCCGCATTGAGGTCGGCATCCACCGCCATCTGCTTGCCCGGCATGGCATCTAGGGTAAAACGGGCGCTCACTTCCGAGATGCGTCCAGCGCCCTTGGTGACCACGACAAAGTTGATGATGGTGATGATGGCAAAGACGATAAGCCCCACGGCATAGTTACCGCCAACCACGAACTCACCAAAGGCCTGTATAACCTTGCCGGCGGCATCTCCCCCATTGTGACCTTCCAGCAGCACCACCCGGGTGGATGCCACATTGAGGGAAAGGCGCAACAGGGTGGCGACCAGCAGCACCGTGGGAAAAGCCGCAAAATCCAGGGGCCTGTGAGTGTACAGAACCACCAGTATGACCATCAACGCGATGGCGATATTGAAGGTGAACAGCACATCCAGCGCCATGGGCGGCAGGGGAAGAACCATCATGGACAACATGACGACCAGCATCAGAGGTGTGCCCAGTCCCCGCTGGTGCAATGCTTTGAGATGTCCCATGAATTCCTGTGTCTGCATGATTCAATACCTTTGCTTGCGCTGCTGTATCAGCCGGCTGTTGCCAAGTACTTTGTTTGTCATTTGAACTCGTCCGGCACCGGCAGATCCGTCGGCATGGAAGGTTCCACGCCATCCTGTGACCGGGCCTGGTTCAACTGGTAGATGTAAGCCAGAATATGCGCCACGGCCACATACAACTCCGCCGGAATCTCCTGGTCGATCTCCGTAGTGGCATACAGGGCCCGGGCCAGAGGCGGAGCAGAAACCACCGGCACGCCATGCTTACCAGCAACCTCCCTTATGCGCAGGGCAACCAAGTCAGCCCCTTTGGCCAGAACCCTGGGCGCGCCACTGCCCTCCCGGTCATACGCCAAGGCAACGGCATAGTGCGTGGGGTTGGTGATGACCACATCGGCTTCCGGTAACCGCTCCATCATGCGGCGCTGAGACATTTCTCTCTGCAAGGCTCGGATCTTTCCCTTTACCTCCGGCCTGCCTTCGGTCTCCTTGTTTTCATCCTTGATCTCCTTAAGAGACATTTTCAGCTGCTTGTTGTGCTGGTGGATCTGAAAAGGCACGTCAATGAGGGCAACCAGAATCAGCACGGAACTGAGAACCAGATAAGCTTTGACAAAAAGTGAACCTGCATGTCCAAGGGCGCTGCCCAGGGACTCGTTGGCGAGAAGAAGCAGATCCTCTTTGAGCGACCATAGCAACACCATGGATGCGACCGCCACAAGAAGGAACTTGGCCAGGGTCTTGAGCAATTCCATCAGCCCCTTGGCAGAAAAGATTCGCGCCAGTCCTTTGAGTGGATTGATCTTCTCCACTTTGAAACTGACCGCCTTGGTACTGAAAATCATCCCCCCCATACTGGCCGGGCCTACCAGCGCCGCCACCACCAGGAGGGCAAACAGGGGCGCCATCACCCATAGCCCTTTGCTCACCAGGGAAGAAAACTGCTGCACCAGCGCCACCGGATCCATGGCCATGCTGCGCTCGATGACCAGCCCCTTTCGCATGATAGTGGCCAGGTTTCCAACCATCAGGGAGCCCAGGCCCCAGAACCCCAGGGCCGATATCATCAACAAGAGCGTGCTATTGAGTTCCCGGGAGCGCGGCACCTGCCCTTTTTCACGCGCCTCTCTGAGCCGTTTGGGCGTGGGTTTTTCAGTACGTTCTTCAGAGTTTCCACCAGACATCCATGATCTCCTGTTATGTCGCTATCAGCTGTCTGATGAATCCCAACGCATCCATAAATATTCTGGAAAAATGATCCGTCAGTGAGGGAAGCACCAGAACCAGCAGGGCGAATCCGGCCATGATCATGACAGGGAAACCCACTGCGAATATATTGAGTTGAGGCGCAGCCTTTGACGCCACGCCGAAAGCAATATTGACCAGCAGCAGGCCGGCCACAGCCGGCAATGCCACCAGCAGCCCGCCTGAAAACATGTAAGCCCCCCAGTACGCAAGGGCCTTGATTTGTTCCACTGGCGGGTACACCGCGCCGACAGGCAATAGCCGGAAACTTTCCGCCATCAGTTCGATGAAGATCAGGTGCCCATCCAGAGAAAGGAACAGCAGTGTCACCATGATCAGCAGAAACTGGCTTATCACCGGTACCTGCACACCATTTTGCGGATCCACGGCAGAAGCGAAGCCCAGTCCCATGGCCATGGCTATACTCTGGCCGGCGATGACAAACACGGCAAAGACCAGCTGCAGCATGAAGCCCATAGCAAGCCCTGTGACGATCTGGCTGAACCCGATCAGGAAGGCTTCACCGCTGATCAGATCCACCGCTGGCGGACTCGGCAGCACGGGCAACAGTATCCAGGCTATCAGAGCCGCCAGCAGAACCCGCACCCTGACAGGCAGGCTGGACGCGGAAAAGACAGGTGCGGACACGAACATGGCGCCGACGCGCATAAACGGCCACAGCAGTCCCGCCGTGGTATTCAGTAGATCCGCGCCATTGAACTGGAACATGCCGCTCAGCCGCCTCCCACCAGATCCGGAATACTGTGAAACAGTTGAATGGTGAAATCGGTGATCAACCCGAGCATCCAGGGGCCCGCCACCACCAGGGCCAGCACCAGCACCATGAGCTTTGGGATGAAGCTCAGTGTCATTTCCTGTATCTGGGTGGCTGCCTGCAGCACGCCAATGAGCAAGCCGATCACCAGGGCTGAAAGCAGCAGGGGCGCTGCCAGCATGATGGTCACTGTAAGGGCATTTTGGCCGACCCCAAGAATGGTTTCCGGCGTCATGACCTGGCCTGCGCTGCTGTTCTGCCTGTTGTCATCACAAGATTCATCTCCTCTACATGTAAAAACTGGACGCCAGGGTTCCCATAATCAAAGACCACCCATCTACCAGTACGAACAGCATGAGTTTGAATGGCAGGGAGATGATCATGGGAGACAGCATCATCATGCCCATGGCCATGAGAACACTGGCCACCACGAGATCGATGACCAGGAAAGGAAGAAAGATCAGGAAACCGATCTGGAAAGCGGTTTTTAGCTCACTGGTGACAAATGCGGGCAACAACAGGGAAAACGGCACCTCATCACGAGAAGGCAGACTGCTGCGCCCGGAGATGCGCGTGAACATCAACAGGTCTGCCTGCCGGGTCTGATCCAGCATGAAGCGCCGAAACGGGCTGGCTGCATTCTCCAGGGCCTGTTCTGCAGCCATCTGGTCATCCAGGTAGGGTTTGAGACCCGTGTCATAGGACTGCTCGAACACCGGCGCCATGATAAATATGGAAAGAAACAGTGAGAGGCCGATGAGAATCTGGTTGGAGGGTGTCTGCGCTGTACCCAGAGCCTGCCGCAATATGGCAAGAACAATGATCACCCTGGTAAAGGAGGTCATCATGATGAGGGCAGCCGGCAACAGGCTCAGAACCGTCATGAGCAACAGGATCTGTATGCTCACGCTGTAGGTCTTTGCACCGCCTGTGCCCGGCGTCACGGTGACGGCAGCAAAACCCCCTTGTGCTTCTGCGGCGCCGCCATACACCAGCACCATCCCCAGGACAGCCAGCAGCAGGATAACTTTCCGGCTCATGACGGCGGTTCTGGCTGCAGAAGAAAACGGCATCCACATATCAGCTCTCCTTGCTCTGTGTCTTCTCCAGCAGTTCAGAGATCTTCTCTCCGAATCCGCCAGCATCCGTCACTGCTCCCTCCAGGGGCTGATCCAGCACATGCAAGGTGCGGAGGCTGCCCGGCGCCACGCCTACCAGCAGTTGTTGCTCTCCCACCTGGACCAGGACAATCCGTTCCTTGCCGCCCAGAGAGATGCCGCCCATAAGCCGCAAACCTCTTGCCTGCAATGTCCGGGATCTGGAAAGCCGCCTGGTCAGCCAGGCAAGGACCAGCACAAGAGCCAGTACAACACCGAGACTGCCAAGCACCTGGATCAGTTGTTGTCCAACATCCATGCCTGATCCGGCCACGGCATTTCCAAGGAGATCGCCACCTTTCCCCGGCACTTCGGGCATCAAGCCCGTGTATGAAAACAGCCCCATGCTCCCGTTCCCTATCGCAGTTTCTTGACTCTTTCCGCAGGGCTGATGACATCCAGAAGACGTATCCCGAACTTGTCATTCACAACCACCACTTCTCCATGAGCGATCAAGGTGCCGTTGACCAGCACATCCATGGGTTCACCCGCCATCCGGTCCAGTTTGACCACGGACCCCCGGTTCAGACGCATCAGTTCTTCGATGGTCATCTGCGTCGTGCCGATCTGCATGGAAAGGGTCACGGGAATATTGAGAATGACATCGAGATTCGGCTCGATGCCTTCCATGTCTTCCTCATTCTCCAGGGCATCGAACTCAGCATTCCGGTATTCCTCTTGGCTGGCCTGAACACCCGACGCTGTTTCCTCTGCATCTGGCGGCAACGGCGTGTCTTCTGCACCGGCCTCCATCTTCGGCGGCACTTCCGCTTCTGGCAGAGATTCCGATTCTGCCGCTGTTGTGGCTGCTTGCTCACTCATGTTCAACTCCTGTGCTTTGATGCTTTGCCTGCAACCGCGTGTGAGACAGCGGTTCCAGTATCTTGATGGCGTTTCTGCCTTTTGCGATGCCAAAAGCCCCCTGAATCACCGGCACTCCCGCTGCCCTGAGGTTGACGCTGTCTTCCAGGTCGATGGGTATGACATCGCCCGGCTGCAGTCTCAGAATCTCCCCCAGGCTCTTTGGCACCTCCACCAGGTTGCTGTCCAGCTCGACCTTGACCTTGAGCAGGTCAGCCTGCAGCGCCTTGAGCCATGCACTGTCACCCTTGTCTTCCACAGAAGGCATACCCGGCTCAAGACGATCCCTGATGGGCTCCAGCATGTTGAGGGGCATGGCAAGTTCAAAAACACCCCCGCCTCCGCCCAGGTTGATTTCTATGCTGGTAACAGCCACCAGTTCCGACGGGGTTGTGATGTTTACGAAATGGGGGTTGGTTTCGAGCTTGTTGAACTCGAACTCCAGAGACGCCACCGGTGCCCATGCTTTGCTCATGTCGTCCATTGCCAGGTCGATGATGAGCTGTATCACTCTTCGTTCTGTGGGCGTGAATTCAGCGCTTACACGACCACTTTGAAAACGCCCTTCACCACCGAAATAATTGTCCACTGCAATGAATACCAGCTTGGCATCCATGACCAGGAGCATTTGTCCCACCAGAGGGGAAACTTGGAGCAGATTGATGCTGGAGGGCATATCCAGGCTGTCCATGTATTCCGCGTACTTGATGAGCCTGGGTTCGCCCAGTGCCATTACCGGGGTGTGCTTCAGAAGGCGGTACAGGCTGATGGTAAAATGCCGGACAAAGCGTTGATGAACGGTATCCAGCACCGGCAACTGATTTCTTGGCAAGTACTCTTGCTCATTGAAATCAAAGGACTGGATTTCGGCATTTGCTTCGGGCAGGCCCGTACCTGCTTCGACCTTGCCGCTTTCGACCCCTACCAGAAGGGCATCGATTTCATCCTGGGAAAGTACGCTGTGGTCTGTCATTGGAGTTACTGGGCCACGAATGCCGTAAAATACACGGCTTCAACGCCGTCGATGCCAGCCTCTTGGTACAAGGTGTTGTTCACCTCTTCCAGAGACTCCTTCAGCAGTTTTTCCTTACCCTCGCGAGTAATGACATCTTTGTATTCCTGGGAGCTGAACAGCAGCAGCAGATTGTTGCGCAGCATGGGCTTGTACTGATCCACGGCTTCGATCACCTCGGGATCTCTGGACATCAGTTCCACGCTCAGCTGCATGAACCGGGCCTGGCTCTGATCCTTGAAACTTACAACGAAAGCAGGATCCAGGCCGCTGAACAACGGGGGTTCGTTACTTCTTTTCTTTCTCTTCTTCCTGGCAGCAGGTTCTTGTACCGCCTCTACCCCCGCATCGACATCCCCTGCCCCGGCATCGCCTTTCATCATCAGGAAATACCAGGCAGCGCCACCGCCTCCACCCAGAACAAGAATTCCTGCTAGCAGGATAACGATGAGTTTGAGCTTGGAGGATTTCTTGCCTTTACCCTCTACATCCAGATCCAGATCTTCTTTCTTTGCCACGGTCAGCCCTTTCTATGTAGTTGCAATCACATAGATTCAGATGCATGAGTCGTGCCAACTGTGTTGTGCCACGAGTTATCCTCTCTTCCACCGACAGAAATACCTTCCTGGGATTCGTGGCATGAGAAAGACATTTGGCAGGAATGCTGCCGACAGTGCAATTTAACTTATTGATTAATATATTTATTTGCCCCTATAAAGAGACTCCCCATGCCCGGCAGTCAGCCTTTCAAACTGTTGCCTGGCAACACTGCAAACGGCTGGCTGCACTGATGCTCCTGCATCCGCGCTGAATTGTTGTCATCCTGGATGCCAGATACTTGACAGATTGGCCGGGCTGCTCCGTCATTTACCCGTCTCTCCCGGGAACTGCCATGGGAATGTCTGAAGACGTACAAGGGTGCCCCTGGACTCCAGCCCACACGGGTAGCCCCCTTGTTGTTGCCGGGATCAACAATGGGTGGCGCGATGGAATTCTTTTACAGCGTGTAGGCCAAGGGACAATGTGCAGACGTCTTCAGCATCCGGTCAGGCGTAGAAATCCAGACCTGGCTCTCCAGCACCTCGCTTTGATGAACGCCGGCCCGTATCCGATATGGGGGAATGATCCTCTTTTTCCATCACTGGGGACATTGGCCCTGTGGTGAAGTGACCATCCTGCGGCTCCTGCTGCTGGCCGTGTGCAGTATCCTGTCCACCAACATCGACATCACCAAGATTCATTCCGGTAGCAGCAAACATCTCCCTCAACCGGGGCAGACTCGCCTCCACCGCATCACGAACGGCTGCATGCTGGCTGGAAAAAGCAATATTGGCCGAATCGCCTTCCACACGCAGTTTGATGTCGAGACTGCCAAGGTGGGATGGGTTCAGTTTGATATGCAACTGGCGAAGCTGCTTTTTTCCCGCCTGAAGTACCTGATTGGCCAGATTCTGCTCCCAGGCCTCGTGACCCAGAGGCACTCCGATCTCCTGCTGCCTGGGGGCAATTCCCGCCTGCGGAACAGTGTAGGCTGCGCCACCTTGTGGAGATGACTGTCTTGCTACCGCCGCAGGCATGCCGCTTTCCGTGCCTGGCTGTGAACCCAAGGACACACCAGGCTTCCTGCTGTCTTCGCCAGCAGGAGTGACAAACCGCGACCCTGGCTCCAGTTCGGGCTGTTGTTTTCCTAAGGTCACGGGTTGCGTTGTAGCATTGTGAAAGCTTTTCTGTTTTACGCCGGTGGCCTTGATGGGGATGTTCTTTCTTCCGCCTGGCAGGTTCTGCCCCGCCAAAGCGAAAGAAACGCCGGTTGCTTGGGCAGCAACGGGTATTTCACGCCGGGGAGAAGCGTCCATCACCTTTTTAACTGCGTCGGCAGCCAAGGACATCAATGCAGGCTCAGGCGCCAGTTTGTGGGCGGAGCGGGAAGGAGAAGGATCATGCTGCCGGTTTGCCTGTTCTCCAGTCGGCAACATATGAATGTCTTTGGAGACGAAGGATGACAGGGGGCTGGTGTTTTCACCGTACATTTTTTGTGCAGGAACCCCTGCGGTCGGGGCAGCTTCGCGGTACCTTGTCTGTCCCATAAAAGAAACTCCCTCATTCCCTTGAAGCGCTCTTATACCGGAATCGGCATTTGCGGGGCCATCAAAGGCCGTTTCCGGCAATGATGTGGCCCTGGATGAGGAGTTCAGCGGAAGCATGGACAACACAGAAGCCCTTTCAAACGGCTGTCCGTCAGGATTCTGCCCTGGCTTCTGCACCAGGTAGTCACCATTCATATCAGAAGCACCCTGAATCGGGAGAAATGTTGCATTGTTCCAGGAAAGCGGCTGATCCTGGGAGGCTTCTGCTCCCGAACGACTGTTGGATAGTGTGCCAGACAGACCTGTCACGGGTATTCTGTGGCTTTCCATAGGCTGAATGGGAATAATCCAAGGGGAATCATCGCTCTTCATCCGGGGAAAATCTCCCGTCCAAGCATCAGTGATATCCGCCAAAGACTGATCATCTGTACCATCATCCTCTTCCAGCATCAAGGATGCATCAGTAGCAAATTCAAATACACTTGCAGAAGCATCACTATGCTCCCCACTGCCAGAGCCCTCCTGCAACGGCAAATGTTTGCCGGTCGGCGGCAAAGCTGCCGGTAGCTTCACAGCAGACCTGGCTGCGCCACTCTCCAACCCCAGAGCATAACGGTAGGCGCCTGAAAATCCCCCTTCAAGTACAGTAGTAAGCGCATTGTCCTTTGACAACATGAATTTGTATTCGCCTGTTCCCATTGAAGCACTGCTGTTTCCTTCCATGGAATCCGACAGGCCAAGTCCCGCAAACGAAATATTCATCCCACTGCTCCGCAATTGTTGATGGTGTCTTCACACATTATTGCAATATCAATGCCAACCCCTCAGTAATCGGGAAATCTGGCCAACCACTCCTGGCCGTACCGTCTTCTTTCTCCACACCAGGAGCCTTAAGGAAGTACAGATGCGGCCGACTATCTCTTCGGGCAACAACATTTGTTCTGTTAACAGTAAGAAACACACACCACAGCTACGGGCGCAGCATCATGGACAAGAATCCTCCTCAGACCGGATTGGAGAAACAGCATATGTCAGGCGGCACCGCCAAAATACTGTTGGCAGAAGACAACAAAGTCAGCCAGCAGATAGCAACAGTCATGCTGAATTCTCTGGGTTACGACCTGGATATCGTCTGCAATGGAGAGGAGGCTGTTCAGGCTTTTTCAAGAGAAGACTACAGCCTGATACTCATGGATTACCGTATGCCGGGCATCAATGGCCTCGAAGCTACCACCAGAATCCGTGAAATGGAAGAAGCTGCGGGTATTTCCCCCACACCGATTCTTGCACTCACAGCGTCTGACGACGAAAAGACCAGAAACGCTTGCCTGGCGGCAGGGATGGATGACTTCCTGCACAAACCCCTGAAAAAACCCGACCTGATAAGAAAGCTTACTCATTGGCTACAGATCAAGGAATGCGACCTGCGCTCCTCCCGGGAACAGCTCGCGATAACAGAGGCATCCAACAATCGTGAGATCCTGGATGGCAGGGCTATTGAACGGCTGCGAGAACTGGATCAGGACACAGGGAACGCCATTCTCGACCGAACCATCACGCATTTTCTGCAGCAAGCGCCAAAGGACATGAGCGCCATTCGCGAAGCGCTGAGACGCAGAGACAGAAAGAAGCTCGGTTTTCTGGCGCACAACCTGAAATACTACAGCGCAACCCTTGGAGCCAACGAACTTGCTCACGATTGCCGGACGCTGGAAAAACTCTCTCAGGCGGGAAAATGGGAAGAATTGGTGGAGCTCGCCAGAAAAATGGACAGCAGCCTGAAACCCGCCGCAGATGCGCTTCGCAGGATTTTACAGAAACACCCGGGGCTCAACCAGGAAACACGTCCCTATTCATCCCAGCCCTCCCGGGAAAAACTGTTATTGGTCGATGATGATCCGGTTTTCCGCCAGACTACCAGTGATGTTTTGTCCGTAGCAGGATACAAGGTACTGGAAGCCAGTCATGGCACAGAAGCCCTGTCCATGGCATTGCGCCATCAACCCGATCTTCTGTTACTGGACGCTGTCATGGAGAACATGGATGGCTTCGAGGTTTGTACTCGACTGCTCAAGTTTCCATCCCTGTCAGATACACCAGTTATCATGGTAACCGGACTGGACAACAATGAATCCGTGGAGAAAGCCTATGCAGCGGGCGCATCAGGTTTTGTCATC
>Ga0256832_1001883_pt1 | contig 14316 bp, 9 predicted proteins | sample 134614metaG_FD_190534 | JGI IMG/M metagenome (GOLD analysis project Ga0256832, IMG submission 190534) | Hydrothermal vent microbial communities from Lau Basin, Pacific Ocean - 134-614 | ecosystem: Environmental > Aquatic > Marine > Hydrothermal vents | place: Pacific Ocean: Lau Basin | collected...
CTCTTCGACCAACACGAGCAGGAAGCCCAGACGCTCGGTGATGCGCTCAGCCGCGCCGGCTTCGCCGTGGCCTACAACGCCCCCTACTCAGGGAGAGAGGGGCTGATCTACAGCGTCGAGCGACACGCGCGGACTCATGGGCGCGTGGCCCTCGAGCTGGAGGTGCGCCAGGACCGATCCGTCGACCCCGCGTTTCGCCAGCGCCTCGTCTCGGCCCTCGCGCGCTTCTTCGCCTGCTGAAGAGGTTCTCTTCCCTCGCTCAATCGCTCGGGATCAGGTCGCGCCCCGCCGGGCAAGCCACCTCGACGCCCGTCGGCCCATCCTCGGTCCGGAGGATCTTGAACTCGACGCGCCGATTCCGCTCCCAGGCCGCCGGGTTGCTCCGCGGGTCGACGGGGCAGCGTTCGCCGTAGCCCGCACTTCGGAGGCGCTCGCGCGCCACTCCTCGCTGCACCAGGGCCTCGACGACCGACGCTGCACGGTCGCGGGTGAGGCGAATGTTGTAGTCGTCGTCACCGCGCTCGTCGGCGTGCCCCTGGACCTCGACCAGAGTGATCTGCGGGTTGCCGTTGAGGGTGGCCGCGACGGCGTCGATGATGGGGTAGGAGCGCTCCTGAATCACCGCGCTGTCCGTCTCGAAGTAGATCTTCTCGAGGATGATGATGCTGTTGTCCTCGATGACCACCGAGCCTCGGTCCGGGCAGCCGTCTTCGTCCTCGAAGCCGTTGTAGGTCTCGGGGTCGTTCGGACAGCCGTCGTCCACATCCAGGATACGGTCGTGATCGTTGTCCGGGTCGGGGCAGCCGTCCTCGTCCTGGAAACCGTCCATGTCCTCGGGGTCGTTCGGACAGAGGTCGTCGGGGTCGAGGATGCCATCGTTGTCGTTGTCGGGATCGGGGCAGCCGTCCTCATCCTGGAAGCCGTCGCGGTCTTCCGGATCGTCGGGGCACTCGTCCACGTCGTCGAGGATGCCGTCGCCGTCCCGGTCCCCTTCGTTGCCTTCGGGGCAGCCGTCCTCGTCGGCGTCGCCGTCGCGATCCTCCGGGACGAGCGGGCACTCGTCGTCGTCGTCGAGGATGCCGTCCCGGTCGTTGTCCGGGTCCGGGCAGCCGTCCTCGTCGGCGAAGTTGTCGTAGTCCTCGGGCTCGTCGGGGCACTGGTCGACGTCGTCCTTGTAACCGTCGCCGTCTCGGTCCCCGATGGACGGCTCGAAGATGAACGCCGCGGTAAAGCGCATGTCCGCCGCCTGCAACGAGTTGCGCGTGATGCCCGCACCGCCGGCGAGCATCAGGTAGCTGTTGGCCTGCACGAAGATCTTCAAGCCCAGGAGCGCCTCGGCGCTGATGGCCCCGCTCGTACCGAACTCGGTGACGATCTGCGCACCATACGCCTCCATCACGATGTCGAGGGAGTCCGCCGCTCGGATGCTCGCGCCGAGTCCGAAGGTGAGCAGGTCGTTGTAGGTAACGTTCGTGCCCGGGTCCGTCAGCATCGGCATGGTCGCGTTTGCCCCGCTGGGCATCGTCCTCCCGCCCAGCGGAACCGTCGCGCCATCGCCGACGTTCAGACGGTATCCCAGCTCCAGACCGAGGCGAAAACGCCGAACGGGACGCCACTCGACAATGGCGCTGGGCCAGAGCGTGAACCCGGGCTCTCCAGAAAAGTGCCGGTGGTCACCCGTCGGCAGCTGCGCGCGCAAGATCGCGGCGAGCCCGATGGGGTTCTGCTCGGCCCGCAAGATACGAACCTTCGCATGGATGCGGAGGTCACCGAGGCCCTGTTCGTCCAGCCCCTGCGTCGCGTTGAAGGGGACGTCGTTGTAGACGCCAGGGACACTGACGTTCGGCCCCTGGATGAACCCAACGGGCAACTGGACGCCAACGACGACGTAGTTGAACAGACCAAAGTTGAGGTGCAGGGTGCCCGTAAAGTAGTTGTCGACGAGGTGGGAGGTCCGCTGCGCCTCGCCCGCGAGCACCCCGTCGTCGTTCTCGAAACCGCGAAACGGCAAGATGTTGCGGCCGTAGTCGAGCACGAGACCGAAGCTGAAGTCGGTGTGCCCAAGGATGTCGGTGCCGTTGACCGTCAGGTGGCCCTTCGAATCGACGGCAGGCCGGAACAGGTGCAGGTCCATCCCCCCGTTGGTCAACCCACCGGGCACCTGGGCCCCCGCGGTCGTGGCCGCAGAGACCACCGTCATCACAACCAGAGCTCGGAACAACGAGCGCAACATTCCACTCCTCCTGCGCGCCCCTGGGCGCGGCGCCGGGAGTAGCACGCCCGCCTACATCGGCGCAACGGAACGCTCCGCGCCCGAACGAACGCCGCCGAACGAGCCGCTCAGAGCTGGCGCCGGTACTGGTTGGCCTGGCGGCTGTTGGGGAAACGGCCGATCAGCTGCTCGATGGTCCGACGCGCCGCGCCGCTATCGCCGATGGCCTTGTAGGCCTCGATGAGCACGCCCATGGCCCTCGGGGTATTCGCCCGCCCGGCCAGCCGCCGCGCCACGCAGCGCTGGTTGTAGCTGCACTCCCTCAAGACGGTGCTGGGATCCACAGCCCCGCCCATGGCCGTCGGCTGCATCTCGGACGCGGGCGGAGCCGAAGAACGTTCGACCATGCCCGACGGACGCTCGCGCATCCGCGGGGGCCGACGAGCCGTCACCCCCATCCTCTGGGTGGGCCCCGGGCGCTCCGCCTGGCGCAGGATATCGTTCGCCGCGTTCTGGAAATGTGCGGGCAGATCGGGCACGGAGAGCACGTTGTTGGCGTAGCTCGTCGCCAGCGCCCGATCCCCGCTCGCGAGCGCCTCCGTGGCTCGCTCGAGGCTGAAGCTGGCGAAGCGGTCCCGCGCCAGCTGCACCTCCGGGCGGCGGCGCAGCGGGCTGTCCTCCGGCAGCTCCTCGAAGGCAAAATACGCCTCGTCGTAGCGCTCGGCTTCGAGGGCCTCGACGCCCCGGTCGAAGGCCGCCCGGATCTGACCGGCGGCCTGCGCGTCGCTCGCACATTGGGTGGCGCCGGCATGCCCTGGCGCGAGCTCGAGGGCCTGCGATGCGGCCGCCCGCGCTGCCTCAAAATCGCCGGCCTCGACCGCCTGCCGGCATCGCTCGACGAGCGGGATGGCGGCCGCCGCCGGGTCCGTCCCCCCTCCCGCCCCTGGCGGCGCGGGATCGGCCGGCGGCGGCGTCCCCTGCTCGACGACCGCCCCACCGCCTGTGGGCTCGACCGTCTCGCCGCCGGACAGCGCGATCGCCGCGCCCACACCGACCGCGACGAGGACGATCACCGCCGCGGCGATGAGGGGAACCTTGCTGCTCGTCGGCTCTTCAGGGAGGTGCAACGCGTCCATCTGGACGGTGCGATCGGCCTCGAAGACGTACGCCTCGCCCGCGCCGACGTACCGGAAACGCACCTGACCGAGCTCGAGGACGTCCCCGCTCTTCAGCAGGGCCTCGCGCACGTCTTCCCCGTTGAGGCGCACCCCGTTGGCGCTTCCGAGGTCGACGAGCTTGATCGCCTCGCCCTCGAGCCTCACCTCCGCGTGCTCGCGGGAGATCGAGCGGTGATTGACCCAGACATCGAGATCTTCCGCGCGACCGATACGCATCCCACTGCGGGTAAGCGCGAACTCTGCGCCCGGTGCCGGCGGCGTCAGCATCACCAAGCGCGCAGGCGGCGCGGGCCCTGCGCCGGGAGCGACGGCGGTCGGTGCCTCGGCCCCGGCACCCGCGTCGCTCTGCACCGCCAGGACATAATCCCCAATGGTGACCTGATCGCCCTCGGCGAGGGGACGCTCCCCCTCGATGCGGCGACCGTTGATCTTCACGCCGTTGTAGGAGTTGAGGTCTTCGAGGATGTAGACGCCGTCGACCTTGCGCAGCCGCGCGTGGCGTCGGGACACGTTCCGCTCCGTGAGCCGGATCGTGTTGCCCTCCTTGCGCCCAATGGTGATCTCGTCGCGCACGAGGGGGACGACTGTCGTCTTCCCTTCGTCGTCCGAAATGACGAGCTTGAACATCGGTTGGCGTCCGGTGCTTTCGCCCCCGCCCCAGGACCCCGAATTGGGCCCCTTACGACGGGGAATTACGCAACAAATGCGGTGCAAGGGGGATGGTACCCGGGCCACCGTTGCTGTCAATCGGCGCATCCCCGAGCCTGCGCTTTTCGTCGGGCGGCCCGCGCTTTGCGTCGGACGGCCCGCGCCCCTTGGCCTCCCCGGCTCGGCGTGCCAACCTGGCGCGGAGGCCCGTGATCCCGCGCCCCAAGGCGACGCCCCTTTTTCTGCTGCCGTGCTTGCTGCTGCCGGCAGCCTGCGGCGACGACGCTCCCCCCGCGCCGCCGACGCCGGACAGCGCCCGACTCGACGCGGGGACGATCCGCGACGCCGCTCGGGGCGACGCCAACCGACGGCGCGACGCGGCGGTGCTGCCGCCGGCGGATCTCGAGGTCGTCCTCCCCTACGAAGGCCCCGCGGTGGTCGTCGAGCGCTCCATCGACGCCGATCCAGGCCAGCTCGACATCCACTTCTCCGTCGATACGACCGGCTCCTTCGGCGGCGAGATCGATGCGCTCCAGCGAGACCTCAGCGATCGCCTCGTGCCGGAGCTCGAGGATCGCGTCGACGACGTCGCCTTCGGGGTCTCTCGCTTCGAAGATTTCCCGGCAGACCCCTATGGCTTCCCGGACGACCGCCCCTTCGAGCTCCTCACGCCCATCACCACCCGCCGCGCCCAGGTCCGTTCGGCCGTCGCCCGCCTGGACCAACCGCTCGGCGCCGGCGGGGACCTGCCCGAGAGCGGCTACGAAGCGCTCTACCAGATCGCCACCGGCGTGGGTTTCGAGGCGCTCGGGGTGCAGTACATCCCGCCCTTCGCCGGCGGAGGGGCGGGACCCCTCGGCGGCGTGGGCTTTCGCGAAGGGGCGCTCCACGTCGTCGTGCAGGCCACCGATGCGCCCAGCCACGGGCCGGATGGCTACGCCGGCCCCTTCGCCGCATCCCACGGTCTGGAGGACGTGGTCGCCGCGATGCTCGCCCTCGACGCGAAGGTGCTTGGCGTCGCCAGCAGCGAGAGCGCCCGTCCCCAGCTCGAACAGCTTGCCCGGCGCACCGGCGCGGTGATTCCACCGACCTCAGGGGAATGCCCGACGGGCGCCGAGGGGGCCGGGCGCCCGCCGACCGAGGGAACCTGCCCCCTCGTCTTCGACATCGGCGGCGACGGAGAGGGGCTGTCGTCGGCGGTGGTGGACGCCATCGTGCGCCTCCTGGACACGGTTCGCTACGAGGCCGTCTACGGGCTCGCGCTCGACGACCGGCTCGGGTTCGTGGAGGCCATCGAGGCGAAGGCCGCGACCACCGATGACGGAACCCCGCCGCCTGCGCGCGCGGACGAGCGCCCCGCGGACGGCATCGACGACACCTTCCTCGACGTGCGCGTCGGCACGAAGCTCCGCTTCGCCGTGCGGCTGCGCAACCTCGTGCTGCCGCCGGCGGACTACGACCAGCACTTTCGCCTGACGGTTCGCATCGTCGGTGGAGGGCTCGTCCTCGACGAGGCGACGATCCGCGTCGTGGTCCCCTTCGGGCGCGTCGATGGAGGGGCCTTGGCGCCGGACGCCAGCGCCGACAGTGGACCCGCGGACGGTGGACCGGACGCCGGCGCCGAGGGTGGACCGGACGCCGGCGCCGAGGGTTCCGACGGCGGACTCCCCGGAGACGCCGCGTGAAGGCATGGACCCTGGTCTTGACCGCCGCCCTGGGATGCGCCCCGACCGCGGGCGGCATCCACGCCCGGATGGGCTACAGCGAGGAAGGGGGCCTGCGGGTGGTGGACGTCCCGCCGGGACCCGCCGCGGAGGCAGGCCTGAGACCCGACGACCGGATCGTCCGCATCGACGACGAACCCGTGCGCGCGCTCTCGATGCAGGAGATCGTCGAGCGCCTGCGCGGCCGAGCCGGCACGAAGGTGAGCCTCGAAGTGTTGCGCGACGGGGAGTTCCTTCGGCTGGAGGTGGAGCGGACGCCCTACGAGCGTTGAACCTCACATGTTGCGACGGTATCGGCCACCCACCTCGTAGAGCGCGTCCGAGATCTGACCGAGGCTGCAGACCTTGGAGGCCTCCATCAGGGCCTCGAAGAGGTTGCCCTGCGCGACGGCGGTGCGCTGCAGCTCCCCGAGGGCGCTGGGAGCCACGTCGGCGTTGCGACGCTGGAACGCGCGCAGCGAGGCGATGGCGTAGTCGCGCTCATCCTTCGTCGAACGGATGACCTGCTCGGGGATGATCGTGGGGGATCCGCGGTCGTCGAGGAAGGTGTTGACACCAACCACCGGGAGCTCTCCCGAGTGCTTGAGGGACTCGTAGTAGAGCGACTCCTCCTGAATCTTGGTCCGCTGGTACATACGCTCCATCGCCCCGAGCACGCCGCCCCGATCGCTGATGCGCCGAAACTCTGCGTAGACGGCTTGCTCTACGAGGTCGGTGAGCTCGTCGATGATGAAGCTCCCCTGCAAGGGGTTCTCGTTCTTCGCGAGCCCCAGCTCCTTGTTGATGATGAGCTGAATGGCCAGCGCTCGTCGGACGCTTTCCTCCGTCGGCGTCGTGATCGCTTCGTCGTAGGCGTTCGTGTGGAGGGAGTTGCAGTTGTCGTAGATCGCGTAGAGCGCCTGGAGCGTGGTGCGGATGTCGTTGAAGGCGATCTCCTGCGCGTGGAGCGAACGGCCGCTCGTCTGGATGTGGTACTTCAGCTTCTGCGAGCGCGGACCGCCGCCGTACTTGTTCTTGATGGCCTTCGCCCAGATGCGCCGCGCCACGCGGCCGATGACCGAGTACTCGGGGTCGAGGCCGTTCGAGAAGAAGAACGAGAAGTTCGGCGCGAAGTCGTCTATGCGCATGCCTCGCGCCAGGTAGTACTCGACGAACGTGAAGCCGTTGGCGAGGGTAAACGCGAGCTGGGTGATGGGGTTCGCCCCGGCTTCGGCGATGTGGTAGCCGCTGATGGAGACCGAGTAGAAGCGCGTGACCTGGTGGTCGATGAAGTATTGCTGGATGTCACCCATCATGCGCAGCGCGAACTCGGTGCTGAAGATGCAGGTGTTCTGCGCCTGATCCTCCTTGAGGATGTCCGCCTGCACCGTCCCGCGGACCTGCCGCAGCACATCGGCCTTGACGCGCTCGTAGGTCTCCCGCGGGAGGACCTGGTCTCCGGTCACGCCCAAGAGCCCGAGCCCGAGCCCGTCGTTGCCCTCCGGCAGCGCGCCCCGGTAACGCGGACGCGGCAGCCCCTTGGCGCGGTAGATCGCGTCGATCTCGGCATCGACGGCGTCCAGGCGCCCCTCGGCGCGCAGGTACTTCTCGCAACCCTGATCGATGGCCGCGTTCATGAAGAACGCGAGGATCATCGGCGCCGGACCGTTGATGGTCATCGACACGCTCGTCTTCGGGTCGACGAGGTCGAAGCCGCTGTAGAGCTTCTTCGCGTCGTCGAGGGTGGCCACGCTCACCCCCGAGTTGCCGATCTTGCCGTAGATGTCGGGGCGCGGGTCCGGGTCCTCCCCGTAGAGAGTCACCGAGTCGAAGGCCGTACTCAGGCGCTTGGCGGGCATCCCCGACGACAAGTAGTGGAAGCGTTTGTTCGTGCGTTCGGGGCCACCTTCCCCGGCGAACATGCGCGCCGGGTCCTCGCCTTCGCGCTTGAGCGGGAAGACCCCGCCAGCGAAGGGAAACTCCCCCGGCACATTCTCGGTCAGGCACCAGCGCAAGATCGCCCCCCAGTCGCGCCACCGCGGTAGCGCGACCTTGGGCACCTTCGTGTGGCTCAGCGACTCCCGAAAGAGGTCCACCTCGACGGTCCTGCCGCGCACCTCGTAGGCGAACTTCTCGGCTCGGTAGCGGGCGACCTTGGCGGGCCACGCGCGCAGCAGCGCTTTGGACTCTGCGGACAGCTCGTCGGTGAGGGCGTCGTAGCGCGCCCTGAGCGCCGCCACCTCCGGGGGATCGTCCGGCCTGGTGTCCGGGTTCGCGAGGGGGGACTCGGGCAACGCCTCGCCGCGGAGCGTCGCCACGGCCCCGGCGATCTGGAAGAGGCGGGTGGCGGCATCGCACTCGCGGTCGACGCGCTCTTGGTAGCGGCCGGCCTCTTCGACGATCTCCGCAAGGTAGCGGACTCGCTCCGGCGGCACGATCGGCACCTTCTTGCTGCCGGCGGCGGACACTTCGAGGGACGACCGCAGCGGCGCGCCTGTCTTGCGGACGATCGTGTCCATGAGGAGCCGGTACAGCCGGTTCGTCCCCGGATCGTTGAACTGCGAGGCGATGGTGCCCACGATGGGCAGGCTCTCGTCCTCGGCGTCGAAGAGCCGGTGGTTGCGCTTGTACTGCTTGCGCACGTCTCGGAGCGCGTCGAGGCTCCCTTGCTTGTCGAACTTGTTGATGGCGATGACATCCGCGAAGTCGAGCATGTCGATCTTCTCGAGTTGCGTCGCCGCGCCGTACTCGCTCGTCATCACGTAAAGCGAAACGTCCGAGTGGTCGGTGATGGCGGTGTCGCTCTGCCCGATACCGCTCGTCTCGACCACCACGAGGTCGAAGCCCGCCGCTTTGCAGATCTCGATGGCGTCGCGGACGTGCTTGCTGACCGCGAGGTTGGACTGCCGCGTCGCGAGCGAGCGCATGTAGGCGCGCGGATTGTCGATGGCGTTCATGCGGATGCGGTCGCCGAGGAGCGCCCCGCCGCTGCGCCGCCTGGACGGGTCGACGGAAAGCACCGCGAGCGATTTCTCGGGAAAGTCCCGCAGGAAGCGGCGCACGAGCTCGTCGACGAGGGAGCTCTTGCCGGCCCCGCCGGTGCCCGTGATGCCGAGGACGGGCACCTCACGGCCCCCGCGGACGCGCCTCGCCGCCTCTCGGATGGCTTCGTGCTGCCCCTCGACGTTCTCGCAGAGGCTGATCAGGCGCGCGATGACCTGGGGATCACGCTCGGCCAGCCGCGAGAGCAGGAGGTCGCGCTCGGCGACCTCGACGGTCGGGAAGTCGCAGCCCTCGAGGACGAGGTTGATCATCCCCTGCAACCCGAGGGCGCGACCGTCGTCGGGGCTGAAGAGGCGCGCGACGCCGTAGGCATGGAGCTCCTCGATCTCGCTCGGCAGGATCGTGCCGCCGCCGCCGCCGAAGATCTTGGTCTTGGCGCCGGCCTCCGCCAGCAGGTCCACCATGTACTTCAGGTACTCGACGTGCCCCCCCTGATAGCTCGTGATGGCGATGCCCTGAGCGTCTTCCTGAATGGCGCAGCGGACGATCTCCGCCACCGAGCGGTTGTGCCCCAGATGAATGATCTCCGCACCGGACGCCTGCAGGATGCGTCGCATGACGTTGATGGCAGCGTCGTGGCCGTCGAAAAGGGACGCCGCCGTCACGATGCGGACGTGGTTCTTGGGGCGGTACGGGGGGACGGTCGGCGGTCCGCTCATGGCCCCTCCATAGCGAGCACCCCGCTCGCTGAAAAGGGGAGGCCTCACGCCCCGTCCAGGCGCCGCGGCCGCCGCCGAAACGCCTGGGCCGTGGGCAGGCGCGCTTGCCGTGGCCCCCAATTGCCGGCATAGCGAGGGGCCGCATGGACCTTCAAGCCCTGCAGGAAGCGCGCGATCTGGTTTGGCTCTACTTGGCCGGGCCCACGCTCGGCCTGGTGGGCCTCGTCCTCACCATCCGACTCCGAGCCCCCCAGTGGCGCCTGCTCCGCCGAGGGTTCGCGGCGCTTCGAGCGCGGCCCCGCGGCGACACCCTGGCCCCCGGCCTGGGCGCGGTGCTGGCCACCGTGGGGGCGGTGGGCGCTGCGGGCGCCGTCGGAGCCGCCACCGCCGTCTCCTTGGGCGGCCCGGGGGTCCTCCCCTATCTCTGGCTCTTCGGCTTCCTCCTCGCTCCGCTGGCCTACGCGGAGACATGGCTGGCCCGAACCGACGCACCGGGCAAGAGCGACGTCGCCGCGAGCGGCTCGCTCCCTCGACGCCTCCGCCGCATGGGCGAGCGCTGGCGACTCCCCTCCCTGGCGCTCACAGCGACCCTCCTCGTGACGGGCTTCGCCTTCGCCGGCGGGGTGCACGGCGGCGCGCTGGCCGAAGCGACCGGACGGCTCCTCCCCGGCAGCGCGCTGGCACTCGTCGGGGGGGCCGCGGCTCTGGGGGCCACCTTCGTCGTCACCAACCGCGGCCACAACATCGCCGGGTGGTTGGGCTTCGCGGGGCTCCTGGTGTTGGCCGGCGCAGCGATCGCCGCCATGGCCTCAAACTTCGGCGACGCGGCGCAAGTCCTCCTGCGGGCGTTTTCGGACGCCTTCGAAGGCGCGCCCCGCAGCGGCGAGTTCACGGGAGCCTTCGCCGGCGAGATCGCCTTCGCCGCGACGCTGCACCTGCTCCCGCCGATCGGCGGCACGGCCGGCACCGTCGGAGCGGTGCACGCGATGGCCGGTGGCAAGACCCGCGACCAGGCCGCCCTCGCGATGCTGGCCCCTCTCTTCTATGCCGTGGTGGCCACGCTGCTCGTCATGGCCTTCGTCGGTACCGGCGTCTTTGGCACACGCTACGCGGACCGACGCCCGCTGATGGAGACACGCATCCATCGGATCGCAGCGGCCTCCGCGGCGCAGCGGGCGGAACCCGACCGGCTCTACGACGGCCTCGTGCGGATCATGGAGGGACGCACGCGCAACCCAGGGCTCTCCGTCGGGACGGCCCGCGGCATGGTCTCCGAGCCACACTTCGAGGTGAACGGAGAGCCCGCGGACATCGCGCTACGGGTGGAGGACGGGGTCGCCTACGAGATCCTCAAGCCGGGCCGCTTCGGAGCCCTGACCCAGCGTCCGTTCCACGAGGCCTACGAAGTCGACGTGGTCGGCGACATGCTCCCGACCGGCGCTGGGCTGCTGCTGCGGGGCATGTCCGAGGGCGGCGGCGACTTGGCGGCGCGCTTCGCGCTCGCGGGCCTCCTGGCGCTGGCCACCGTCGCGTTCGCGGTCTGGGGCTGGGCCCTCGGCCGGAGCCTGCCCACCGACGCCCGCGGCCCCCGGCGGCTGGCGGGACTCCTGCCGGCAGGTGGCGCGGCCCTCGGGGTCGCCGCGGGGCTCCCCTGGCTGCCGGTCCTCGGGAGCCTCGTGGCCGCCGTGAGCGCCTTCTTCGTCGCACTCGTCCTCCTCGGGCTCTCGCGGGAGGTCGCCGAGCGAGCGAAGTAGCGTGGCGCGCATCGACGCCCCCGGCGGCCCGTGTTAGACGGTCCCGCCGGTCCCACCCGTCCCACAGGGGGAGCACGAACATGAGCAAGCGCACCGTCGGCGTCATCGGAGGCAGCGGCCTGTACGCCTTGGAAGGCCTCGCACAGGTCGAGGAACATCGGGTCGAGACGACCTTCGGCGCGCCGTCCGACGCCGTGGTCTCGGGCGTCCTCGGCGACACGCGCCTGCTCTTCCTCCCGCGCCACGGGCGAGGACACCGGATCCCTCCTCACCAAATCAACTACCGCGCCAACATCCTGGCCCTCAAGCAGCTCGGCGCGGAGCAGATCCTCAGTGTGTCCGCCGTCGGCTCCATGAAGGAGTCCATCCGACCCGGGGACATGGTGATCGTCGATCAGTTCATCGACCGCACGCGGAACCGGCCATCGACCTTCTTCGAGGATCTCGGCGTGGTCGCGCACGTGGAGTTCGCCGAGCCGGTGGATGCGGCGCTGGCCGAAGCGCTCTACCGCGCCACCGTCGAGACCGGCGCCCGCGTCCACCGAGGGGGCACCTACGTCTGCATCGAGGGCCCGCAGTTCTCGACGAGAGCCGAGAGCCACCTCTACCGGAGCTGGGGCGTCTCCGTCGTGGGCATGACCAACCTCCCGGAGGCGCGCCTCGCCCGCGAGGCCGAGCTCCCCTACGCCACCCTGGCGCTTGCGACGGACTACGACTGTTGGCACGACGGACACGCATCGGTCTCCGTCGAGGGGGTCCTCGAAGTGATGCGCAAGAACATCGCCGCGGCGAAGGCCATCGTCGCAGCCGTCGCCCCGATCCTGCCCGACCCTTCCAAGAGCCCCGCGACCCGCGCGCTGCAGCACGCGATCCTGACGGGCCCCGAACATATCTCCGAGCAGGCGCGCGCGAAGCTCGCCCCCCTGATCGGCCGCTACCTCTGAGGAGTTCTGGATGTCTGAGATGCTCGTCGTCGGGTCCGTCGCCTTCGACACGATCCACAACGCGGAAGGAAAACACGAGAAGATCGTAGGGGGCTCGGCCACCTACGCCTCGATCAGTGGCTCGTTCTTCACGGGAGTACAGCTCGTCGGGATCGTCGGCCGGGACTTCCCCGACCAAGTCGTAAGCGCGCTTCGGGAGCGCGGCGTCGACCTCGAGGGCCTCGAGGTCGCCGACGGCGAGACGTTCCACTGGGAGGGTCGCTACACCGATGATCTGACGGCGCGCACGAGCCTGCGCACCGAGCTGAACGTCTTCGCCGACTTCCAGCCGAAGATCCCCGAGCGCTACCGCGACACGCCCTTCGTGATGCTGGGCAACATCGCGCCCGAGCTGCAACTGAGCGTCCTCGAGCAGGTCCGCTCGCCACAGCTGGTTGTCGCCGACACGATGAACTTCTGGATCGAGTCGAAGCTCGATGCCCTCCGGGAGCTGCTGCGCCGCGTGGACGTGCTGGTGATCAACGAGGAAGAAGCCCGCCAGCTCAGCGGCCGTCACCACCTCATCCATGTCGCGCACGAGCTGCTCGAGCTCGGCCCGCAGACGGTGATCATCAAGCAGGGCGAGTACGGCGCCTGGCTCTTCGCGGGCGAGCACGTCTTCAGCGCCCCGGCATTTCTGCTGGAGGCCCGCGACCCGACCGGTGCGGGCGACAGCTTCGCCGGCGGCTTCCTGGGCTACGTCGCCGCCGCGGGGAGCGCCGACCCGGCGGTTCTTCGCAAAGCCGTGATCTACGGTTCGACGGTCGCATCGTTCTGTGTCGAGGGCATTGGCGTCGAGCGCCTGCTGACGCTCACCCGGGACGAGATCGAGCAGCGGGTCGAGAAGTTCCGAACCCTGGTGGAGTTCGCCGGCAGCTGATAAGGGTGGAGGCGCGCCTCCCGGCGCGTGTTACGGGCCTGGCGAGCAGCGCGCCCCGGGCCCTGGAGGAATGACGATGAAGCGATTTCAATGGCTTGTAGTGGGCCTCGCCCTGGCCGGCCTGGCGGTGGGCTGCGGCGACGACGACGGAGGCACCGACAGCGGCACGGCGGACTCGGGAACGGCCGACGCCGGCATGGACGCGGCGATGGAGCTCTGCGAGAGCACCCCGGCCACCATGCCGCCCGAGTGCCCGAGCGGCATGGGGATCCCCGACGAAGAAGGCCTGATGGGCGCCTGCTGCTACCGCGCGTCGAACGCGAGCCGCCCGGACGCCCCGGAGTTCCGGGTCAGCGCCCTGCGCATCCGCGAGCCCGCGACCCTCTCGGCGAGCCTCGTGCGCTCCGCCCTCACGACCGCCCTCGACGAAGAGCGCTTCAACTGGCTCATCCGCATCACGGGCGCCGACAGCGACGGGGACGTGACGATCGAGACCGGCTTCGGCCAGCGCAACGCGGACGCGACCTTCTCCTTCGCCTCCGGGGGCGCGCCGGCCCCGGGCGACCCCAACCGCTGGAATCCGCTCTCGGTCACCGGCACGATCAGCGGCGAGACCATCACGGCACCGCCCATCGCCGAGACGTTCACCGTGCCCATCCTCGACGCGGAGGGAACCTCCGTCGTCCTGGAGCTGCCCTTGCGCAGCTTCGAGCTCGAGTGCTCCGTGATGAGCGACGATCGTAGCTGCATCGGCGAGCGTGACGGGCGCGTCTACCAGACCAACCACGGCCACCTGAAGACCTACGTGACCGTGGCCGACGCGATGATGGGTCGGGTGGAGATCCCGCCCATCATGGCTTCGCTCTGCAACTTCATCGCGGGCATGACCAGCAACACAGGCGCCTGCACGGACGTGCCCCAGGCCGACTGGCCGACGCCGCCGAACGCCCGTTGCGAGGGCGGGAGCTGCAGCGAGAGCTGCGACCCGGCGACGGACTGCAACGCCTGGCGCATCAGCGGCGGTTTCGCGGCCCACGGGGTCGAGATCACCGACTGACAGATCTCCGCCTGCGCGCACCTCGGGACTCTCCGAGGTGGGTCCAGGGGGGCCCGGACGTCCGAAACCATCGTCCCGAAGCCAAGGTCGCCCACGCGGGCGGCCTTTCTTCGTCCGTCCAAGCGCCAGGCGGTCACGCACGAACCGACTGGCGCGCGGCCGAAGGACCGTCGCTGTCG
>Ga0256832_1001884_pt1 | contig 14314 bp, 15 predicted proteins | sample 134614metaG_FD_190534 | JGI IMG/M metagenome (GOLD analysis project Ga0256832, IMG submission 190534) | Hydrothermal vent microbial communities from Lau Basin, Pacific Ocean - 134-614 | ecosystem: Environmental > Aquatic > Marine > Hydrothermal vents | place: Pacific Ocean: Lau Basin | collected...
AACGCCCACCCCGGCCCTCCCCAAAGGGGAGGGCGCTTTCGTCTTTCCGCGACGGGCGCGGCGCCCCGGTCCCCCGTTTGGATAAGGCCCGGGCCCCGGCTTTTGCGGGGGTGGCGAGAGAAGCCGGTGGCGGCGGGGTGGCGTGAACGTGTTCGAACGTTGCAGCTAGCGAACAGGGCGTTCGGAAGCGGTCAACGCGCCAGCCTGCGGCGCAATCGGTGGTGAGCCCCGGCCAACCCCTGTTCTTTTCTTCGGGCTCGGCTGCGCTCCCCTCGCGTTCAGGTCACGCCGTCGAGCCCGTTCTCTTAAAAACAGTCGGGGATTTCGCCCAGCATGACCCGGGCGATGCGCTCGAAGTCGTCCCGGCCGATCTCCAGGTGGCCGGAGCGGAAGGCGTAGCCCCAGCGCCGGGGGTCCTGGATGAAGTCAAGCGCTTCCAGAAGCGGGCGGACGGGCACCTCGCGGGCCTCCGCAAAGAAGACCACGTCGCGGCGGTACGGCCGAAAGCCGCCGCCGGCGTCGACCCGGTACACCTCGCCGACCACCCGCCCGATGGCCGTGAAGTGCTGGCAGGGTTCGCGCTCTCCAAAACGCTCCTTGGGCGAGTAATAGATAAGGCCGTCGCCCTCGCGCATGCGCTCGAGCGCCCGGACCTTGCCGTGGTTCAGCTGGGCGAAGCCCTCCCGGACGCCCCGCAGCACGTGGTCGCGCGAGGCCACCCCGATCCAGAAACGCCGGCTTTCCCGGCTCACCCCTTGGCCACCGCGATCAACGTCACCTCGTTTTCAATCCAGACGCGACGGTTTTCCAGGCGGATCCAGCCCTGCTTGTAAAAGCGGCTCAGGGTGCGGCTCACGATCTCGGGCACGGTACCGAGGAGCGCCGCCAGCTCCGGGTTGGTGGGCAGCGGAAAGCCCGGTCCCAGGGTGTCGTGCTGCTCGAGCAGGTACTGCGCCAGGCGCGACTGCACCTCGAAGAAAGCGACGCGCCGCAGCAGCAAGAGCAGCTCGAACTGCCGCTCCGAGACCGCGCGCAACAGGGCGCGGGTAAAGCGCGGGCGTTCCTCCATGAGCCGCAGGATGCCCTCGCGGGGCACCTGCACCACGAGGCTCGCGAGCACCGCCTCGGCGGTGACCGGGTAGTACCGGCGTTCGCTCAGCACCGCAATCTCGCCGATGCTCTCGGGCGGGCCGGCCATGTGCAGCACGAGCTGGCGGCTGCCCTTGGGCCCCACCTGGTAGACGCGCAAAAGCCCGTCCGCCACCACGTGGGTATGCTCGACCGGGTCCCCCTCGTGGAAGAGCGTTTCCCCTTCCCGCAGCTCACGTAGGTTCGCGAGCTGCACCACCCGCTCCAGGTCGCCTTCTTCGAGACGTGCAAAGAGGGAGTTCTCGCGTAAAGCCCTGCGCACGAGGTCCAGCGTGTCGTTCGTGGCCACCTTCGCCTCCAGTCCGGCGTTCTGACCCTCTTTCTACCACAGGGGAACGCCCCCTTCCGGGGGCGTGCTGGTGGGCGGTAGAGGACTTGAACCTCCGACCCCCTGCTTGTAAGGCAGGTGCTCTAGCCATCTGAGCTAACCGCCCCTGCGCCTTTCAGCCTACCGGGCCGCCGGGGGGCGTGCAAGCGCTACGACGACGCCGGTTCGGCCTGTTCGTGCTCCATCAGCCACTTCTCGGCGGTCATGGCCGCACGCGTACCCGCGCCCACGCTGGTGGCGAGCTGCTTGTAGATGGGGTCGGCCACGTCGCCGGCGGCGAAGACGCCCGGAACGGAGGTAAGAATCTCGTCGGTGACGGCCACGTAGCCGTCGGGGCGCAGCTCCACGACGCCCTTCAGGAACTCGGTGTTGGGCACGCTGCCCACGAAGACGAAGACGCCGTCGGTGGGGAAGACGTACTCCTCGTCGGTCTTGAGGTTCTTGACCTTCACCCCGGTGACGTGGTCCTCGCCCAGCACCTCGGTGACCACGTGGCTCCAGAGGAACTCGATCTTGGGGTTGGCGAAGGCGCGCTCCTGGGCCACCTTGTTGGCGCGCAGCTCGTCGCGGCGGTGGATGATGGTCACCTTGCTGGCGAACTTGGTGAGGAAGAGGCCCTCCTCCACCGCGGCGTCGCCGCCCCCGACCACGACGACCTCCTTGTCGCGGTAGAAGAAACCGTCGCAGGTGGCGCAGGTGGAAACCCCGCGGCCGTAGAACTTGTCCTCGCCGGGTACGCCCAGCTTGCGCGGGTTGGCGCCGGTGGCCACGATCACGCTCCTGGCCTTGTAGTTGCGCTCGAAGGCCCGGACCAGGAAGCCCTCGTCGGTCTTCTCGAGCGCCTGCACCTCGTCCATGACCACCTCGGCGCCGAACTTGCGCGCCTGCTCGGCCATGCGGTTGGCCAGCTCCGGGCCCGAAATGCCCTCGGGGAAGCCGGGGTAGTTCTCCACCTCTTCGGTCTGGGCGATCTGTCCGCCGGGCAGGCCCTTTTCCAGAATCACCGTCTTGAGGCCGCCGCGACCGGCGTAGATGCCGGCGGTCAGACCGGCGGGACCCCCGCCGATGATCACGACGTCGTAGTCCTGGTCCTGCTCCGCTGAACCTCCGAGTTCGCCGATCTTAAACTCCATCATCGCCTCCCGGGGCCCGCTCGGGGCCGTAGTGCAGTATATACCCCACGGGGGGTATGGGGGTAGTGCGCGCGACAAAATGAACGCGCTCGAGCCGTCTGGTGACCCCAGGGGGATTCGAACCCCCGTTACCGCCGTGAGAGGGCGGCGTCCTAGGCCTCTAGACGATGGGGCCGCGTTCGGCTCGAGCGCGCTTTGGTGACCCCTACGGGACTCGAACCCGTGCCGCCGCCTTGAAAGGGCGGTGACCTAACCGCTAGTCGAAGGGGCCTATTGGCTGGGGCACGTGGATTCGAACCACGACCAACGGATCCAGAGTCCGCCGTCCTGCCGTTAGACGATGCCCCAGCAGGCCGCCCGGCTGCTCGCCAGGCACGCAATATAGTACAACCCCGCGCGGGTTTTGACAAGCCTGCCTTCGCCCGCAGCGCTACGGCCGCGGGTCGGGCGAAAGCGCTCACTTGATAATCTGGCGCGCAGATAATATAATACTAACGCAAGGACCACGGGAAGGGAGGTGAGCGGTATGGCAGCCACCGGACTTGCGGTCTTCGACACCACCCTCCAGAAAACCAACAGCTGGCTCAAGGAGATCATGCGCGAGCTGGGAACCGACGACCGGCACAAGGCCTACCTTGCCCTCCGCTCCGTGCTCCACGCCTTGCGCGACCGCCTGACCGTCGAGGAAGTGGCCCAGCTGGGAGCTCAGCTGCCCATGCTGATCCGGGGCTTCTACTACGAGGGCTGGGACCCCACGGACAAGCCCCTGGGGGAGCGCCACAAAGAAGAGTTCCTGCGCCACATCTACAACTACTTCAAGACCACCCGCTACGGCGAGCCGGACGTCGACCCCGAGGAGATCGCGCGCGCGGTCTTCCGCGTGCTGGCCCGCAAGGTGAGCGAGGGCGAGATCGAAGACGTCGTGCGCATCCTGCCGCGCGAGCTACGCGAGCTCTGGCCCGAGATCCACTCGGTCTGACGTAGGGACCCCACCGCCCCGGGGCGCGCGCCCCGGGGCGGCGCTTTGCGGCCCCCGGGTAGAATGCGGGGCGAACGGAGGACCCTATGCAAGGAACCATGATGGACTTCCCGCTCACCCTACCCCACATGCTCGAGCGCGCCGGCAAACTCTTCCCCAAGGTGGAAGTGGTCAGCCGCATGCCCGACAAGTCGCTCCACCGCTACACCTACGCCGACTTCTACAAGCGCAGCAAGGCGCTGGCCGAAGCGCTCGGGAAGCTGGGGCTCGAGAAGGGCGACCGCGTAGGCACGCTGATGTGGAACCACTACGCCCACCTGGAGGCCTACTTTGGCGTGCCCATCGCCGGCGGGGTGCTCCACACCCTCAACCTGCGCCTCCACCCCACGGACATCGCCTACATCATCAACCACGGCGGCGACCGCTTTTTGATCGTCGACGACGTGCTCCTCAAGCTGGTGCTGGCCATCCGCGAGCACATCCCCAACGTCGAGGAGATCATCGTGGTGCCGCTCACCGGCCAGCCGGTGCCCGAAGGCTTCATGGACTACGAGCAGTTCCTCGACACCGCCGAGGGCCACTTCCGCTACCCCGAGCTGGACGAGAACGACCCCCTGGGCATGTGCTACACCTCGGGCACCACGGGCCGACCCAAGGGGGTGGTCTACACCCACCGCTCGACGATCCTGCACTCCTTCGGCATCGCCCTGCCCGACGCCCTCTCGCTCTCGATGCACGACGTCTTTACCCCGGTGGTGCCGATGTTCCACGTCAACGCCTGGGGGCTGCCCTACGCCGCGGTGATGACCGGCACCAAGCAGGTCCACCCCGGCCCCTACCTGGACGCCGAGAACCTGCTCGACCTCTACGAGCGCGAGCGGGTGACCGCGACGGCCGGCGTGCCCACGATCTGGCTGGGCATCCTGCAGGCGCTCGAGAAGGAACCCGACCGCTGGAAGCTGGTGCCTGGGATGCGCATGGTCGTGGGCGGCTCGGCCGCGCCCGAGAGCATGATCCGCGCCTTCGACAAGTTCAACCTGCGGGTCATCCACGCCTGGGGCATGACCGAGACCAGCCCCCTGGGCACGGTGAGCCTGCTCAAGCCGCACCTGCTCGAGCTGGACGAGGACGCCCAGTACGCGTACCGCGCCAAGCAGGGCATCCCGGTGCCCCTGGTGGAGGTGCGCGCCATGACCGACGACGGCGAGGCCCCCTGGGACGGCAAGACGATGGGCGAGCTGCAGGTGCGCGGCGCCTGGGTGGCCGCCAGCTACTACAACCTCCCCTCCGAGACCGACAAGTGGACACCGGACGGCTGGTTCCGCACCGGCGACGTGGTCACCATCGACGCCGAGGGTTACGTCAAGATCACCGACCGCACCAAGGACCTGATCAAGTCGGGCGGCGAGTGGATCAGCTCGCAGGACCTGGAGAACGCCATCATGAGCCACCCGGCGGTGGCCGAGGCGGCGGTGATCGCCGTGCCCCACCCCAAGTGGGCCGAACGGCCGCTGGCGGCCGTCGTGTTGCGCGAGGGCGAGGAGCTGACCGCCGACGAGCTGCGCGCCTACCTGGAGCCCAAGTTCGCCAAGTGGTGGCTGCCCGACGCCATCGTCTTCGTCGACGAGATTCCGCGGACCAGCACCGGCAAGTTCATGAAGGCGAAGCTGCGCGAGCAGTTCAAGGATTGGAAGTGGGAATAAGCAGCTTGTGGTGTGTGGCTTGTAGCATGTAGTCCGAAAAACTACGGGCTACCGGCTGCAGGCCACAGGCGGAACACGAGACGTTCGCATCCGATTCGTGCCGCCCCGCCATAGGGCGTGTACGGGAACTACAAGCTACCTACCACAAGCCACAAGCTGAACAGGGGTGCATCAGCACCCCTGTTCGTGACACCGGCTCGGCAGGTAGTAGTCGGTGTAGAGCACCTTGGCGAAGGCGGTGGCGGGCACGGCCAGCATCGCCCCCCAGAGCCCGAAGAGGCTGGCTCCGGCGAGGATGGCCAGCACCACGGTGACGGGGTGCAGCTCGGTGGCGCGCCCGAGGATGAAGGGCGAGAAGAGGTTGGCCTCGAGCTGGTTGGCCACCGCAAAGACCACCAACACCGCGAGCACCTTCCAGAAGGCCACGGTGAGCGCCAGCAGCACGGCCGGGACGATGGAGACCACCACGCCCAGGTAGGGCACCAGGTTGAAGACCCCGGCGATGAAGCCCAGCGCCGCCGCCATGGGTACGCCGCTGAGCCACAACCCCAGGCCCACGACCAGGCCCACCAGCGCCGCCACCAGCAGCTGGCCGCGGATGTAACCGCCCACCGCGCGGTCGAGCTTACCGGCCAGCTCGAGCGCCAGCGGCTGCCACGGCCGCGGCAGCGCCTCCGAGAGCGCCGCATTGATGCGGGGGAAGTCGACCATCAGGTAGCCCGTGATCACGAAGACGACGAAGAGCTGCAGCAGGCCGCCCGCGAGCGCGGCCAACCCGGCGATCAGGTTGCCCCCCTGGCTCAGGAGCGCGCCCAGCCAGCTCACGAGCAGGTCCGAAAACCCCTGCAAGAGCGCCTTCAGCCCGTCCGTCGTGTAAACCAGCACCGCCTGCACCTCGGGGGCCTCGGCCCAGCGCCGGAGCACGGCGGGCAGGCGGTCGATCCAGCCGTCGAGCGGCTTGAGCGCCTGGGGGATGCGCTCGGAGAGCTGCGAGAGCTGCGCCACCACCTCCACCAGCAGCACGCTGGCGAGCCCGGCGAAGAGGAAGAAGAGGGCGTAGACGAGCAGCACCCCAAACGCGCGGCCCACACCGTGACGCTGGAGGCGGCGCAGCAGCGGATCGACCAGGTAGGCGAGGGTGTAGGCGATCAAAAACCCCACCCAGACCGCCGTGGTGCGCGCGAGCAGCAGGTACGCCGCCAGCAGTCCGAGAAGCAGCACCCCCACCCGCACGTAGGGGTTGGCCCAGACCTCTAGGAGCGCCTTCCGCATGCGCCTAGGGTACCGCAAAGAGCGCCCGCAGGAGGGCGAGCACCTGGTCCTTGTTCGCGCGCGGGTCCAGCCCCTTGCCCAGGTAGGTGCCGGTGTCGGGGTTGCCCCGCCAGACCTCCAGCAAGAGCCGCGCTCCCTCCCGGCTGCCCCGCGAGGCCGCCTGGGTGCCGCTGTTGCCCACGTAACCGATCCACTCACCGCGTTCGACCAGCTGCCCCTCGCTCAGGTCGGGGCGGATCTTCGAGAGGTGGGCGTAGACGGTGATGCGGCCGTCGGGGTGTTCGATCCAGACCTCGCGGCCGCGCAGGCGGTCCATCTCTTCGGGCTTGGCTCCGTCGGCGACCGCCTCGAGCAGCGCGTTGAAGGCCTCGGGCGTCAACTCTTCGAAGTCGTGTTCGGCCTTGAGCACCCGCCCCCGCTGCGCCGCGACGACCCCGGTACCGTAGACGACGGGCACGCAGGCGTCGCCGCTCACGAAGATGACCCCCTGGTTCGCGCCCTTGCGGTAGTCGCGGGGAAAACCCGGCAGGTGTTCGGGACGCGCGGGCAGGCAGGCCCCGGGCAGGGGCAGCACGTAGCGCTCGGGACCCTCGGCGGCGGGCCCGCCCAGCGGGGCCCCGGCGAGGGCCGCGCGCAGGCGGTGCAGCTCGCCGCGGTCATGCCGCCAGGCGAGGGTGACCACCAGGGCGTAGAGGGCGAGCGCGATGAGCACGTACCACCCCGGCTTGAGGTTCGCCTTCACGTCCCCATTCTTACATAGGCGAACCGGCCGGGCGCGCCCGGCCGGCGGGGTGGTGGGGCGTTACTTGTCGAGCAGACCCAGCAGGCGGTTCTTGATCTGCTTCTCGGAGAGGCCCTCGAGGTTCATGCCCTTGGCGCGCTCGGCCAGCTCGTAGACCTTGTGCACGTGCGACATGGCCACGCGAAAGGTGATGGGCTTGCCGGCCACCTGTACGGTGACCTTGCGCAGGTTGGGGGCCTGCCAGTGCTTGTGGACGCCGGTGGTCTTGCGGCCGACGCCGCCCAGGCGCTTGGCCTTGCCGCGCTGGGTGATTTTACGGGCCACGCCGGGCCGTTTTCCGCTGATTTCGCACACTCTCGACATAGGGTCCTCCGGGAACGCTTCGGCTGCGCGCCAAAGCCAGCAAACGCCAGTGTACCACACGCTCCGGGGCTCATGCTAGACTCGGCCCATGCCCACCGTCCTGATCCCGCTTTTGATCGTGGCCGACCAGATCAGCAAGCTGCTGGCGCTGCGCTTTTTGGACCCCGTGCCCGACCGCCTGCTGCCCGGCCTCTACCTCACCCTGGTGCACAACACCGGCGTGGCCTTTGGGCTCATGAAGGGCAACCCCACCCTGCTGGGCGTGCTGAGCCTGGTCGTGGGAACGGCTCTGCTCGTCTACCTCGCGCAGGCGCGCCCGCCGCGGCTGTGGACGGTCGCGCTCTGCCTGGTGACGGCGGGCGCGCTCGGCAACGCGATCGACCGCCTGGGGCGCGGCTGGGTGGTGGACTTCCTCGACATCGGGCCCGGGCTCTGGCCCGTGTTCAACCTGGCGGACAGCTTCGTGGTCGTAGGGGTGATTCTGCTGCTGCTGCCCTGGGGCCGGGCGAAAACCTAGCTGCAACGTTCGAACACGTTCACGCCACCCCGCCGCCTCCGGCTTCTCTCGCCACCCCCGCAAAAGCCGGGGCCCGGGCCTTATCCAAACGGGGGACCGGGGCGCCGCGCCGGTCGCGGAAAGACGAAAGCGCCCTCCCCTTTGGGGAGGGCCGGGGTGGGGGTTTTGGAAAGCGGCCTGTGGCTTGTAGCTTGTGGCTCGTGGTTGGCCTATGGACGGCAACCCTACCCTCGACGTCGCCCGCCGCATGGGCCCCGGGTCTCGGCGATGCCGCCTCGCCCGGGGAGACGGGAAAGGGGGTGGGTAGCTTGTGGCCCGTGGCTTGTGGCCTGTGGCTTGTGGTTCGTGGCCGCTACCCGCGGCTTGCAGAAACCCGTCTTGCGCCGTTCCCGCCTCCCACTTCCCACACCCCACAACCTATCCACCACCCATCACGCACTGCGCACCACGCACCGCCCCAACCACCCCCCTCCGGCGGCGGCGAAGCCGCCTCCCCCCAAGGGGGAGGCCGAGAGGAATGCGGGGCTTCCGGTTTGTGGAACGGGGTCCCTACGGCCGTCGGCTTTGTGAACGACGTCTTGGGAGGTTACGGCTAGCCCGGCGGCTCGCTTGCGGGCAGGGTGACGGTGAAGACCGCGCCGCCCCGCTCGCGGTTGTGCACGTCGACCGTTCCCCCGTGGGCTTGGGCGATGGCCCGCACGATGGCGAGCCCCAGCCCCGAACCGCCGGAGCTGCGGCCTGGGGCGCGTCCCGTGCGGTAGAAGCGGTCGAAGACGTGGGGCAGGTCGCCCGTGGGGACGCCGGGGCCGTCGTCGGCCACGGCGAAGCAGGCGCGGTCGCCCTCGGTCCAGCTGGCGAGCCGCACGTGCGTGCGGGCGTGGCGCAACGCGTTGTCGAGCAGGTTGAACACGACCTGGCGCATGCGCGCGGGGTCGATGCGGGCGGGGGCGGGTCTTAGGTCGAGCTCGAGCGCCACCCGCTGCGCCTGCGCGCGGGTCGCGAAGGCCCCGGCGCTGCGCTCCAGCAGCTCGGCGAGGTCGTAGGGGACGGGCTCCAGCGCCAGCCCACCCGACTCGGCCAGCGAGAGCAGCCGCAGGTCGTCGACCAGCAGCGCCAGGTGGTCCACCTCCTCGACCAGCCGCTCCAGGGTCTCGGGGTCGGGGTCGAGCATGCCGTCGGCCAGGGCCTCGAGTTCGCCCTTGAGCACCTGCAGCGGCGTGCGCAGCTCGTGGGCGATGTCGGCGACGCGGCGGCGGTCCAGCTCCTCTTCGCTCTGCAGGCGTTCGGCCAGCTCGTTGAAGGCGCGGGCCAGCTCGGCCAGTTCGTCGTGCCCGCGCACCCGGGCGCGGGCGTCGCGGTCGCCCTCGGCGTAGCGGCGCGTCGCCCGGGTCAGCTCGCTGACCGGACGGGTCATGCGCCAGGCCAGCCAGCCGCCCACGCCCAGCGCCACCACCAGCGCGATCAGCGCCGCCCTCAGGTTGGCCTCGCGCAGCTCGCGCAGCAGCCGCTGCTGCTGTTCGAAGAAGCGCGGCGGCTTGCCGGGCGGGTGCGGCTCTCCCTCGATCGCCCGCGGCAGGTCGCGGTCGAGGAAGCGGTGCACCCGCTGCTGCTGGGCCTGCCAGACCAGCGCCGCGGTGAGGCCGCTGGCGAAGAGGGCCACCAGCGCGAAGGCCAGCACCAGTCGCGAGGCCAGCTTCACGCTGCACCTCGCGGCCGGTGGGGAAAGGTGGACATGCCTTCAGTCTAGCGGCCGGGACGCCCGGGTCCCGCCCCGGGGTGCGCAGGCCGCGGCTGGGGGCCGTGGGGACGGCGCGGCTTTTCGAAGCCGTGGCCCCGGGCCCCCGGGCGCTGCGGCGCGCCGAAGCCCGCGGCGGGATTCAGGCCCGCGGGGCGGTTCAGCATCCGCTCGACCCGCGCGTCGATCTTCGCGCGCAGGCGCTCCGCCTGCTGCCCGCTGATCACGCCCAGCTCGAGCAGCTGGTCGATGCGCGCCTCTTCCAGCGCCCGCAGCTGCGCCTTCAGCACCTCCACGTCGCCGCCGCTGCGCGCCACCAGCTCGGCCAGGGTGGGCCCTTCGAGCGCCAGCTTGCGCGCCTGCAGGCGCGCCTTCAGGCTCTCGTAGCGCAGTTCGGGCAGCTTGCCGGCGCGGTAGGCCTCGTCGAGCCGTTCGAGCTGCGCCTCGAGCACCTTGCGCTGGAGCTCGAGCGGCTCCATCCCGCTCGCCTCGATCAGGGCGCGCAGCCCTCCCTGCCGGTACGCGGCGCGCAGCTCTTCCACGCTCTTGCCCAGCACCTCGGCCAGCGCTTCCAGGCGCGCAGAACCCTGCAGCTCCGCCGCCGGTCCCCCGGGCCGCTTCGCGGGCGCGTTCGCGCCGGGCGCCGCCGCCGGGCCCACGGCCAGCGCCAGCCCCAGCGCCAGGCCGACGGCCATCACGGTACCTGCCTTCCACCAGCTTCGTTTCATGACGACCTCCCTTTCTTCGGGGGCGAGGCCCCCACGTGCGCCCTTACTTTAGGCACGCCGCGGTGAAGGGGCCGCGAAGGATCGGTGAAGGTTCGTTCACGAACCGCGGGCCCCCGAAGGGGCCCGCGCAGGAGATGCAGGTCGAAGCCGGGGGTTAGTGGCCGGAGCCGGCGCGGGGGCCCGCACCGCGGTGGGGGCCGTGGCCCTGACCCTGACCCTGCTGCTGGCAGTCCTGACCGCCGTGGTTGCCCTGGCCCTGCTTGGGCGCGAAGCTGGTGTGGAGCTCCTGCATCTGCTCGGGGCTCAGGGTGCCGCCGTTCTCGGCCGCCAGCGTGAAGGCCGGCAGGTGGCGCTCCTGCGAGGCGGCGCGCAGGTGGTCCATGACCTGCACCAGACCCGGGTAGTCGGCCACCGCTTCCATCAGCCGGTCGTACATGGCCACGTTGGCCACCTCACCCTCGGCCCAGGCCTTCGCCGCGGCCTCCAGGCTTTCGGGCGCGCTGACCTGGCCCAGGTAGGGGTTTTCCGCGGGGTAGTCGACGCCGTAGCGGTCGAGCTGGCGCTTGAGGGCCTCGATGTGCTTGGCCTCCGCCTTGCGGATGCTCACGTAGGGCTCGACCTCGCCGTACTTCTCGATCACCGCGGTGTACATCGCGTAGGCGGCGTACTCGCCCTCGGGGCCGGTCAGCGCCTCGAGCAGCGCGTTCTTCGCCTCTTCGCTGAGCGGCTGGGTCTGCGGCTGGGCGTACCCCGCCCCCGCGCCGGGGCCCTTGCCCTGCCCCATCTGCGCGAAACCGAAGCCGAGACCGAGGACCAAGCTGCCTGCTGCCAGGGTAAGGATCATCGTTGGTTTCTTCATCGTCTTCCTCCCTTGGGCCCGGGGGCCCGCTTGCTACGGACCCCAGGGTAGGCGGCGGCCCGCGAAGGTTGCGCGAAGGAAGTGTGAATGAACGAAGAAGGCGGCCCGCAGGCCGCCTCCGGCTCGCGCGGGCCGGTTCAAAGCAGCGCCGCCAGCCGCTCCAGCGCGCGCTTTAGGTTTTCGTCCGAGGTGGCGTAGCTCATGCGCACGTGCCCCGGGGCCACGAAGTCGGTGCCCGGCACGACCACCACCCGCGCCCGGTCGAGCATGATCTCGGCCGCCTTCAGCTCGTCCTCGTGGATCCTGCGCACGTCGGGCATCACGTAGAAGGCCCCGTGGGGCATGGGGGTGGGCAGCCCCAGCTGCTCCAGCCCCTTCACGAAGAAGTCGCGGCGGCGGCGGAAGGCCGCCTTGGCCTCCTTGATGAAGGCCCGGCTCTCGGGCGCTTCCAGCGCGGCGATCGTGGCCCACTGGGCGAAGGTGGTGGGGTGGGTCACCGACTGCCCCTGGATCTTGGTCATCGCGGTGATCACCTCTTTGGGGCCCGCCGCCCAGCCGATGCGCCAGCCGGTCATGGCGTAGCTCTTGGCCGCGCCGCCCACGGTGATCGTCCACTCGGGCGCGTCGCGGCCCGGCGAGTAGGCCTCGCCCTCGTAGATCAGGTGCTCGTAGATCTCGTCGGAGACCAGGAAGACGCCGCGCTCGTCCGCCAGGCGGGCGAGCCCCCGCAGCAGCTCGGGCGGGTAGACCGCGCCGGTGGGGTTGGAGGGCGAGTTGACCACGATAGCCTTGGTGCGCTCCGTGACCGCGGCGGCCACCGCCTCCAGCTCGGGCACGAAGCCGGTCTCGGCCGTGCTCTTCACCACCACCGGCACCCCGCCCGCCAGCTCCACCTGGGCCGAGTAGCTGACCCAGAAGGGGGCGAGCAGGATCACCTCGTCGCCGGGGTCGAGGATGGCCTGGAAGAGGTTGTAGAGCACCCCCTTGCCGCCCGCGCCCACGGTGATCTGGTCGGGGGCGTAGGCAAGGCCGTTTTCGCGCTCGAACTTGCGCGCCAGCGCCTCGCGCAGCTCGGGGATGCCCGCGGGCGGGGTGTACTTGGTCTTGCCCTCGGCCAGCGCCCGGCAGGCGGCGTCCTTGACGTGCTGGGGGGTGTCGAAGTCGGGCTCGCCGGCGGTGAGGGCGATCACGTCCACGCCCTGGCGGCGCAGCTCGAGCGCCCGGGCGTTCATGGCAACGGTGGAGCTGGGCTTCAGTGCTTGTGCGCGTTTGGACAAGCGGCTCATGCTGCAAGTATATACGAAGGCCGCGGCCGCCCGCCGGACCGGGTTCAAACCTGGCGGCGACGGGGGCCGTGGCGGCCTCGTTTTTCCTCCTGCTCCCGCAACGGCACTTCGATGAATATACAGCCGGGTGGTGCAGCGCGGTTACGAAGCCGGTTACACTCCCGACCAACCGTCGCGCTCCAAGTCCCCGACTAAAGCTAACCGTGCAGGTGTGGCGTGCCGGCGGCGCTAGAGCGTCAAAGTTTGCGCTCGAGCCGGGCCTTTCCCTTACCATCCACGCGGTACACGCCAAAGAGCGGTGGCGGGTTCTTGCGTAAGAACCGCTCGACGCGTTGGATGTTGCCCGCGAAATGGTCGGCCAGCTCCGACAGCGGCATGAGACGGGTGGTCTTAAGGTGTAAGACGCGGGCGTGGTAAGTGGCGATAGCCTCCTTTTCGGCTGGGAGGTATCGGATCCTGTAGTCGAGGGTTAGAAGCACCCAGCCGTTCTCAGCGGTGATGCGCAGCACGTGCTCGTCCACCGCTTCTTGGGGGAGATGGTCGTCGTGGAGCTCTACCAACAGGCCGATTTCGCGCAAACGTAAACCAAAGCGCTTCCCAAGGTTTCGGTCGGTAAAGAATACACTCAAGCAGCCCTCTCCAGCGCGCTTTCGAAGATTAACGCATCGATCACACTCGCCAATTCAAGCCCGTAATCGCTTGCCAGTTCCTCGGGTTCTTCGCCCGCGTCGATGCGCCTAGCGAGTATTCGCGTTTCGACGCCCTGAACGGTTGGGTTGCCGTAGTGGGCGCGCGGGTCGACGTATACGCTCATCCGCTCTTCCCGCGAAGGAACGGACAGGAACAAACGTACGGGTAGGTCGCCCTCCCAGAAAACGCGCTTCAGGGAACCCTTCAAGATTTCCTTCAGCGCTACCTGGCCGGACTTGCTAAGGTCAATCAAGTCGCCAAAATACTCCAGGAACACGTCGCCCCCGGTAGTTTGAAGCTCTTTATGGATGAGCAGCCTTTGGATGCCCAAAGACCTTTCGGCGTAGTCGAGGGCTTGCCTGATCTTGCGTAGGGAAACGCTATGCTTGGTTCTTAGAGCCCTGAGAACATAGAGCTCAATCAGGTTATTGAAGCTGAGGCGGAAATTACCGCTAGGTTCAGGCAAAGTTATGACCGGAGGCGAGCGGCGCGGGCCACTACTGGTTGGGAAGATGCGACCGCCAATCCAGCTGTGCAGCGTGCTGGCGGGGATATGGAGGTAGCGCGCAGCGTCGCTGACGGTATATAACGGCTGATCGCCCTTAGTTTTCATGTCGTCATGAGCCACGATCATCGTGCTACCCCCTATCTACCTTTGCCTACTTTACCTACCCCAATAATACGACGATGGTTTTCGCGTGTGGTCATCCCGTCCGCTTCAGCTTCCCCGTCCGCTTGGCCCAGTGCTCCACCCGACCGAAGATCCAAAGGCCCAAAGGCACCAGCACCAGGCCCATCAGCACCAGGACCCCCAGCTCGTGGGTCACCGA
>Ga0256832_1001885_pt1 | contig 14304 bp, 13 predicted proteins | sample 134614metaG_FD_190534 | JGI IMG/M metagenome (GOLD analysis project Ga0256832, IMG submission 190534) | Hydrothermal vent microbial communities from Lau Basin, Pacific Ocean - 134-614 | ecosystem: Environmental > Aquatic > Marine > Hydrothermal vents | place: Pacific Ocean: Lau Basin | collected...
TGCCACTCAGGGATGTGAGTGACACTATCACCCCTGACTTGCTCGAACAAATTATTACGATACTGGATAATGATTTGCGCTTGAAATTTGGTATAGAATCACCACATATTCTGATCTGCGGGCTAAACCCACATGCGGGTGAGGGCGGTCATCTGGGGCATGAAGAAATTGATATAATTGAGCCTGTAATTAAGCGCTTGCAAAAGGCAGGATTAAATCTTAGCGGAGCATTACCAGCAGATACACTTTTTACACCAAAGTATCTTGATACAGCCGATGCGGTGTTGGCGATGTACCATGATCAGGGTTTGCCGGTTCTCAAACACGTTGGCTTTGGTCATGCAATCAATGTGACTCTGGGTCTGCCGATTATTCGTACATCTGTTGATCATGGTACGGCACTCGATTTGGCAGGTACGGGTAAAGCAAAAACCGGCAGTTTGGTGGCTGCCATAAAAACAGCAATAACCATGGTAAATAAAAAAAATGATTAAAAAATTACACGCTGCAATGCAGGGTAAACTTTTCTGGATTAGCCTGATCTTGCTCGGTTTGGCACTGGAAGGCGTTGCTGTCTATTATCAGTATGTCTTAAATGAACCGCCATGCATATTATGTATTCATTTTAGATTGCTGCTTGTCTTGCTGATTCTGTTTTCACTGTTTGGCTTGTTCTTTAGAAAAAACAGGGCAGGGCGGCTGATTGTCTCCGGCGCATTATTTCTTACCTTTGCGGGCATGTGTGAACGTGCCTATCAACTTCTGGGAACAGAAAAGGGCTTTGTTAAAGGCGAATGTGCTGCAACTCTAAATTTCCCTGAGTGGATAGCCGTTGACAAATGGATGCCATCCTTTTTTGAACCCTGGACATCCTGTGGCTATACCCCCAAGTTATTTTTCAATATAACCATGGCAGAAGCACTCAGTGTCTTTTCGTTTGTCATGCTTTTACTGGCAATTATGATGCTGATTGCGGGCTTGCGGCGTTCTGAACAGGAATATTGATTTCCCCTTGTTTTTCTGTGACTCTTTGAAAAAAGATTTATAGTCCCCATACTACACGACCTGTAACAAATAAAAGCGAGAGATATATCATGGATGTAATGGATAGAATTGACGATGCAGTAAAAAGCAACCCGGTTGTTATTTTTATGAAAGGAACACCACAACTGCCCCAGTGTGGGTTTTCAAGTCGCGCCGCACAGGCACTCATGGGGTGTGGCGAAGAATTTGCCTATGTCAACGTCCTCACCGATCCGGAAATTTTTGAAAATTTGCCACGTTACGCAAACTGGCCGACATTCCCGCAAATATACATAAATGGCGAATTAATTGGCGGTTGTGACATCACACTAGAGATGTTTGAAAAAGGCGAACTTCAAAAAATGGTTAAAGAAGCAAAAGCAGCAGATAAAGCAGATGAAAGCAAGGAAGATGCTGAATCATAGGATTTGAGAAACAGACGTAACACAGGAATATTTTCAGTGTCTACAAAGCCGTAAATCATATTTGATTTACGGCTTTTTGCGTTTCGGGAATAATTAAATCATCGGGTCATAAACAATCGGGGTCAGAGTAAAATTAATTGTGATTTATTTTGCTCTGACCCCGATTATTTATTCAGACTACACCAAACCTACCCTACGATCGTATACACATTATCTCCAATTTACTTTTTTCAGCCGTGCAGAGCCATGTAGCATAGCTATGCTCTTTTAAATCATGTATTATTGCGCGCTTAAATTTAACCTGAATCTGTGTGATTACTATCTACGGCTATTACGGCATGGTTACAGTGGTTTAAAATACCTGCTTGAGCTGGGTGGTATTGAAATCACGGATTTAAGATTTAATAAATTAAAAAAAGAGACATTATGCTTCAAGAAATTCATGACAAGGCTAAAGGCTGGATTGCTTATGTAATCGTAGGTTTTATTGCGATACCTTTTACATTATTTGGAATTAGTTCCTATTTGGGGGGGAGTAACTCACTGGTTGCTGCTACTGTGAATGGTGAGGATATTCCTGTTCAGCAGGTGCAAAATGATGTACTGCAACAGCGTCAGAGATTAACACAGATGTTTGGCGGGAAGTTGCCACCGGGATTTAGCGATGAAACCATAAAGAAGCAGGCTTTAGAGCAGATTGTAACAACTACCTTGTTACGTCAGCTTGCCAAAGAAAATGGTTTCAGGGCGAGTAATCAGGAAGTATTCAAGGTTATTGCCGAGATACCTGCCTTCCAGAAAGATGGAAAATTTGATAATGCGACCTATGAGTTGTTGTTGGCTTCACAACGAAGAACAAAGGCTGGGTTTCAGCGTGCAATAAGAGACGATATAACGAATCAGCAATTGCCTGAAGCGCTCAGGGAATCAGCATTTTTACCCATTGCCGAAGTCAAGCGCCTGGCGATGTTGCAAAACCAGACGCGTGATTTTGAAACCTATACGATAAAAAAAGATGCCTTCAAGTCAGAGGTGAAAGTCACGGATGAAGAAAAGAAAGCATATTACGACAAGAATCTTTCCCGTTTTATGACGCTGGATAAAGTCAAACTCAGTTATATTGAATTAAATCAGTCAGACCTGGCGAAGGATGTTGATGTTACAGAAGATGCGCTAAAAGCCTATTATGATGAGAATGCTGACCGTTATATTGTGCCCGGTCAGCGTAAAGTAGCACACATTCTGGTAAAACCTGATTATGAAAAAGATGGCCAGGAGGCAGAAAAGAAAGCCAAAGAAAAAGCAGATGCACTTTATAAACAAATAACAGATGGTACAAAAACCTTTGAAGAACTTGCTGCTTCAGATTCTGATGATAAATTCTCGGCAAAAAAGTCAGGTGAAATTGGCATGATTGCCAAAGGTGATATGGGTCCTTTATTTGAAAAAGCCGCTTTTTCCCTGGAAAAAGGAAAAATTTCGTCTCCGGTAAAAACCGAAGCGGGTATTGAAATTATCAAGGTACTTGATTTAACCGAGACCAAACAGAAAACATTTGATGAAGTCAAAGCACAGGTAGAAAAAGCTTATCGCAGTGAAAAAGCTGAAAAACTCTTTCTGGATCAGTCAGACAAACTGCAAACGCTTGCCTTTGAAAATGAAAGTAGTCTGGATGCAGCAGCAGATGCCATTGGCAAGAAAGTCCAAACTTCTGACTGGATAAGTAAAGGTGCTATTCCTGTCAAGAAGGGTCTGCTTTCTTCGCCTAAGATTCAAAAAGCGGCTTTTAGTGATGATGTGCTGAATGCAGGCAAAAACTCTGAGTTACTGGAAATCAGTCCTGATACAGTTGTTGTTGTGCGTTTGCAAGAGCACCAGCCGCCCAAACAGAAGCCATTTGCAGATGTTAGCGATGAAATTGAAAAAATTCTCAGCAATCAGAAAATGCGCAAGTTAGTGCTTGAAAAAGGTGAGCAGGTATTAAAAGCATTAAAAGATACTGGTTCCTGGACTGCTTTAAAAACAGTCGGGGCTTCTCAGGATCAGGTGAAAAAATATCAGGGATTAAAACGCACAGATACAAAAGTCGATCGTAGTATTCTGGAAAAGGTTTTTCAAATGCAGAAACCCGAAGCGGGCAAGGAAGTATTTGGCAATGTGGTGCTGCCTGTGGGTGATTATGTGCTGATTGGTTTGTCAGCAGTAAAAGAAGGTGAAGCAAAGTTTGACAAAGAGCTTCAGGATCGCTTCAGCAGAATACTGGCAGCACGCGAGCAGGATGCCATGATGAAAGCTTTGCGCGATAGTGCAGATGTAAAACTGTTTCCGGAGAATATACAGTAAAGGTTAGTGATTAGATCGAGTTAAATACCCATCCCCCCCTTTTTTTATACTTTTTTGGGAATGGCTTGAAGACTGGTGTTTTGCAGGTCGGGTTAGCCTGAGCGTAACCCCGACAAGATCATGGCACACCGTTCCGGGCTATGCCGGATACCCTGTCTGTTTATCAAATATGAAAATTTATTTAAAGGCACTCGGTTGTCGTCTCAATGAAGCAGAGCTGGAACAATGGTCGCATGACTTTACTACAGAAGGTCATCAAATCGTTGCTGATGGAATGGATGCCGATGTGGTGGTATTGAATACCTGTGCGGTTACCACCGAAGCTGGCAAAAAATCACGCAAGTTAATCAATCGGTTATACCGTGAAAATCCACAGTCAAAGCTTGTTGTCAGTGGCTGTTACGCAACCCTGGAAGCGCAGGATGTGGCACAACGACTGGGGGTTGACCTGGTAGTCGATAACCAGCAAAAAGATCTGCTTGCACGGCGTGTGATGGATGAATTTGCAGCCAATACAATGCCTTTAGTGGCAATGAATCCTGAAGAATCATCCCTTTTTTTGCGTGGAAAACAACGTGCTTTTATCAAGATACAGGATGGCTGCCGTTATCGCTGCACCTTTTGTATCGTCACCGTCGCCAGGGGAGAAGAACGTAGCCGCAGCATTCAGGATATTGTTGCCGAGGTCAACCGCTTGCAACAACAGGGCATACAGGAGATTGTGCTAACCGGAGTGCATGTCGGTGGTTATGGTAGCGATCTGGATACATCCCTGTATCAACTGGTCAGTACCTTATTGCAAGAAACAGATATGCCGCGCATTCGTTTTGCTTCGGTAGAACCCTGGGATTTGCCTGCTGATTTTTTTGCCTTGTTTGAAAATCCCCGGCTTATGCCTCATATGCACCTGCCACTGCAAAGCGGGGCTGATTCAGTATTAAGACGCATGTCGCGGCGCTGCAAAACAAACGATTTTGCGAATCTGGTAAAACAGGCGCGTGAGGCTATTCCTGACTTTAATGTGACTAGCGATATTATCGTGGGTTTTCCCGGAGAAACACAGGCAGAATGGCAGCAGACCCTGGAAACAGTGGAACGCATCGGTTTTGGTCATCTACATATTTTCTCCTATTCCCGGCGTGAAGGAACCAAGGCGGCACGGCTCCCGGGGCAGGTATCGGCTGAAATTAAAAAGCAGCGTAGCCTTGAAATACACAATCTTGCCGATAAATTAAAACAGGAAATGTTGCAATCCCAGTTGGGTAAATGCGTTAAGGTGCTGTGGGAAAGCCAGAAAATGGCGAGCGATAACCCTGCTCATGCTGGCAAGGTGATTTACACAGGTTACACACCTAATTTTTGTCGTGTTGAAACTATTGTCGATAATACGGTCTTACTGGAAAGCAAGATAATAAAAACAAAACTTTCGGAGGTCTCTCCAGACAGAGGCATATTAAAAGGTACAGTTGTATGAAAAATTTAATTTTCGCTTTAGTTGTTTTGATACTGCTGGGTTTAAGCGCCTGTTCGGGGTCAAATTCGCCAGAATCGGTCAGTTCTGATTTTTGGGAGGCTGTACAGGATAGAGATATGGAAAAAGCAAAGCAGCTCTCTACCTGGGATACGGTTGAATATCTGAAAATACTCAAGGCAAAAAACTTTCACCCAGAGCGTTATGAACTTGGTGACAAGATGCTGGGAGAAACGCGTGCGGAAATTGATACCACGCTGTATACCACCAGGCAGGGCAAATCTGGAGTCAAGGTTCCGGGTGTCACCGTTTTGTTAAAAACCGAACAGGGTTGGCGTGTTGATGTTAAAAAAACACTGGCTTCAGTCATAAAATACTCGGTCAATAATGTATTTGAGCAGATTAATGGACTGATGAAAGAAGGTATAAAAGAGATTGACAAAACACTTTCCGAATCCATGAATGAGCTTGGCAAGGTGCTGGAGGAAAGCACAGAGGAGCTAAAAAAGGAACTGGGACGACCAATTTTTCCACATAAGGATAAAAAACTGCCAGCACCCGAGACAAAAACCGAGCCAGAAGCTCAGCAGATATGATTATCCAGGAGCCTGTCTGAGAACTGGGGTTTGCAGTCAATTTCCGGTTCCTGGACAGGTTCCTGTTACGGCTGGAACTGATCCAGATCATTAGGAAAGAGTATTTTTCCCTGATACTTTTTCTGTATTAGCTGCAAGGTTTGTTTTTTCACAGAAAGACTGCGTTTCATCAAGTGGGTCAAGAGCAATAACTTCACATTTGCCTTGCCAGCCATGCTGCCAATATAGGAAGGTGTCATGTGCAACAAGGCGGGAATGCCTGTTGCGTCCTCAGGAATGGCATTGTGTGCTACCAGAATATCTGCATTCTTCGCCAGAGCAGGCATGGCACCAAATTTGCCACTCATGTCGCCCGTAAAAGCGAGCGAGCAACCTGCCAGCTCCACGCGGTAACCCTGTGATGGAAAAGGACCGTGGTGGGTTGAAACCGTTTTTACTTTAATCCCGTGCTGATTGTAAATTGTCCTGATTTGCAAATCCCTGGATGACCATTTGATATTTTGACTTTTGATTTTGTAGGCACTTCGCGCAGTTGCATCTGCAAAGTCTCCCAGATACGGGTAGAGACCGCCTTTGGAACCGATAGAACGCTCAACAAACTGCTTCATTGAGGCAACATATTTTGTGCCTGTTGGACCGATGAGCTGTAAATCTTTGCTGCGATCAGTAAAAAAAGCACCCTTGATATAGGTGGGGAAATCGGCACTGTGATCCACATGAAAATGGCTGAAAAGCATCAGCTCAACATCGCTAAAGTCCGCTTTGGACTGTTCAAAACGCTGTAAACTTCCCGGTCCGGCATCCACAATGACGCGCGCCTTGTTGTCCAGCCAGATCAGATAGCTGGTGGATGCCTGTCCATCGAGTATCTCTGGACCACGGGTTCCCAGCATTTGCAGCCTTACTCGCTGTGACTGACAGGAAGAGGGGGTGACTTGCCCACTGAGTTGCGCGCTAACAGCATTGTTTGCATAAAGGCAGGCAAGCAGGGCAAAAGAAATAAATACAATTTTCATTAATTTTCTCAAAATTATTGGTGTAAATCCTATATTATTACGCTTTCAACTTAATTCTGGATGCTTTAAATACTGATGCAAAAAATATCGACACAAATCTTAAAAAAACAGGCGACTGGTTTATTCGCTGTGTTACTGCTTTCTTTACTGTTTATGCAGCAGGCGCAAGCCAGGGAGCTAGTGTTTATACTGGCGGGTCAGTCGAATATGGCAGGGCAGGGCACGGCAAAAGAACTGGCTCCTGCCTATCGTAAGGCACCCAAAAATGTCAAATTTTATTATAACGGTTATATTGTTCCACTGACCCACTTTCGGCATTTTGGACCAGAAATCGGTTTTGCCCATGAGATTTCCCGACATTATCCAGGTGACACCATAAAGCTAATCAAGTTTGCCGTGGGTGGAACCACAATGTTTGCCTGGGATCCAAACTGGAATGCTGCCAAAGCCCGTAGCACCCGCAATGCAAGTGCAGGACCCCTGTTTAAAAAACTCATAAAAACAGCCAAAATCAGCATGAAAAGCAAAAATGAAAAACTGATGGCTATTTTATGGATGCAGGGTGAAGCCGATGCCAAATATCCGGCGGCAGCAAAGCAATATGCAGGCAATCTGAGTCGCTTTGTCAACAAGCTGCGAGCTGAGCTGAAATCCCCCAATGTACCGTTTATAATGGGTACGGTTAATCCACCACAAAAGTTCTTTCCGGCTACAGCCATTGTGCAACAGGCGCAAAAAATTGCAGCCAGAAGCATTAGAAACTTGCGCCTGGTAAGAACGAATGACCTGCCAAAGCGCAATGATCATCTGCACTACAATACACAGGGACAACTGGAACTGGGAAAACGCTTTGCCCAGGCTTTTTTAAGAACACCAATCGCGCTTAAATAAGGATAAGAACCTGTCTGGAAATAGTGAGCCTACTAAAAAATCCAGCTCAAATCAGCTTCCCTCGCTACGACTCATATTTCCAGGCGGGTTCTAAAAATAACGAAAAAACCCATCCCCCCCCTTTTTTATACAATTTTGCAAAAAAAAGGGGGGTTAATACCGTTTCCAATCCAAAATTCTGATAAATTGAATACGACTATCTTAAATTCTGTAAAAACTCATTCATTTTCCACCTTCAAAATAAAAAATAAGCAAAAATACTTAGCTTTATTATCAATAATAAATTCAAATACTTACTATTAACACTTAATGATCATGCTGTGCCTATTGTTATTTTATGCTTGACATTTTTTTGCGTTGCTATTTATAGGTCGATTAATTAAACTCATGGGCGAGATAGATTATGGATACTAATAATACAATAGATAGGTCATTTGTTAATTATGTTGGTGCAAATGCTGGTACTTGGAATCAGTATGATGGCGCTGGATGGAACCAAAGAGATAAATCATCAGGTGTAAATTGGGGTAATTTAGCGGCACACGAAGCAGCTCACTTAATGGGGTTAGTTGATAGGTATACTGATGTTAAGGATAGAAACGGAAATGTTACAGGGAGTACAGTACATGCCCACTGGGGAGGGAATATTATGTCTGGACCACCCGGGTAGCATGGAACCAAAACTTGTCTGAAATGATAAATTTTGCTAGAGCACATGGTCATTTACAGGAGATAAGATGAAAAATTATATAAATTTATTTATTTTTCTTTTAGTTATAGTTTTGCCTGGCTTAAGTTCATGTACCAATGTGAAAAAGTCACATAAAGAGCTAAATTTTTCAAGAAATAACGAAGAGGTGAAAAGACTAAATAGCGTCTGGTATTGCTTAGATAAAGTAGGGTTTGCCGGTAGCAGACCATATTTTACTATTGTTTCTGACGTTGCTTTAGATAAAGACAATGGTTTTTGCATATCATTACTTTCCAGAAAAATTAGATCTATCAATAGTCAGAAAAAAATACCTTTCAATTTAACCAAGATACACGATCCTTATGACCTGGCAAACAAGATAAAATCTTCTACTAGAAAGAAAACTGTTATTAGTCAGTATATTGATCGTGATGGAACTCGTAGAATTCGGCTAACCGTTTATAAAACACCAGATATTCATACGATATTTGATTTTATATCTAAGCATGATATGGCTCTTTATAAAAAGAAGAGGTGCCTATTTAAACCAAAAAAGTTTATGCCAACTTAATTAAAAATGGAAAATTCAATATTCTCTTGTGTAACTATGAAGGTAACAATCTTATTGTTTACGGTAAGCTAGTAGCAACGAAAATCAGGTAAATTGGTGGATACTGGGCTCAGCTTGGGTGAAAAAGATTCACTTGTTACATCACACTCTGTGGGTACTTACGTTAGGTAAAACTAAAACTCAGAGGAAAATAGCTTATAAAGAGATTTATTTAAAATGCCATTGAGTGATAATTTAATTACAGAGATACGGCAAACAACTCAAACAGGTACACCACTTGGGAGTGAGAGGTTTAGACAACAGATAGAGGAATTGTTAGGTGTAAAAACAGGGTATTCTAAACGTGGTCGTCCAAAATCCTCTTAAAGGGCACTGACCCCTTTTTTGTTACTGACCCCTTTTTTGATTAAAAATATAGTATTGACAGGTCACGATATTGTGGCAACTGGTAACAAATATGAATAAGTATTTAATTATCACATTTTTATTTATACTATGTGGCTGTTCTACATCCCGAAACAACTTGAAACTTATTGGTGTTTCAAATGTAACTAAACAACAATATTTAATAGCTCCAAAAAAATATAAAACTATAGAAACTTCCTATGGGGATCCCTCTCGGGCTAATCAAGGAGCTTTAAATGAATATGGTAATATATTTTATAAAATCATGTTTGAATCGACTATAGACTTGAATGAAAAACAAGCTAATGTAGTAGGTGTGGTACCAGAAATTTGGGAATGTGGTTCTGGAAGAAAATTTGGATGGGGTTATATTTATACTATTTCTAGAAAACGGTATTTCACATTTTTACCTGCCCAGCAGTTTTACGGAATAGATAAACATGATTTTATAAATAACCCGCAAGACTTATGTTTTTTTATTAAACAGATATCAATGTTAGGAGATAAAATATCAAATACAATACGAATTGGCAAAGAATTATTATAAGCGTCAGAAGGCATAAGGCATAAAAAGAAATATTTAGGTCAGTAATATTTGAGGTCAGAGTAAAGTAAAATATTCTATACTCTGTTGATATAAGTAGAATCAAGAGCAAGGTAGCCCGTATGAAGCCTTGCGGAATACGGGGAACAAGGGTCGATTACACACCTTGGTATCAATAGGTAACTGTCATCCTTAAATAAAAAACTGTAAAAGGACACCCATAATTAAACTAATTATTTATAGGTGTCCTAAACTTTACTAAACTTGTCTTCGAGGGCGTACCGTTATTAAAAAGTAAACGATTCAGTTTCATACAGACCATCACCATCCGCATCTAACTTAATCTGGAAAACGGTATCAATTACACCCGTTTTTTCATCCTCTTTTTCACCAATGGCGGTTACTTCTAATTTGCTATTTGCAGCACCTGTCATTAATAAAGCTCCTGCTAAAGGAAGCGAGTATCCGTTATAGAATATTTTCTGCTTGGTAATCAAGTTGACTTTACCATTTTTACCATCGTTAAGTGTTCCTGAAAAGTCATAGGAAGAGCCATCAAAGGTACTGGTGAAATTAACAAGATCTTGCTGATTATTGGCAGGAAAAAGACGGTGCATATGGGTCGTGACTATTTTTGTTTGTCTTTCGGCATCAATGATTTCCTTAATTTTACCCGTTAGGTATTTGGTATGATTATTTGTATTTGAAATCTTAAATGAATCAAATGTCATTGTAGTATTCGTTGCGATTTTATAATCAGCATTGTATTTATCAACTGCAATGACTACGACACCATTAAGTAATGAATCACCTTGTTTGCATTCTTTATATTCCAGTGATAATTCCCCGATATTATTCTCCATTTCCCCTGTTGTTATTATTTCTCCACTGCTTGCACAGGCTTCGGTGCTATTAACAGGTTTTTTGGCACTTCGATAGATAAAATTTGCTTGTACAGACAGGGCTATTTTTCTGGCTTGTCGGTGCAGTGACGATACATTTTGTGAGTTATTGGCAGCCGTAACGCCTTCAGCATTCACGTAGGCAAACAGCAGGTTTACAAAATCAGAGGTATTGTCATTATTGAGTGATGCCAGATTACGTTGACCTGTGTATTTCTTTTCTGCTGCATTTGATAGATCAGGGCTTCCACCGCCACAGGATGCCAGACCTAGCAGTAACAACAGGCTTGTGTATTGTTTGAGTTTTTTCATTGTTTGATATTTCCTTATATCAATTCATTGTTCGTAAATATGGGATTAGTTCTTTTCACAATTTTTAAGTATTGTTCTATTCCAGCGAAAAATATATGTAGCTAAGAGGTCACTATATTGGTCACAAGTGGGATTATTATGACAGCTGCTTATGGCTTTATTGCTACCTTGAGGTATTTTAAATGAGGAGGGATGTGAGTAATAATGCTTGCATTTGGTGCGGGCTTTGTGGCTAATGCCTTTAAACATTGCAGTATGATAGTCTCTTGAGGGAAGCCTTCCACCTCCTCTTCCATCATCATGAGCTAGCATGAAACGCTGCTTCTTTACTATAAATTTCATCGCGTCTTTTTCTGGGTTGCGCTTTTTTAATGCTTGGAGTAAAGAGCCTACATAGGGTAAGACAACTTTCTTCTTTTGGCTTGCATTCATTAGATGATAAGTACTGAAGTAGCCATCTATGTCCTGAATTAATTTTTGTTGTAGTTTTCGATCCTCTTGAGGTGTTTTCCAAAAATACAGTGTTTTTCCATAAAGGTAAGGAAAATTCCGAATAGAGCTATTTTTTATCTTATTGCTGCGAGTGATAGGAGAGACTTTAGGAGAGCTAACAATGACATTTTTTTGCTCTGATCCTCTATCTATAGTATCTATCGTTTTTGTTGGTATGCCTTTGCAGGAGGAAGTTGCAAACATAAAAATTAAAAGAAAATGCTTGTTATTCATTAGAATATCCTTTTTAAGCTGAAGGTATGGATACAGAAGATTATCTGTATCCTTTTATTTAATAAGAAACTTAATCCGCTTTATGCTTTAAGGGATCGGTCCCAGAAAGAGCAAAGAAAATATTATTGCTGCACTTGACTCTGATTCTCATTCGGTTATTAGCTCTGGTAATCATCCACTGAGGCATATATATTGATCTGACACCATTATTTGCAATATTTTTTGCTAAAGTAGCAATCACTTTGCCATTGGTATCGGTAGCAGCAATATCTACATTTGTGCAATAAATAGGTGCTTTATTAGTATCTGCAACATCCCATTTCACAGTATAGTTTTTGTTAGCAATCCAGCTGCCTAATAATCCTGCTCCTGCAGGCGCCAGTATTGTAAATGGTCTACGAGTATTGTGTGTTCGAACAAGCAAGTCTTGGTTATTTACACCACCTCGATTATCTCTAGCAGTCAAACGAAACCACATATTACGTTTGCGCCAGGGTAATCTTTCTCCGTCAGTTTTACGTTTCCGTATTAGATCTGATAATGGAGGGATTGTTCTGATTTTGGCATGATAGTCAGGTGCTCTTGAACGTATTAGTGCATTATCAAGTGCATCAACATTTAAATTTGCTGCCCGCCCATGATCAATTTGTTCCCACGCATAGGTCATGCCATTATTATCGGGATCAGTTACACTTCTTGGTTCTAATATAAAAGGAGTTCTTGTTGGTATGGTATAACTTGCTCTATTCATAGTAACAACAGGGCTTCTATTGCCTGTCAACCTGCGTGTACCACACCAAGCGCCTCCTCCTCTGTGTGTATAGTTATGAATTTGCACAATACTATGACCATGAAACATTGGTAAAACACCGACAACGCGACCATATTTATCTTTTATATCCTCAGCAGCATGACATTTATTAGCATAGGACATAATAGTAATTCCAGTGCCTGGCTCAACGGCGCTACCACCTGCTCTATTGCGGACAGTGCAACCACCATCAGTTATATTATGAAGAGTATTGAAGGTATGCTCTCCTCCAAGTTGATGGCCCAGCTCATGAGCAAGATATTCAACTGCAAAACGTGCAAGAGTTCCACCGTACATCATGGTTGCCCCGTTAGCTTTCCATTGACCACAGGTTGAGCCTGGATCTGCTTGACCAGATCCACCACCGGTACCATTCGCAAAACCTAGAACATGCCCTATATCATAGGCTTTAGCACCAAGAATATTATTTAGAGCTACTGTGTTCTCTTTATACATTGCCTTAACGTTTCCATTAGTGTATGGATCATGTATAGGATGATCTGTAGAATCTAATATTTTTTTTCCAGCACTATCATATACAAAGGTTTTATTATTAAAAATAGTACGAGTCCAGCTTACCAACTGAAGATCAACCGATAGATCTCTGCGATATATTTGACGAATCTGATTAATAATAGTAACAATTTGCGCATATGCTCTTGCTCTGTTATTTCTAAAATTACCACCTCCCCAACGGCGTGTAAACTCAATAGTAGAAGCAATCGCGAGTCTATAGATTCGCATGGGGCGCTGGCTAATCGGTCTAGCTTGCCTATTATCTATCGGTGTTTTTTTACCTAGAGCAATATTGAAATTACTAATACCAGTAAGGCGCGCCGTTATATTTTTAACGAGCGAGCTGGATTCAGATATTGCCGTATTTTTTACCTTACATTGAAAATTTTTCCCTGCTTTTTGAAATAACTTACTATTATCTTTTCTGCCATAGCTTGCATATCGACGAGACTGCCCATCTCCTTGAGCTTCAATATAGATCATATCTGCACCAGAAAGCTCAATAGCTGCATTCACTCCAAGAGTCAACATGTTTAACTCACGACCTTTTGCACCAGAAAGCTCAATAGCTGCATTCACTCCAAGAGAGGTAAAAGTTACAGATCCACCCGTTGTAACCCCAGTTTCAGGAATAATCGAATAAGTATGAATATCAGGATTTTTAGCTGCAATTTCATCTGAAAGCAACTGGTCTTTAACAACCTTTACTTTAATGAAACCTCCCGCAGGACGAGGAAAGCTAATTTCCATTGCCAGTTCATCTTCAATCTCCTGACTAGTTCTTGCTCCTGCCTTCTCCAGAAGTTGTATATCACCTGAGGATTCAAGTAATTCCAGAAAATCATTTTCAGACAGGGTTAATAAACGGTATTTAATTAATCCTGATGATACAAAAGGGTTTTCAGTATCTATTATTGATCGTTGTTGAATAATATTTTTATCGCTAAGGTCAACCATTTTCTGGTCGTGCCAAAGCGCAGGGTTCGCGCTTAGACTACTTGAGATACTTAATAATAAAAGGGGAAGAGCACATCTGCGGAGTAAGTTTTTCATATAATACA
>Ga0256832_1001886_pt1 | contig 14304 bp, 6 predicted proteins | sample 134614metaG_FD_190534 | JGI IMG/M metagenome (GOLD analysis project Ga0256832, IMG submission 190534) | Hydrothermal vent microbial communities from Lau Basin, Pacific Ocean - 134-614 | ecosystem: Environmental > Aquatic > Marine > Hydrothermal vents | place: Pacific Ocean: Lau Basin | collected...
TGGAAGTTGTTTGGAAGTAGTTCACCTGGCTTAAAACCTCCCCGTACCCGGTCGGGTCGGTGTATTTTTCGCTTCGAGCAGCCATTCGTAAACGACTTCAGGTGTTACCGGTTTGCATCTTTAGATGTAACTATTTACCACCTCATGATTTAAATCAAAAAATTTAATTTCTCACAGGTGCCCATTTCAAGACAAAAATGGCGTACTCGTAAGTAGTTGCAATAAAATTATAAGCTATTAAACTAATCGGATTACTTAATCATAGCTATCATATTACTATTACTAACAATTATTGTCATGAAAATTATTCCTTTAGTACTATTGGTATTTTTATCCTTCCCGCTATTTGCGCAAGCTCCCAACGAGGGCGACTGTGGTGGAGCACTTTCTCTCTGCAATTTAGTTTTTACAGAGCCATCTCCGGGAACGGACGAAGGAACATTCCTTAATGAATTCCCCACGGATGCTACCTGCTTAACCGATGGAGAAGATAATAGTGTATGGTACACCTTCACGGCAGCATCGGATGGCTTCCTAAGCTTTGTGATTACTCCTGATGACCCGAATGACGACTACGACTGGGTTTTATTTGATTTGACTAATGCAGACTGCAGCGACCTTGCCAATAACGCTGCCGGTCTTGTCGTCAGTTGTAATGCCGCCGGAGGAACACAGGATGACCCCAATGCCTGCCACGGGCAAACAGGAGCAAACCTACCAGTAGGGACCGGTTATTCTAATCAGGGGGGTGGATGTGGCTTTGACCCTCCCTCCCAGACACAAGGGCTCACTCCCTTCAATGAAGTCATTCCCGTTATTGCCGGCAATAATTATACGTTGATGATCTCCAATTGGACGGGGTCAACGAGTGGATATACGATTGATTTTAGCGCTTCAACCGGACTGGGAACGCAAGACATGATCCCGCCGACGGTGGAAGCCATCATACCTCCGCCGGATTGTAGCACGAGCGAGGTACAAGTCACCTTTTCAGAAAATATACAGTGTAGCACCATTACTGCGTCCAATTTCCAAATCACGGGTCCCGGGGGACCATATAGTGTTGTCCTTTCCTCTCCTTCCTGTGATGCGGGAGGTGATCATGATAGAACATTTAGCCTTATCGTCACTCCCCCTATCCCCGGTTCGGGTACTTATACTTTTTCGCTAATAACCAATGGTACTACGCAGGTACTCGACCTATGTGGTAATCCGGCGGCATCATGGAACACCACTTTTAGCACTAATTACTCTTTTGACAATCCCCCGTTAATCAACCCCAATCCTCAATCAGTGTGCGAAGATGATATGGTAACTATCTCTCCTTCGGGAAATAATGCTATCGCATCGAGCAGTTTTAACTTTTATGGGGATGCCGGTCTGAATAATTTATTACATAGTGGAGACTCTTATTCTTTTACAGCAACCAACAGCACCTCTATTTGGGTAACCGAATTTACTCCTTATTGCGAAAGTCCTGCAAACGAATACGTCCTTAATGTTTTTCCAAACCCTCCCCTCCCAGATGCTGATATTCCTGCAGACATCTGTCAGGGTGACCCAATCGGCACCCTAATGGCATTTGGCACCGGAAATCCCGGTAATGTTTTTAATTGGTACGATCAAGATCCATCCTTCGGCAATCCTTCCGTTATTGGAACGGGAAGTTCTTTCACACCGACAACATCAACCAATAGTCCCGGGGATATTGAGTTTTATGTAGAAGAGGTCAGTCAGGCCGGTTGTGTAAGCCCCCCCCTTCTGGTGGTCGTACATGTTGTAGCAACCCCTGCAACACCAACCATTGAACAAACCCAGAATATCTGCGTCGATGACCCGGCTCCGAGCCTATCCGCCTCCGGTTCAGGCGGCACCATCACTTGGTACGACGGCGACCCTGGACTAGGGACGCCCAATCAACTGGGAACGGGAAACCCCTTTACGCCTATTATTGATACGGGCACTACCGGATCTACCGATATTTACGTGACAGAAATCAATAGTACCGGATGTGAAAGTACAGCAAATTATGTCACCATCAACGTTAATCCCACCCCTGTTGTTATGACGAATGATATTAATTGTTCAGGAGACGTACAATCCTATTCGGTGAGTATTTCAACTTCTTTTACTGCGAGCATTTCGGTTAATACCGGAAGTGTTCAGGATGTAGGAGGAGGCAATTACACCATCGATAATATCCCCATCGCCAATAGTCTGATAATTACGGCCAACTCCGGTGCTGCCGGGTGCGAAACTGTTCTTACCATAGAACCTCCTACTTGTGGTTGTCCCAATATCGACCCACCGACTTCGGGTGGGAATCAGGAAATTTGTGTCGGAGAAGCTATACCGGCACTCACCGTTAATGTCCCTTCCGGAATGACAGCGGATTGGTATGACGCATCAACCGGAGGCACCTTATTACAAGCCGGCACTACCAGCTACACCCCTTCGGCAGAAGGCACTTACTATGCGGAAACACGCCAGAGTAACGGCACCTGTACCAGCGCTACCCGAATCCCGGTCAGCCTCACCATACACCCTCTTCCGATTGCACTGGATACGGTAACAGTATGTTCCGAGGACTTAATGACATACGATGTCAGTCTCACCTTTCAGAATGCTGACACCATCACTGCCCACAGTGAAGGTACTGTTGTAAATAATGGCAATGGCTCATTCGACATCACAGGCATTAGTAGTGGTAATAATTTGACGCTGACGGCAACACTGACGGCAACAAATTGTCAATTAGACATGACCATCCCCGCTCCGGATTGTAGTTGTCCGAGCGTATCCCCACCGGTCAGCCAGGGTGATCAAATAGTCTGCCAAGGGGAAACTATCCCGGCGCTAACCGTTACAGTAGGTGACGGGGAAACCGTCAACTGGTACGACACTGCAACAAATGGCAACCTGCTCTTGTCCAACAATGCTTCCTTTACACCAACGATGGAAGGCACTTACTACGCAGAGACCAGCGTTACCGTATCCAATTGCACAAGCGATACGCGAACGCCTGTGACGCTGACGATACAACCACTTCCCGAATTGCAGGATACCATCAAAAACTGTGCGCCGGATTTGACATCCTACAACGTAACGGTTTTACTCAACAGCGGCGACTCCATCTCCACAACATCGGGTACAATAACGGTGAACTCCACCACAAACTACCTCATTTCTGAAATTCCGGTTGGAGAAAATATCACGGTAACCATTTTTGATAATACCAGTGATTGCCAAAGTAGCTTTTTGATTACCGCCCCAAATTGTGTTTGTGACGAAGTAACTCCGCCGCTGAACACGGGTAATTTCATGGTCTGTGCAGAAAGTCCTTTACCGCAAATAAGTGCCAGTGTTGGCAGTGGCGTGACCATCGACTGGTACGATTTGCCAATTGGAGGTAATTTGGTGGCACAGGGCATGATTGCATTCACCCCCGATAGTCTTGGCACTTATTATGCAGAGAGCCGCTTGACCGAGAACGGCTGTACCAGCGACACGAGAACACCGGTTTCCCTTACGGAAAATCCACTACCGGCAATTACGTCCATTACACCAACCTGCTCTGCGGACTTATTGAGCTATGACCTCGATTTGATTTTTGAGAACACAGATACCATAATGATTAGTTCGGGTAATTTATCCATTGCAGGAAGTACCTTTACAATCGCTAATATTGCTATTTCCGACACCTTATTCATCACAGCCCTAAACCAATCTACGCTCTGCCAGGATGATTTCGCAATCCCACCACCGGATTGTGAATGTCTTGCCGTGCAGCCACCCGTCAGCGGTGGTGACCACAACATCTGCGAGGGTGAGGCCATCCCCTCCTTAACAGCATCTGTCAATGCAGGTGAAACGGTTGACTGGTACGATGCCCTCCTTGACGGGAATTTACTGCAACAGAGTTCAACGACCTTCACTCCACTCGAAGCCGGCACTTATTATGCTGAAACCAGAGATGAAGTCAGCGACTGTGTCAGTAGCAACCGAACCCCCATCACGCTGACCATCAACCCACTGCCACAGCTATCCGATACAATCTGGACCTGTGCAGAAGACCTGATGTCTTATAGCAGTGAAATTTTAACAACTGCTGATAGTATTATTTCCAACGCTGGGGAAATCATCAATATAGGCGATGGCATTTTTGACATTCTAAACATACCCGTCGATACCGGATTAGAAATCACGCTGATTAATACCGCAACTGATTGTAGAAAAGATTACACTTTCCCGCTACCAAGTTGTGAATGTCCGGACATAGCGCCGCCTGTTAGCCTTGGCAATCAGGAAATATGTGCCGGGGAGACACTACCGACTCTGGAAGTGTCAGTCGGTTCGGGAATGACCGTTGATTGGTACGATGCCATGGTCGGCGGAAATCTTTTATTGTCGGATAGCCCGGTATTTACCCCAACGGCTGCCGGCAATTATTTTGCAGAAGCCAGAGCAACCGTCTCCAATTGTGTAAGTGATACGAGAACGATGGTTCAACTGATTGAAAATGAATTGCCCCTTATAAACATCGTTAGTATGACTAACCCGGGTTGTGGACTAGATAACGGGATGATAGAAATTGCCGCAAATCAGGGAGCAGCACCATATAGCTATCAAATCGATAACGGTGCAGTCCAAAACGATGGAAATTTCACCGGATTATCAGGAGATACTCCTCTGGCATTTATGGTGACTGACAATAACGGTTGTAAAGCGACGCTTGATACAAGTTTGGTTGGTCCAATAGGACCCGAAGCCATCATAAGTGAGGGAGATACGCTGACTTGTAGTCATACGGCTTTCAGCGTTGATGCTGCTATGACCAATGCCGACGGTGGTGTCACCTTTGAGTGGCTGCACGATGGTGTTTTTGTTTCCGATTTCATACAAATCGAAATAACCGAACCGGGGCAATACATTCTCCTTGTCCAACAGGATGGATGTAGCGACAGTGACACCCTGAATGTTGTGGAAATTACAGATGTGAATCTCGAAGTGGTTATTACCGCCAATCAACAACTCAATTGTGCAATCAACTCCGTTGTACTGGATGGTTCACAATCCAGTTCGGGAGCTAATATCGCCTATCAATGGCTATTGGATAATACCCCCATTCCGAGTGCCACTCAAAACACTTACACGGCGACTGAACCCGGGCTCTACGAGCTGGAAGTAACGGAGTTGGCAACCGGCTGTAGTCATCGGGAGGTTTACCAACTCGACAGAGATGCTACTGCCCCTACTGCAAATGCAGGAGATGATCAAAAGCTCGATTGTGATACTAATCAGGTCACACTCGATGGTTCCGGCTCTTCCGGCAACAGCACACTTAGCTATCAATGGTATAGTGGCGACGAGCAAATTGAAGGCGCTACCCAACCTTCTTATTCCACCCAAAGCGCAGGGCTCTATCTGTTGGAAGTGACCGATGAAGGCAACCAGTGCAAGGACGATGATGAAGTATTGGTCGTCATGGACACCCTGCGCCCGATAGCAGATGCGGGGAGTGACATGACCCTCTACTGCAACGAAGAACAGTTATCATTAGACGGTAGTGCGTCCTTCTCTCCGAATGGACTGACCTACGAATGGCAGACGACCAACGGCAGCATTCTATCAGGTGCAAACACGCCTACCCCGCTTATAGGTAGTGCAGGCGTTTATTCCCTATTGGTAATCGACCAAGGTAATGGTTGTAATCAATCTGATGTTGTCTCTGTTGATCGAATTGATAAGATAGAGACGAATGTTATTGTTTCGTCCAAGGACGTTGGCTGCTCAGGCGAAAACGATGGTCTTATCACGCTAAGCCCTGAAAATCCAAACAGTACTCTACTTTACTCTGTTAATCAGGGAGCGTTTTCATCTACCGGTATTTTTAGTGGATTAGAGCCCGGTACTTACCAACTTACCGCCGAAGATGTCAACGGTTGTCAATGGGATACAACGTTAACCATCCTAAACGGACGCGACCTCGACGTATCCCTGAAAGATATAGAGATGATTCGATACGGCGATAGCCTACAACTACCTGCCAGCCTAAATATCACCGAAGACACCACGCTGAATATCAGTTGGACAAATGCCGAATTACTCAACTGCAATGATTGCCTCACTCCCTGGACGGCACCCTTGTACGAAAGCACAGAGTTTGATATTACTGTCACGGATGAGAATGGCTGTTCCGATAGCGAAAAAATAAGAATCATTGTCGATGCGACTAAGCATGTTTTTATCCCGAATTCCTTCTCTCCCAATGGCGATGGTATCAATGACATGTTGTATATTCAGTCGGGCAATGATGTGGTAAAAGTCCACAACTTCCAAATATTCAACCGATGGGGAGAAGTGGTTTTTACTGCTCAAAATTTCGACACCAACGATGCATTAGCAGGATGGGATGGCAGGGTAAGAGGCAAGGTTGTCAATGCTGCTGTCTATATCTATCTCGCAGAGGTTGAGTTTATTGATGGCAGGAAGGAGGTATTTTCGGGAGAAGTCGTTCTAGTCCGATAACGAGCTTCCGAGGTGACTCCCCTCCATACGGGAAGTGTCTTATTTTGAGGTTCAAAATTCTAAAGGCAGTGGGAAAATGCCTCCTGAAAATGGGTTTCATTTTCAGGAGGCTTTTGACTAAACCCTTACCTATTTAACAAAACCTCCACCGCCTTTTTCAACTGCGGATCCTCGCCTTTCGCCCGGGCGTCGGGAGGATTAGTGACGATGACATCGGGAATAGCAGGACCGTGCTCCATATTCTTTTTGGTTGCTTTTGCAAACCAGGCGCGGAAGGGCATTCTCACCATAGAGCCATCCATCAGCCCATAACCTCCTGTGGAAATAACGGCTCCAAATGTCGGCTGGCCAACCAGCTTACCCAATCCCAAGCCTTTGTAGGCATGAGAGAATATCTCTGCGTTGGAGTAACTCACCTCGTTGCACATCGCGACGGAGGGCAGGCGCATCGGCGGGAATGGAAGACGCTCTCCAAATGGGTAATGATTGATGAATTTTTCGTGTTCCTTTAAGGATTTGGCAGCTCCCCGGGGGATGGTGTAAGCGTGTTGCCTATTCGTCAATACAGCCATCAGCATATCAGTCGTCCAGCCACCGCCATTGAAGCGAACGTCGATAATCAAACCCTCTTTTCCATAACCGGAAGCCGTCAGTTCACGCTGAAACCGCTCAAAGCTACTCCAATTCATGCTGCGAATATGGATATAACCAAGCCGCCCGTTGGAGTACTTTTCTGTCAGGCGTTTTTTCTCTTTGACCCATGCTTCGTATAGCTCGGTGCGCAGGCTCTGCGCCGGACGAATAACGACTTGGCGTGGTTTTCCGTCCTTGCCTATCAGGTCGATAAGCGTCCGTTCATTAGCGGTACCGTTAAGATACTGATAGATATTGGTTTGTGGTGTGATTGGTTGGTTATTAATTGCCGTAATCACCTCGCCGGGCTGAATCTTGCTCCTTTCTCTATCCGCCGGACTCTCGGCAATGACAGAGACAACTTCCAAGCCCTTTTTGACCGGCCTTAATACCGTACCGAGTAGCCCCGTCCGTTGTGACTGGGTCTTTTCCGGGTCTTGACCATACATCCCCATGTGGCTGGCATCCAACTGCCCCAGCATCTCGTTATAGACCATTCTGAAATCCTGAGAGGTGGAAGCAGCCATTGCGATAGGTTTATAAGTCTGTCGTAGCTTGTTCCAGTCCCGCTGATGAAATTCAGGGTCGTAAAAGCCATCCCTCAATGCTCGCCAAGCATCTTCAAACACCTGCTCCCGTTCTTCCGGATGATTAATGGTCACCTTTGCAGAAAAAGGAATCCCTTTAGACTTCTTGCCAGAGACGTCAAGGACGTTCATCGTACCTCTTGATAGAAAGTATAATTTCTCGTGCTTATCGCCCCATTGCAAACGATAAAGCGACTGGTCGGAAAGAATGGTTTTAGATTCCGTTCCATCCCATTTTACACTCATAAATGGGCGTTTATCACCCGGAGCTTCAGCAGAATAATAAAAGGTTTCTCCATCTTTTGAAATGGCTAGATTGCCTTCATCTCCTGAGAGGGAAGTCACCTGAGAAAGGCGGTCGTAGATATGGTCAAAATCGATTTGAATATCTTTAGTGTCTGTCGAATCTTTTTCGGCATCCTTCTTTTCGTCATCCTCATCCTCCCAGTCACGCTTGGTCTTTTCCCAGTCTTCTTTTTTTAACCAAACAAACCATACATCATAGTCACCATTATTTCTATCCGAGAGAAATCCCAGTTTACTGCCGTCTGCGCTCCATACCGGGCTACCGTCGTTGCGTGGGTGCATACTGATATTTATCGGGGCTTTTTTGCCCTGAGCATCGTGGATGAAAATTTCAGCATTGAAATCCAAATCATCCAGAGAGTAAGCTAACCATTTACTGTCGGGGCTCCAACTAATGCCCTGTGGCGTACTCCATCCATCTAAAAGGATTTTTTCATTGCTCAAATTCCCAAGCGAATCGATGTCTGCCACCACTAATTTGCCTCTTCCTTCCCTGATAGCGATTTGTTTTTTATCGGGAGATAAATAGATGCGTTCTTCTTCATTCGGGCTGGTTCGAACCGGACGAACAACCGTCTTAAAGCTACGATACAGATTCCCCTCTTCGCCCTCGGCTTTTGTCAACAAGAACAAATCCTTATTTCCATTTTGATCGGAAATGAAGAGCAGGGTGGAGTCATTTAACCACACCGGTTTTTGATCGCGTGCCGAAGAGTTAGTCAGGGTTTTCCCCCGTTTTTTATCCTTATCAGAGGGGGTAATAATAAGCTCGCCGTGTACGCTGTAAGCAAAATACTTGCCATTGGGAGAAAGCGAATAATCACTAATATTATTAGAGAAACTTTTGGTCTCAACCGGATCGAAATGATAATCGGCAGCATGAACAATGGGAAGTTCTTTAACCTTTTCGGGCTGCGCCGTCTCCATCAGATAAAGTTTCACACCCTTTTCAAAAACAATCCACTTCCCATCATCAGACACATCAAAATCGCGTATTCCCATATCGGTAAAGGTCGTCAAAGCGATGGGTTCAGCGCTTGGCTTAGTCCCCTTGAGGGGCTGTTGATAAATATTATATCGCCCGTTGAAGGCACTCAAAAAGTATAGTTTACCGCCACCCCACTTAGGGATGATATCCTGCCCGTCAAAAGTCGTCACAGGACTGTATGTTTTTTTCTTACGGTCAAAAATCCAAATATCCCGCTGTGCCGGTCCCTTATAGGATTCCCTCGAAGTTCGGCAATAGCCTTTTTCGTAGGCAATGTACCGTCCGTTATTGGCAATAGCGGGAGCATTTCCAAGCACATCCATCATTTGGGTTGGCGTCCCTCCATCAACTGCGACCCGATGAAACTCCGGTGACCAATCTACCTGCGAGAATAATCTTTTGGTATTGAAAACGATGTGATTGTTCCCATCCCAACGACCATTATAGTCCGTCGCCGAATGGTAAGTAATCCGTTTCAAATCGCTTCCATCAGCAGCCATCACGAATAGATCATAACTGCCAAACCGATTGCTGCGAAAGAGAAGGCGGCTACCATCGGGTGACCATTGCGGGTCGCCATCGTAAGCCTGATGAACGGTAAGCCGTGTAGCAGTCCCATTGTGAACAGCCATCGTCCAAATATCACCTTGGAAAGAAAAGGCAATTTTAGAACCATTGGGATTTAAGTCGGCATTGCGAATTAATGTAGGAGTGTTTTGTCCGGTCAGGGTATAAAAAAAGCACAGTAGAAGCGTGCAGGTTAGTACAAATTTATTCATAATCGGGTAATTTTGAGGCGGCAAGATAAGAAAAACGAACAAAATAAACGTATCGCTGAGAAAAAATCGTTGGAGTTGTTTGGGCGAAAGTACACCCTGCTGGAACCAACATAATCACCAACCTTCAACAAAAAAACGAATCTGCTCGCTGATTATAGAAGCAAGAAGAAATTGAACACCGAACACCGAACACCGATTAACGAACGCCGATTTTAGAAGTTTTAAACAAGACGAAGTTTGATTTGGAAAACGAATAATAAATCTAAAATCTTAAATCCTTGTTCGGTGTTCGGTGTTCTCCACGTTCCTTGTTCTTAAATCAAAAAAAATAATTATTTACAGGTGTCTGTCTTCAGACAAAAATGATGTACTCGTAAGTAGTAAAGTATCAATGAGGACTCACAAGGGGAGTTCTATCAGCTAATTTGAGAAGTTTCTAAATTTTATGTGGTAAGTATTTCCAAAAAGTAATACCTTTGGCATCCCGAATAACGTTTATCAAAAAATTATAAAATATTATGAAGAGATTAATCTTATTTTTTTTAGCAGTTTCAGTAGTATGCTCTGCTTGCAACAACACCGAAAAACCGGCACAAGAAGCAGTAAAAGACAATAGTGAAAAAGTTGAAGCCTCCGCTAAAAAGAAATTCCCAACCAGAGAGGAATTAGATAAGATGCCGATTGAGGAGGAGAAAAAAGTAGGAGAAGAAATGCTTGCCGAGGCAGACATTACCAGAGACACCGGTACTCCAACAATCGAGCAATTCTGGGCAAAATTCAAAAGAGCAATGCTCCGGGCAGACAGAAACACCCTTGCAAAACTTGCGCTTTCGCACGGCGACGGCAAGATACCTTTGGGTTTGTTCAAAAATGGCAATGAAACCTATAACAATATGGTCACCAAAGAGGTGCTGCAAAAAATATCCCGTACAAAAGCAGAAGACCTGAAAGATGCAAAGGGCGAAGTTCCCGGATTCGAAGAAGTAAAGGCATTTGTCTATGAACAAAAAAACCAGAAAAAAAATAATCTGGCAACAGCCGTTACTTTCTACTTCGCCAAAGTTGGTGATAACTGGAGGTTTGTAGCTTATAATACGCCGGGGTAATTGCACGGCTATGAGGCAGAGGTCTCCCGACCTTTGCAATATCAAGTCAAGATCCTTTTTTTTGATTTTTAGTGATAAAATATTATCTTCGCACCAGAAAAGCACCTTAGATGATGTACTGTCTGGCATCTTCTGGCGTGTATTATTAAAGAAACAACGATTGAAGTCAACAGGCACACCTCAAAAAACGACTTCGACAAACAAAAGAATGACATGATTATTTTTGGTACGCGTGGCGTTAAGTCCACCATCAAATCCGGTAATTTCAATTGCCCACAATGCGAAACAAGCCGCCCTTATCGACATCGAAAAGTCACTAGGTTCTTCACCCTCTATTTCATTCCACTTATCCCGTTGGGAAGTGCCGGAGAATACGTTGAGTGTGGTCACTGCAAGGGAACTTTCATCCCAAGAGTGTTGGAAATGGGTAACTCCCGTAACGAGGAATTCATGGCCATTTACGAAAAAGCTATCCGCCACACCATGGTATTAATTATGCTTGCCGATGGCGAAATTGACGAAAGGGAAATGGAAATCGTCCAGAAAATCATCAACAAATTCGGTCACAACGACATTACAAGAGAACAGTTGGACATTTACGTCCACAAGGTACAGAGAAGCTCGGAAGATATTACAACTTATCTAAAGAAAGTAGGTCCGTCTCTTAACGAGCACGGGAAAGAAATCCTGATAAAATGTGCACTCTCTGTTGCTGCTGCCGACGGTCATATCGATGATTCGGAAATTGATTTAATCACCCAAATGGCCAAGACCATGGAGATGTCCAATACGCACCTAGAGGGTATTTTTAATCAGATGATTGAGGTGAAGGAGTGAGGCTGACAAACACCCGCCTATATTAGCAAAATCCACTTAAGAGGGATAAATAAAATACGATTATCATCATCAAATTGGGGTTGTTCAATGGTAGCATTTACGATGATTCCATAGCGGTATCTGCCGTAATTTCTTATTTGTGCAGAGGTTCTTTTACCAATTCCCACCTCCATTAGTATAGGGTTATCCCTCGTCTCAATCACAAAGTCGGGATTTTTCTTTTGCCCAAAACCATAGCTGACAATACCTTCGGATAAATTCCGTTTAAGGTACATCGCGATAATATCCTCATACAACTTTGCCCTCAAATCCGCATTGAGTTTATCTCCATATATTCGTGCATATAGAGCGCGCCTTAATGAAGGAGACATAAAAAATGCTTTTTGTATTCTCCCTGTTTTAGATCGCACTCCCCCATGTGGTAAAAAGGTATTTAGAATTTCTGCCTGATTAAGGGTTGATATTACTTTTTCGACCTCCACCTCCTTAATGGCAAATTCTTTGGAAAGCGTTTGAAAATTCACCTCGTCACTCAACGCCAAACGCAATAAAATGCGATTGAACACATTGAAATAATCAGTACCTGCGGTTGGAATATCCTTTAGCAAAATTCGCTCAAAAAGAGCCAACACCCGTTCTATAATGAGCGTCGTATTGGTAATAGGTAAAAACCGGGCGATATTGTGATAGCTGACATATTCGTCAATGAGGGAGTTAACATCAGCGTGTACTAATGTTTGCGCTTCGTCCAAATATTTAGTAATGCTATTTCTTCTGCTTTGAATTTCTTTTCTAACTTCGCTATAATCTGTTGCAAAGAAAAGAGCATTCTTTAAGCTATCGGCGATTCCTCTTATAGGGGATAATATCTTACCGGAGTCTTGCATCCATGTTTTTGCTACGATAAATTCGGAAAAACGAAAAGGATATATTTTCATCAAAGTCCAGCGCGAAGCCAAATCGGAACTGCTATGCAAAAGCAATGCAGAGCTTCCCGTAGTAAGAACGAATATTTTCTTTCCTTTTTCGTACAATATTTTCAAATCTTTTTGCCACTCTACGGCCTCGTGGACTTCGTCAATTATCAGCATAATCCGTTTGCTTAGCTCATTCAGCCGGCATTCGAGTATTTTTTCCAAAGTATTAAATACATCATATAGGCTAGCATTCAGACGATTAATATCATCCACGCTGATAAAGAAAATCTGCTTGGTATAGTTGTGATAAACGTAGTTGGCAATTTGCCATGTGAGTGTAGTTTTACCGACACCACGCAAGCCCGAAAGCGCAATCATACGAGGTTGCATACCTTCCCCAAAAAAATCTTTTGCATATTTTTTCAAGGGAACAAAAGCGTTTCTTTGAGGTAACCTTTGATCACGCTCATCGTAAGTTTCACCCCGCAGTCGCTTTAGAGTTACTTTGTTATTCTGCAAATATTCGATTAGTTCCTTCATATTGTGTTACCCTATTCCGCCTCGGCAAGATAGCTACTTTTACTTTATTCTACCATAAAACCATAGAAAAAAACCGTAACACCCCTATAACTGTGCTTGAAAGCCCCAATTACGGCCTACATTCAGCCATTTCCTGACGTGAGTTAATTTACTTCCCATAACGACGCATCTCAATAAGCATCTTGTACTCGTTCTGTTTTGTAAGAGTATCCATTAATGCCGCTATCAGGGGTTGTGCGGTCTCCTGCTGTCCGGTTAACACCAGCAACTTTGCATAAAAAATTTGGTTTTTTATATCATCACTTGTGGCTGCCATCCCTTTTGATAATTCCATCACCAATGGGTTGTACGAAGTGTCTCCGGCTTGTTGGTTAAATAATTCCAACAGGAAATTGCGTTTCAATTCGTCGGTGGGAAGCAGGTCAAAAAAATCATGGGCGGCTGTGAAACCTCCCTCTTCATTCTCCGACAAGGACCACACCAGGCCGTATGTGCATCGACCAAAATAATTTTCCCACTCGCTTGGGCAGCATCAAGCGCCTCATACCAGCTTCCTTCAAAAAACTCCGTTCCTTGTGCCCAACCAAATCGCCCGAACAACAATAGCCCGGCGATGATAAGATATTTGTACATTATTTTGATTTTATCAACAAAAGTAAAGGGAAAAAGGGACTCCGACGGTAATCTTTATCACTTATAGGATTACCATCCCGGAATAAAATTAAACCCAAAACTACCCTTACCGGCTCCGCCTTTTATAAGGGGTATTGCATAATAAGGCTCTAAAATCATAGCACCGAACAGATTGATACGCGTCGAAATACCCGCCGTATATACCGGGGCAATTTTGCGTTTCCCAATAGGTGGTGTATCTCCAAACTGTGCAAAATCCGTCCAGGCAACACCGGCATCCATGAATAAATTCAAATCGGCAAAGATTATCTTGGATTTGATAAGTGCCAGTCGTTCGGGACCGACGAATGGGAGGCGCACCTCAAAGTTGGCGGTCAAAAGCTTGGAGCCAAAAAGTTGGTCGTAGCTGTTGCCGGCGGCGGTGTACTGATCGATGGTTTTATTCGAATA
>Ga0256832_1001887_pt1 | contig 14301 bp, 13 predicted proteins | sample 134614metaG_FD_190534 | JGI IMG/M metagenome (GOLD analysis project Ga0256832, IMG submission 190534) | Hydrothermal vent microbial communities from Lau Basin, Pacific Ocean - 134-614 | ecosystem: Environmental > Aquatic > Marine > Hydrothermal vents | place: Pacific Ocean: Lau Basin | collected...
AAGACCTCGACCCGTCGCGTCCGTGGGCCCAGCCCTATTTCAACGCCATCTCCGGCGTGGGTGTGGAAGAGCTCTATTTCAACGGTGCAGGGCACACCGACCCCAGGCGACAGGAAATGGCCGAAAAAATCGGACAGGAAAAGCCTGTGCTCGTCTCGGAATTGGTTAACGACGCGGCACTCATCGACAGCGCCCGCCGGACGTGCCGCCGGAAAGACTTTCTCTGTTTCGTGCGCGACCCGTTCAACTACGACTATTCCCGCATTCCGCCTTTGCAAGACACCAACGAACGACCCGTCCACCGCCTCGAAGAAGCGGCCAACTACCTTTACCTCATTAATTACGACTCCTTTACCTCTGTCGATGAACTCGTCCAGCGCCTCGCCGCCACCACCTACGACTTGCTGCTCATCGAACCGTTCTTTCACGACACGCTGCTCAGCCCCGCACAGGTGCACGCGCTCCAGCGTAAGCCCAACGGCGCCCGCCGATTGGTCATTGCTTACGTCAACATCGGCGCTGCGGAGCAGTGGCGCTACTACTGGCAAGCGGACTGGAAAGTGGGCCGTCCTTCGTGGCTGAAAAAACCTTACCGTGGATATCCGGACGAGATATGGGTGGAGTTCTGGCATCCCGAGTGGCAGGCCATCCTCTGGGGCAACGACAGCGCCTACATCAAGCGTGTGGTGGACGCCGGCTTCGACGGCGCCTATCTGGATAATGTAGAAGCCTATTATTTTTTATACCATGACTGACCGTCCTCACTGTTCGGGCCCTGTGGTTTCAATCCAGGACCTTCACAAATCGTATGGTGACGTGGCTGTGTTGCGCGGGGTGAACCTGACCATCGAGCAGCCCGGACTCACAGCCGTCATGGGCCGGTCGGGCTCGGGAAAGTCCACCCTGCTGGCCCTCATCGGTGCGCTGGAAAAGCCTGACCAAGGCACCATCGAGGTGTGTGGGCGGGACGTCCACCGCCTTCGAGGCCGGCGGCTCGACCATTTCCGAAATCAGGACATCGCGTTCATTTTTCAGGATCACTTGCTGCTGCCCGAGTTCACCGCCATGGAAAACATTCTAATGCCGGCGTTGATTGGGAAGGGCGTCAATTCGGCCGTCAAGTCATTTGCCTCCGAGTTGATGACCGCCCTCGACATTGCCGACCGAAAAGACCACTTTCCGTCGCAACTTTCCGGCGGCGAACAGCAGCGCGTGGCGGTGGCGCGGGCGCTTATCAACCGCCCCCGGCTGGTGCTCGCCGACGAACCCACCGGCAACCTCGATCAGGCCAACGCCGAAGCCCTCCATCAGCTCTTTGTCGAATTTCACCAGCGATATGAAATCTCATTTCTGATCGCCACCCACAATCGGCAACTGGCCCGCCGGTGTCATCAGCAATGGCTGCTGGAAAACGGCACGCTCCATCCACTGACGCCTTTGTCCGATGAATGATGCGCCGTTGGTTCTGACCTCGCTTCGGGCCATCGAAGAGGCCCTGCTGAGCCGCCCCGACAAAGCGGCCCGCCTGCTGGTGTCACCCCGGCAACAGGGCGGACGCCTCGAACGGGTGATCCACCTGGCCCGAAAAGCCGGCGTGCCTGTGGCCTTCACCGCCGCAAACGCCGTCAAGAAAAAATACGGCGCGCCCGCGGCTCTACTGATGCATGCCGTGCCGATCCTTTCCTTTGAAGATTTAATCGGCCGGACCGCCACTGAATCCGCCTACTGGGTGATGTTGTGGAAAGTGACCAATGTCGGGAACTTTGGTGCCGTTATCCGGAGCGCCTATGCCTTCGGCGCCGCCGGTGTGATTGCCCTCCGTAAGGGCATGCCGGCCGTTTCCAACGACCTCATCCATGCCAGCGCAGGCGCCGCCCTCCGGCTGCCCATCGCCGCCGTGGACTCGGCTGCGAAAGCCTTCCGGTATGCCCGCGCGGCCGGCATCGAAATATGGGCCCTAGACAATAAGGGCGACCGGCCCGTGTCGGAACTTCCCGCCCGCCGGCCGCACATCTGGCTGGCCGGAACAGAAGACCGCGGGCTGCCAAACAGCACGCTCCAACAGGTAAATGCTATCTTTCGCATCCCCATGCGGCCCGAAATGGAATCGTTGAACGTTTCCGTGAGCGTGGCCGTTGCCTGCTATGAATCATCAAAACATCACTATGGCACCACAACTGCTTGACGGACGAAAAGCCGCCGAAGCCTGGCGAAAAGAAATCTTCGACCAGGTGCAGGCCATGATTGCCGCCGGACACCGCCCGCCCGCCCTAACGGCCGTGCGGATCGGTGAAGACCCGGCCAGCGCACTCTACGTGAAAAACAAAATGAAAGCCGCCCAATCCGTCGGCTTTCACTTTGACGAACTGACCTTGCCGGCCGATGTGTCACAACAACAAGCCGAAGACGCCATCCGAGGCCTCAATGACGATCCGCTCGTCGATGGCTACATCCTGCAATTGCCCATTCCCGACCACCTTGACCTCGAATCGCTGATCCTCAGCTTCTCGGCGCGCAAAGACGCCGACGGCTTTCATCCGCTTAACATCGGGCGGCTTTTTCGGGAACATCCTGAGGCCATCCTCCCGGCCACACCGCAGGGTATTCTCCGCCTGCTGGACCATTACCACATCGAAGTGGAAGGCAAGCACTGCGTGGTGGTGGGCCGCAGCTTCATCGTGGGCAAGCCCATGGCCATGTTGCTTCAACGCAAAAAGGGCCGCCCCGGCAACGCCACGGTCACGCTGACCCACTCCCGCACGCCCGACATCGCCCGATTTACCCGCCAGGCCGACATCCTGATTGTGGCTGTGGGGCGGCCGCATTGGCTGGACGGTGAGATGATCAAAGAAGGAAGCGTGATCATCGATGTGGGCATTCATCGGGTCCAGTCGGCCCGCGGCCCGCGCTGGACCGGCGACGTCGATTTTGCCTCGGCGGCCCCCAAAGCCCGGTGGATTACGCCGGTGCCCGGCGGCATCGGTCCGATGACGGTGGCCTCACTGTTGTGGAACGTCCTCCTCATCGCCCGACGGCGACGCGGCCTATGAGCCGACTTCCCGTCCTTTCCATCTTTCCGACCATCCAGGGCGAAGGCTGCTGGACGGGCACGCCGGCTGTCTTCGTTCGGCTGGCCGGTTGCGATGTCGGGTGTTTCTGGTGCGATACCCGCTATTCATGGGACGTCCCGCCGGACGCCTACCGACCCGTCGATGCCGTCACCGAAGAAATCCTCCAATATTCCCCCGAAGTCGTCGTCATCACCGGCGGCGAACCCTCGATGCACGACCTCCGCAGCCTCACCGAACGACTGCGTCCCCGCAAACGCATTCACATCGAAACGGCGGGCACCCATCCGCTGCAAGGCGTGTTCGACTGGATCACTTTTTCGCCGAAAAAATTCAAACCGCCCCACGCTTCCGTTCCCCAACAGGCCCACGAATTAAAGATCGTGGTTTACAACCGGCACGACCTCGAATGGGCCCGACAATGGCGGGAGAAGGTAAGCCCGGAATGTGCATGTTTCTTGCAACCCGAATGGAACCGCCGCCGGGAGATGATGCCGCATATCCTCGATTTTATCCAGCAACACCCTTCCTGGCGGCTCTCGGTGCAGGTTCATAAATTCCTTCATCTGCCATAATCGAAGCCATGTCGGGAATTCCCGCCGCCGCACGTTTGCGTTCCAGCACCCGCCGGTAGGGGCTCCCATCCCTCAACATTTCCGCCCAGCTCAGATAATCGAAATAGGGATACCAGCGCACCTCAGGTCGGTGACGACTTATGAACAGGGCGTTTTCATAAAGCGTTTGGTAAAGGGCATCCACGCCCTGCAGGGCATCCCGCGAAGGGCAATGATAATCATTGGCCGCAATAAAGCGAAGAATGGCGGCTTCCGGCACCGCTTGCGACCCGGAAAGCCACCGGTTGATGCGCTGGGTCATCAACGCATGTAATTCAGGCCGTCTCCCCTGCTCAAAGAGCACACACACCCATATCATCAACAAGGTTTGTCCCCGCCAGCTCGGCATGACCACCAACTCGTCCAGAATCCCTCTTCGGGCCCATTGCAACGCTGTTCGATAGTCTCCCATAACGTAGGCATGGGCGGCTTTATACAGGACGGCCTGGATGCGCCCGATTTTCTGATGCACCATAAATCGCCGCCGATGAAGCTCCCGAAAAGACTTCGGCAGTGCCGGAACCGGATAAGTAATATTCATCGTCTCACCGGCAATCGATGTGATGCCGATCAGATGAAGGCTTTCCACTCCCTCCCGCCTCATGGGCGTCAGGTGCGGACGAATAGACCGCCAGAATGTGTATTCTTTCGTAACCACCCGGAGAGCTTCTGCATAGCGCCGTTCATCCATTAAGAAAATAGCGGCGTTAAAGTAGGCGCTCATCACATCAATGGCTGTCTCGACATCCACCGATGAGGAGATCACCTGTGTGAGCCGATCGACAATTTGTTGCACCTTCTGGAGCAAAAGACAGCGCTTTTCTATGATATCGGCTTCCGCCGCCTTATTCAATGTTCGCAACTTATCTAACAACACAATCTGCGCCATGGCTTCGGAAAGTTCCACCCACCTCTTTTTCTGTTCATCCCGCTGGACGGTGAGATAATGCGTTTTCAACGCTTCCAGTTTATTCTGCCAGTCCCGAATTTTTTCCGGCGAGTCCAGAACATTGGTATAAATCTGCGCGGCCATATGCTGTTCGGCAAGGGTAAACTGCATGGCCGTCTGCATGGCTTCCAGCTCGTGCGCTATGTGGCGGCGAAGTTGTTGAAAATCGGGAGCGGGCGCGGCATCACCCCGATCGAAATGATAGGAAAGCATCTTCGCCCGCTGGTGGGCCAGCGCCATTTCTTCGGGCAGCGCGGCGTAAGTGTCCAACAGTTCGCCGACCTGCATGCGTGCCGGCCCCCAAAGTCCTCGCCGGATCAACAGCCACGTTCCAAAAAGCCAGAAAAGCGGCCCATGCTCATATGGCCCTTTTGCCAAAAAATCATAAATAAGATCCCGAAGCCGGACTTGCCATACCCGCAACGCCCCGTATAATCTCGGAGGCAACTTATCCCGATACGCCGAACGCTCCACTTGAGAATGCGCCCGAAGGGTCTCGTATAAAATACGCAGATTTTCACTCCGCCGCTGCTGCAACAACTGCCTGAAAGCAGCGTCTTCCGCTTCCGTGAGGTCGTGAACCAGCTCGTGAAGTTGCTTAAACGTAAACACCGGGCCGCTGACTGTGCGACCAAAGTTAGCATGCGCATGTTCGATTCGGTACCGCTGGGAAAAACTCAATGAAAAAAACGGCAACCCGCCCCTCAGGCAGTGTGAAAAACTTTGTGAAAAATACCCCCGTTTTTGTTGATCTGTTTTGACGTGCTCCGCCTGATTTTCGGGTATTCGGTCTCACCTTTGTGCTACAAAAAGGCCGGGGAGGCGGCTTTTGATATACACAAACGCCCGGTGATACAAAAGGCTCAACGGTCGTTTCCCCGGTCTTTGATTTGGGTGTAAAACTCTTGGCTGTGCGATGGAAAGCCGCAGGCGGTTTGAAGACTGCCTGCGGTTTTTCGTTTTTTGGACCGACTCTGCTTGGATACCCGAAATTTGCAGCCGCTCAACATCGTTACCAAATGGATTACATGGATAAGGTTCAATCGGCACTGCAAACCCTCGGCCTCACCCCCTCGGAAAAGGGCGGCTCATTGGGCGCGTCTTTCTTCGGCTCCGGAGAGGTGATTGAGAGTTTCTCTCCGGCGGACGGCCGGTCTATCGGCGGCGTGCAGGCCGTCACCCGACAGGAATATCTCCGCATCGTCTCGTCGGCGCAGGAAGCTTTCCGGTATTGGCGGAAGGTGCCGGCTCCCCAGCGCGGCGAAATCGTCCGGCAAATCGGGCTGGCCCTTCGGAAATATAAGGAGCCGCTGGGCATTCTCGTGTCATATGAAATGGGAAAAATCTATCAGGAAGGGCTGGGTGAAGTTCAGGAGATGATCGACATGGCCGATTTCGCTGTGGGCCTTTCCCGTCAACTATACGGCCTGACCATCGCCTCCGAGCGCCCCAATCACCGCCTCATGGAGCAATGGCATCCGCTGGGGCCGGTGGGCATCATCACCAGTTTCAACTTTCCGGTGGCGGTGTATGCATGGAATGCCTTTGTGGCGGCTGTCTGCGGCGACCCGGTGGTATGGAAGCCCTCCGAAAAGACGCCGCTATGTGCGGTGGCCGTGCAAAAAATCATCGGCGACGTCTTGAAAGAAAATAACGTGCCGGAAGGCGTCTTTACACTGGCCGTGGGCGGCCGGGAAGTCGGCGAATGGATCTCGGAAGACCCGCGCCTGCCGCTGGTCTCGGCCACCGGCTCGATCCGGATGGGGCGGATTGTGGGACAGAAAGTAGCGGCCCGCCTCGGACGGACCATCCTCGAGCTGGGCGGCAACAACGCCGCCATCGTCACACCACACGCCAATCAGGACCTGGCCCTGCGGGCCATCATCTTTGGCGCGGTGGGCACCGCCGGACAGCGCTGCACCACCACCCGGCGGCTCATCCTCCATGCCGATATTTACGAGGAGTTTCTGGAAAAGCTCCTCAAAGCCTATCAGCAGCTCCGCATCGGACACCCGCTCGATGAAACCGTCCACATCGGCCCCCTTATCGACGAACAGGCCGTGCAGGTGTATCTCCGGGCATTAGACACCGTGCGGGAACAGAAGGGCCGGTTCCTACTGGAAGGCGGTCGGATGGCCGATATGCCGTCGCCCTACTACGTCAGCCCCTCCATCGCCGAGATGCCCGAACAAATGCCCATCACCTGCGAAGAAACGTTCGCTCCGCTCCTTTACGTGATGAAATACCACGACCTTGAAGAAGCCATCGAACTGAACAACGCCGTCCCGCAGGGCCTCTCCTCGGCTATCTTTTCCGACAACTTCCAGGAATGCGAATACTTTATTTCGCCGGAAGGCTCCGATTGCGGGCTGGCAAACGTCAACGCCGGCACGTCGGGCGCCGAGATCGGTGGTGCCTTCGGCGGCGAAAAAGACACCGGCGGCGGCCGAGAAGCCGGCTCCGACAGCTGGAAAGCTTACATGCGGCGTCAGACCAACACCATCAACTACGGCAAAGACCTGCCGCTGGCCCAGGGTATCAAATTTGACTTTTGAGCCGCCGAAGGCCGCATATTTTCATCCTGCCCTCGTCGGAATCAACCAACGCATTGGCCCGACGGCTGGCCGACAACAGCCGCCGATCGGGAGATGCCGTCATCGCATATCACCAGCGCCGCGGACGCGGACGCTTCGGCCGCTTCTGGTGGTCGCCGCAGCGGGCGGGGCTCTATGCCTCATGGATTTTTACGCCCCGCCTGCCGGCCTCCCGGGCGCCGGAATGGCTGATGCGCACCGCATTGGGCGCCTATGACGCCGTAGTCCATTGGCTCCCGCATCGGGAAGTGCGCATCAAGTGGCCCAACGATATTTACGTGGGTCCCCGAAAAATTGCCGGAGTTCTTATTGAAAATCAAATTCAGGAAAACACCATCACGCAGTCGGTGGTGGGCATCGGCATTAACGTATATCAACAGACATTCCCGCCTTCTCTCAAAAAAAGCGCCACCTCGCTGGCACTTGAAGGCGCCCGCCCCCGATCACTGTTGTCGGTTTTTCAGGTGATAGACAGCCGCCTCCGCATGTGGCTACACGCCCCCCATCCGCCTTTCGAGCGTTTCCGAGGGGTGCTGAAAACGCCGCTCGACGCTGCTACTGAAGCAGCTCTTCGGGAAGCACGATAGGCACCTCCTCCCGCAGGCCCACCTCGTCTAAAATCGCCAGCGCTTCCCGAAGAATTGTAAGGTCGTCAAGCCGCACCAACGTGCCTTCCGGGCCGGTCTCGATGTGCATATCCACAAAACTCCCGTCTCGAAAATTCCGACCACCGAAATAGTTCCGCACCACCTGATCATCTACACCCAATTTCTGAGCGATCCGATGCGTGCTCCCGGAAGGCAGCAAATCCTTTACAAGCCGCAGCTCTTCAAATTTTATCACCATAGTCACCGATATTTTTCAAGGGTATTTGCTCAGAGAAATCCTCATCAATTCTGCAAAAAAGCCGGCAGCAGTTCAACACCTCGATAAGGAAAGTTTCGAACACCCGAAAACTACAAAACCCGCATTCAAATTTCCCGCATTCGGGTAAAAACAAGCAGCAATGTGATAAACTTTGCGTTACTATACCCAAAACCCTGTGGATATGAAACGACCGTTTTTTCTTTTCTCCACCCTTTTATGGATGCTGAGTGCTTGGGCCCAACCCGCCGTTCCCAACGGCGGCTTCGAGCTGTGGGATACGACGTGGATGCCCGCCCGTCCGGCGGGTTATACCTACTACACCCGCCGCGACCTGCCCGTGGTGGTGCCCGACACCCACGCCCTTTTTGGGAATTATTGCGCCCGACTTCAGAGCCTTCTTTCCGACACGGGCCTTCACGGCAACGTGTTTAACGGACGCATCATCAACGCCCATCAGCCCATCCCCGATTTATGGGGCGGTTCTCCTTACACCAACACCCTGCCGCCCGACAGTTTCATCTTTTACTATAAATATACGTATTCCCAGCAAGACACCGCAGAAATTTACATGGTGATGAAAAAGTTCGGCGCGCCCATCGACCCTTACGGAAACGGTGTGCGTTCTTTTCTCATCACCGACAGCTCGTCGCAGTGGCAACGGTTCAGCGTGCCCATCGGATACCTGACCCGCACGCCCGACACCGTCTTCATCGCCCTCCTTTCCACCACCCGCTACCATCCCAAAACAGGCAGCACCTTCTGGGTGGACAGCATGCATTTCAACAGCCACACCATCGACAACGGCGGCTTTGAAACGTGGGATGCCCCCATCGGACGGATCGACCCCACAGGCTGGACCACCAACAACGAGCTCACCATGATCGACTATTTCCCTGCGCCGGCCGCCGCCCCCACCGCCACGGCATCCGCAGGCAACGCCGCCCTGAAACTTGTCTCCGAATTATATGATTTCGACGACACCACCTACGGCGAAGCCGTCCTCGAACACACCTATTCCGCGGCCATATCTCCCAAACCCAACTACTTGCTTTTCGACTACATGTCGTGGATCGACTCGCCCCAACGGGCCGCCGTGCAGGTCCAATTAGGTGAAATCATCAACGACTCTTTCCTCGTTTACGGGGCGGGGATGAAATACCTCTCGCCGCATACCGGCGGATTCAAGACCGATACGGTGCTTATCAATTACGCTGTTCCCCACGATGTGATCACCATTCGCATCCGCATCGGCGTCCACAGCGAAATGGAAGCGGGAGATTCGCTCATCATCGACAACTTGCGTTTCCATGCAGTCACAACAGGAATGCCCGCTCCATCGGCAACTCCGCCGTTGGTGTTCAGCCGCGGCCGCCGGATCGCCATCGACGGAAACAGTGGTCCTTACGATGTCACGGTATGGGACCTCCACGGCCGCCCCGCAGCCAGCTGGAAAGCGGTGCAGGCCCCCACACAGCTTAACATGCCGACGGCGGCGAAAGGTGTTTACCTTTACCGGCTGAAAAATCAACGGCACACATGGCACGGACGCCTGTGGATTCGTCCCTGACAGTGGACATTCTGGTGATTTCCGCCCATCCCGATGATGCCGAGTTGGGCTGCGGCGGCACCATCATCCGGCACGTCCGGCAGGGTGTCCGAGTGGGGCTGATCGATCTTACCGCCGGCGAGATGGGAAGCCGAGGCGACGCTGCCACACGCCTCGAAGAAGCCCGAAAAGCCGCCGACATCATGGGCATAACCTTTCGGGAAAACCTCGGCCTCCCCGATGCCTTTTTTGAAGTGAACAAAGAGACCCGCCTCCTGCTGGTGCATAAAATCCGGCAATATCGTCCGCAGGTCATTATCACCAGTGCCCCGGGCGACCGGCACCCCGACCATGACAAGACGGCCCGCCTCGTCAAAGAAGCCGTCTTCTGGGCCGGGATGCACCGCATCCCCACGCCGCCCCTTCCCCCACACCGCCCCCACACCATTCTCGGATATATGCATGCCGACTACGTAAAGCCCGACCTGCTGGTGGACATCGAAGCCGTCATCGACCAGAAAATGGCCGCCGTTCGGGCCTATGCATCCCAATTTCACATTCCCGATAGCAACGCCCCCGAGACCTTCCTTTCCCAGCCGGGATTTCTGCGGGCCGCCGAAGGACGCGCCTACGGCATCGGACTGTGGGGACACCGCTACGCGGCCGAAGGCTTTGTGGCATTTAAAATCCCGGTGCTCAACAACCTTCTGTGCTTGGAATAAACCGACCACAGGCAGCCTACGGGCTTTTCATCATCGGACTGGCAGCGTTCACCGTGGGCCTGCTGACCCTTTTTCCCCTTCAAAACATCGGTCTGATGCTCATGGCCCTGGCAGGATTGCTGGAACCGCCGCCGCTGCACGTCTTTCGGAAATCCTGGCTGTGGCTGCCGGTGCTGTATTACGCGTGGGCGGTCATCACGGCCATTCCACCGATGGATGCCGAACTTTTGAAAGTTAAAGCGGCGCTGTATGTGCTGTTTCTCGCCTGGCCCTTCGTGGTAATGCTCAATAAAGAACGCTTATTAAGGATTCTGCCGCTCTATCTCAAAGGTTTTGCGCTCTGGGTCTTGCTGTATGCTGTGGCGGCGGCCGGTCTGTTTTTCACCGACAGCGAAAGCGCCCTGGCTGCCATGAAGCAATCGAAGCCCTTTCCGCTGCCCTTTCACACGCATCACATTTATTATGGTGCGATGGTGGCCGCGGCTGTCTTGATTTTCATATGGCTGGGCCTTCAAACGCGTAAAAAGCGGTGGTGGGGGGCTGCGCTGATGCTGGCGGTGCTTTTTCACGTGACGGTGTCCCGCACGGGTCTGGCGGCCCTTTACGCGGCGCTGGCGGTGGCCGCCATGGCCATTGCTGTGCTCCACCGGCGGATGGGGTGGGCGCTGGGAGGAGTGGCCGTATTGGCCCTTTTCATCGTCGGCGCCTACCGGGCCTCGCCTCCGTTTCAGGTGAAGGTCGATGATTTTTTTCATGAAATACAGCTGCTGCGGGAAGGGGCCAATCCCAACGATCGATCGCTGCTGATCCGATGGGAAAGCTGGAAGGCCGGATGGCACGTCATCCACACCACCTTTCCATGGGGCGCTGGACTGGACCGCCTTCCTGCGGCGGTCCAGCAGGCCTATGAAGGACGGACGTGGCTGGTGCCCGAACAACGCCTGCCGCCGCATGCCCAATGGCTATATACCACCGCAGCGCTGGGGATGCCGGGATTGATTCTACTCTTGCTGATCACCTTCCGCCCGCTATGGGTGGGATGGCACCGCCGTCGATGGCTTCCGATGGCATGGAGCGTGTTAATGGCCGTGGTCTTCATCAGCGAGCCCTTCCTCGAACGCCAAACGGGCATTGCGTTTTTCTTCTTTTTCTGGACGTTGTGGAATATTTATCTGGATGACCTTACCGGTTAAAATCGCCTTCATCGGGCCCGAGTCCACGGGAAAGACCACGCTGGCCCGCCGCCTGTCTCAATGGCTGAATGTACCATACGTCCCCGAAGCCGCTCGATTATTTCTGCAAAAAAACGGCCCCCATTACAGGCCCTGCGACATTCTGACCATGGCCATGCAGCAAATCGAGGCCGAGCATGCCGCCCTGCGCCGTTCGTCCCTGATCGTTACCGACACCAACGCCGCCGTCTATTACGTCTGGTGGCTGGATAAAGTGGGGCCGCCGCATCCCCTGCTTGAGGATTTTCTCTTGAATTACGACTATATCACCCTGCTTCTGGGGCCCGATATTCCATGGACACCCGATCCCCTGCGGGAAGATCCGCATCGCAGGGAAGACATCATGGGCATTTATGAACAAGAGCTGACACGTTTTCTCATCCCCTACCACCGCATTGAAGGGCGGGATGAAGAACGATGGCGCCAGGTCTTGCGTGCCCTCGCCCGGGAAGAACGCCTTTCCGCCGGCCGGCGACACCTACCTTTGCGGCGCTGATGCCGCGGAAAAAATCCATGACCGCTTCCCATTCACTTTCTTTCAAAGCGCTTTTCACCCGCTACGTCGAGACCATCAACCGCCGCCTGGCGCAGGTGGCCGCGGAGGAACTGAGCGGCTCGCCCGACAGCCTCTATGCGCCGGCCCGCTACATGCTTTCCCTGGGCGGAAAGCGGCTCCGTCCGGCGCTGACGTTACTCATCTGCGACCTGCTGGGCGGCGACGTCACCACCGCCGAGCGTCCCGCCGTGGCCGTCGAAATGTTTCACAACTTCACCCTCATCCACGACGATATCATGGATAAAGCGCTCCTGCGGCGCAATCAGCCCACCGTCCATGAAAAATGGGACCTCAACACCGGCATCCTCTCCGGCGACCTCCTCTTGATCTACGCCTACAAAATCCTGACGGCGCAAGACCATCCGCGCCTGCTCGAAATCCTCCATCTGTTCAACAAAACCGCCGTAGAGGTGTGTGAAGGACAGCAATATGATATGGACTTTGAACGCCGGATGGACGTGACCGAAGAAGAGTATCTGTGCATGATCACGCTCAAAACGGCCACGCTGTTGGGGGCTTGCCTTCAATTGGGCGGGATTCTGGCCGATGCACCCACCAAGCTAAAAACGCAACTCTATTCGTTCGGCAAAGACCTGGGCATCGCCTTTCAAATTCAAGACGACATCCTCGACCTTTACGGTGAACGGGAAAAGGTGGGCAAGCAGCAGGGCGGGGACATCATCGCCAATAAGAAAACCTTCCTTTTCATTAAAGCGCTGGAGCTGGCAACGCCCGAAGACCGGCAACGGCTTCGGCAACTCTTTTCCAATGAGACTTCCTTACCACCCAATGAGAAAGTCGCCGCCGTGCAAGAAATCTTCGACCGCTACGACGTCTATCACCACACCTGCCGGATTCGGGACGCCTACTACGAACGGGCTATGCACACCCTCCAGACGCTGCCGGTAACAGCCGACATCCGGCAAGTGCTGACGCTGCTCGCCCGCGGCATCGTGTATCGGGACCGATAGGATCTCTTTCGCCGCTCCCTGCCCCACTCGTCCGGCACAGATATTTCATCTTCTCTGTGAGCTCATAAAAAAATGCATCCGAGCGCAAATTCTTCTTTCCTATCATATACAAAAAATCAACCTGTCATCCGTTACTGTGTGTAAAAATCCAAGTATCATGAAACGCACAAGCAACCTACCATCGGTTACTGCATGTAAAAATCCAAGCATCATGAAACGCACGTTACTCTCACTCGGTCTTTTCTTGATGGCGTGCAGTGCTTTTGCGCAGCTGCCGCCACCGTTGGTCAACGCTGTGGCATATTGGGACTCCACCGCGACCAATCCCAATGATAAGATGCGGGGCGACTCCCTGGCATTTTTCTTCCACGGCAACGGCATCGTCGATAGCATTCTAACTTATCAAGTTGATTCGAATGGCAACTACTCACTTAATCAGCAAACTTTTTTCTTCAATGATAATGCGGGGCTGCTTGACTCGGTGCTCATGATATTTGGTGGAGGAGTGTACAAAATGAAAGACATTTACCAACATGACTCCGGCGGTCACATCACCAGCATCCAGTCTTATGTATGGTTCTCCAGCAATTGGTTTCCCGATGGACAAATGAACTACTATTATTCTTCCGGCCGACTGGACTCCGCTATCAGCATAGGCCTATCGGGCGGAACACCCCAAGTTCAAGATCGAAGTGTTTTTTTCTATGACGTCAGCGGGAAATTAATTGTTACAAGATCCGATAATTGGGATAGTTCAGAATGGACACCAACAGACAGCTTTTCTATCACCTATAATAGCAATGGCTTTCTGGACTCTATTATCGGATATGAGAATGATTCCGGTTCGTGGGTTCCAAACTTCTTGATGAAGGCTAAGGCCTATGAAACAAACGTAAATGAGCTTTGGATAAATCACCCGACATTTCATTATCTCTTTTATGTAAATGGCCAGTTTTTCCTACTGAGTCCGGATCCGGTATTTGCCTTGTATAGTAAGGTTATGGACGGTATGCGGGAATATGAGCAGTATTCCTTTTCTTCGCCATCCACCCGTGTGTTTGACTATGCTACGACCATTTCTCGAGTCGGTCCCTACGAAGAAATGGTCAAAGACTCCGCAGCACCCAATGACGTTTCCACAACCTATTTTCGCTTTTATTCGCCGCCCACCAGCCTGAATAA
>Ga0256832_1001888_pt1 | contig 14295 bp, 11 predicted proteins | sample 134614metaG_FD_190534 | JGI IMG/M metagenome (GOLD analysis project Ga0256832, IMG submission 190534) | Hydrothermal vent microbial communities from Lau Basin, Pacific Ocean - 134-614 | ecosystem: Environmental > Aquatic > Marine > Hydrothermal vents | place: Pacific Ocean: Lau Basin | collected...
ATCGTACTAAAGCAAAGTTGAAGTTTTAAAACGATAGGTTAATTATATATCCCGAATGGTTTCGGACATTAAATACGTTGCTGTCATCAAAAATTAGATATTGTCCTTTAATACCGGTGAGTTTTCCTTCAAATTCAGGGATTTTCTTGAGGTTGATACTTTTAACCTTTTCAGGATGTTTGATAACCGGATAAGTAATTATGACCGGTTGACTATCATCTAACCAATAGGTTAAAAGTTCATCATTTAAATGTTTTTTTATTTGTTCTCTAACTTGTATAATATCTTTATCGCTTTGGACACCTTTTAGCATTTTTTGCCAGCCGGTTTTGTCGGTAATATGTTGTTTTATTAGCACTTCGGCTTGTCCGGCTAAAAAACGGTTAGGCGTTTCCAATATCGGCAATGCTTCATCCGCACCTTGATCAATCCACCTGTAAGGTACTTGCGATTTTCGGGTTACTCCGACTTTAATATCGCTTGTTTTAGCCAAATAAACAATATGCGGTTGCAATTGCACATTTTGCTCATAAGACAAATCGCGATCTTCAATACCCAGATGCGCTTGACTTAATTCTGGTTTCATGACCCATTCACCTACTTGCGGACTCTCAAAATAGCATTTTTTACACATACCTTGTGCAAAAATGGGTAAATCTTGTCCGCAACTCAAACATTGATAGCCTTCAAAACGGATTTTTAGGTTTTTTTCTAATAAATTGTTAAGGATAATGAAATCGTCACCGGCATCAAGGTAGTAAGTAACCGGTTCGGTCAGTTCCGTTGGCATGCGTTTGAGTAAACTTTTATATTTCATGTTTTTTAAGAAATTGTATGGTGTTGAAAGTCATTGAGTGTCCCCCCGACGAAAGTTGGGGGGATGTATCGAAATGACCGGTTTGGAATTGTTTTTTTTATTTTCGTTTGAAAACCAACTCTGCATTAAATCCGACTTCCGACCATGTTTTACTGACGCCGTCTTCGCCTTTATGTTTGTTAAAACAAGCTTTATGAAACTGCTCAAAAGCGTTGTTTGCTTCAAAATCTTGGAGTAAGTCAATTTTGCCGCTTAATATGATTTTACCTGTATTTTCATCAATTTGCAATTGCACCGGAACAGTTTTTTCGTGTGCATTCATATTGATAGTCATCATTGCCGATTGTCCGTCGGGTTGTATTTTGTCTATTCTGGCAAAGATTTTTTGTGTGTCAGTCATGTTTTCAAACAATTTCCCGATTAATTTTTTATCGCGGTCTTCATTGTTTGAAAATATTGAATAAATATTAATTTCCGCTTGGGCACTTTGTAAAGCGGTTTTTAAATCGGTAGCCGGCTTAACACCTTTGATTTTAAAAGTTTTAAAAACCCCTTTAACCGGTATTTTGCCGGTTGTTTTGTAACCGGTCCAATGGATAGACGAGTTGTTTTCATCTAAAATCCATTGTTCCGATTGCATTTTTTCGGTTGTTTTCGGCTGTTGATCTCTTGTTTTTTTATGATTATTTTGGCATGATGTCAATAAAACAAGGGTTAATATCAATGTACTTAAAGTTTTCATAGTTATGATTTTTATCCAAAGTTAAAACTAATGACCGAACTAAATTTTAAAATCCTATAAATAATTCTTATCGTAAGATGTTAAGTGATAAAACTTTTATAAAATTACCGACCTATTTTCTTTAGTCTATCTTCCAGAATTGCAATTTTTTCCAAAGCATCTGCTTCTTTTTTACGTTCTATAGCAACCACTTTTTCGGGAGCGTTGTTGACAAATCGTTCATTACTCAATTTCTTTTGAACACTTTGTAAGAAACCTTTAGTGTAAGCCAATTCTTTTTCCAGTTTTTTCTTTTCTTCTTCCGGATCAACCAAACCTTCGAGCGGTACAAAATATTCGTTAAAACCGACTCTGAAAGATGCAGCATTGTCAAGGGCTTGAACTGTTTTTTCTATTTGACCAACATTTGCTAATTTTTTAACAATCGGTAGAAGTTTAGTTGCAATCGGCTGTTTTTCAATATATTGTAAGGTCAAAACTTCTTTCTGCGGAATGTTATTTTCTTTTCTGATTTTTCTAATGCCCGATACCACTTCTTGAATATGTGTCATTTGTTTCAAAAAATCTTCGTCAAAACCGGTTTGTTTGGGATAAGATGCCACAATTAAAGCTTCTTCGGGTTTCCGTTCTTTGATATATTGCCAAATTTCTTCGGTCATAAATGGCATAAACGGGTGTAAAATTTTCAGATTGTTTTCTAATATGCTAATAGTTTCATCGTAAGTTTTTTTGTCAATTTTTTCACCGTAAGGTGGTTTAATCATTTCTAAAAACCATGAGCTGTAATCATCCCAAAGCAGTTTGTATATACGCATTAAAGCATTGGAAATTCGATATTTAGAAAAGTCGTCGTCTATTTCGGAAAGCACTTGTTGAAAACGGTTTTGATACCAGCTGATGGCAGTTTTTGCATAGTCCGGTTGTGATTTATTCTCTTCAATTTCCCAAGATTTAACTAAACGGAATCCGTTCCATATTTTATTGGCAAAATTACGTCCTTGCATCACCAATTCTATATCAAATGGCAGGTCATTTCCGGCAGGTGAGGTCAATAACATGCCGACGCGTACAGCATCGGCGCCATGTTCTTGCATCATTTTGATAGGGTCGGGTGAATTACCGAGTGATTTGGACATTTTCCGTCCGAGTTTATCGCGAACAATACCTGTTAAATAAACATTTTCAAAAGGTTTTTGACCGGCAAATTCATATCCGGCAATTATCATACGGGCAACCCAAAAGAACAGAATTTCGGGGGCGGTTACCAAATCGTTGGTAGGGTAGTAGTATTTAAAATCTTGGTTGTCGGGCTTGCGTATGCCGTCAAATACGCTCATAGGCCACAACCATGATGAAAACCAAGTATCCAAAGCATCTTCATCTTGTTTCAGATCGCTTAATTGGAGTTGCGCATTACCCGATTTTTGACGGGCTAATTGCAAAGCTTTTTCAATAGTTTCCGCCACTACAAAATCATCTTCTCCTTCTCCATAATAATATGCCGGAATACGGTGTCCCCACCACAATTGCCGCGAAATATTCCAATCACGGACGTTGTCCATCCAATGAAAATACGTATTTTCAAACTTTTTAGGAATGAGTTTAATGTCACCGTTCCGTACCGCTTCGATAGCCGGCTGTGCCAGCTCTTTCATTTTTAAAAACCATTGGCGTGACAAGCGCGGTTCTATTACCGCATTGGTACGTTCGCTACGACCGACACGGTGCATATGTTTTTCTATTTTGTCAAGGAAGCCTTTTTGTTTGAGTTCATCGACTATCTCTTTTTTGACGACATCACGGTCTTTGCCTTCATAATGTAAGCCGTGGGCGTTAAGTGTGGCATCTTCGTTAAAAATGTCTATGATTTCCAAGTTGTGTCGTTCACCAATTTCTTTATCGTTGGGGTCATGAGCCGGCGTAATTTTTAAAGCACCTGTTCCAAATTCCGGATCGACATAATCATCGGCAATAATGGGAATTTCTCTGTTGGCAATGGGCACAATAGCTTTTTTACCGATATATTTTTTATATTTTTCATTTTCAGGGCTGACTGCAATAGCGGTATCCCCCAAAATAGTTTCCGGACGGGTGGTGGCTATTTGAATATAAGCACCTTTTTCGCCGACTATCGGATAATTGACATAATACAGATGACCTTGTTCGTCTGAATAATTGACTTCTTCATCTGAAATAGTGGTTTTAGCAACCGGATCCCAGTTAACCATACGAAAACCACGGTAAATTTTTCCTTTGTTAAATAAATCGACAAAAACTTTGGTAACACTTTCAGACATATCATTGTCCAAAGTGAATTTAGTGCGGTCCCAATCGCAAGAAGCACCGAGTTTTTTAAGTTGTTCGAGTATGATGCCGCCGTGTTTGTGTGTCCAATCCCAAGCATGTTTAAGAAACTCTTCGCGGGTTAAATCGTCTTTTTCAATACCTTGCTCTTTGAGTTTGGCGACGACTTTGGCTTCTGTAGCTATGGAAGCATGGTCGGTTCCCGGCACCCAACAAGCATTTTTACCCAGCATACGCGCACGTCTAATGAGTACGTCTTGCAAAGTGTTGTTGAGCATATGTCCCATGTGTAAAACCCCTGTTACGTTAGGTGGCGGAATAACAATGGTATAAGGTTCTCTATCATCGGGTTCCGAATGAAAATATCCGTTTTTCATCCAGTATTCATACCATTTATCTTCTACTTGACTCGGATTATATTTAGCAGGAATGCTCATATTGTGATGTATTTTTGACCATTAAATTAATTAAGCAACAAAAATACAATTATTCTTTAAATAAAAATCTGAAAATTAAGCAGAAAATAATCTTTCTTTATCTTATGAAATTTAATCCGAATTGCAAGGTTTGTTTGTGCGATTTGGCAATATCTGATAACCCTAATAAATTATCGGCTATTAGGCTCATTTGTAAATGACCTAAATTTAAAACTAAACCGCCTCCGAGAGCATAATATGAAAAATTATCTGCGGTAATATTAAATTTAGTATAAAGATGTTTCGACCATCTTTTTTCATAAAAACCGCTAATACCCAAATGTGGTTTTACCGGTTGAAATTGTAGGAAACCTGTAAGCCCAATAAAATCGGTATAATTTAATATAGGATTTAAAAAATTTTCACATTTTTGATGCGATAAATTGCCTATTCCGTATTTAATTGAAGTATAAAATTGTGTAGGTCGCCAAGAAATATAACCGGTATGGTTTTCTTCATTTTTGATTTTTTCTTGAAACTCGTTTTTAAGGTTTTTCCAATAATCAATAAATGATTGATTAGAAAATTGTAAATCAACTCCTTCGTATTGATAATTTCCACTGGCGTAATAGTTATTTATATCTTTGTTGTAATAAATAAAACCTAAATCGAGTAAAGCAGCTGACCAAGTAGTTTTATTGTTAAGTTTGTATGTCAAACCAAGATCAATACCGGGTCCGAAATTACCATTAAAAAATAATTTATTTATATAATAACCGGTATCGGCATTGTCGTGATAACCGGATGTTTGCATTTGGATATTGACATTGTCTAAATGATGAAGATAAAAATTATTTTGTCCTTTGGTGGTATAAAGTTTACCGGTATTTCCAACAGATTGTGCATTTGCTACTCCAAAGTATAGTTTGATTCGTCCACCTATGGATATTTTCGGATTTAAATTTGTATTAAGTCCGAAATATAAAGCCTGAATCAATTCGGTTTTACTCGCAAAGTTACTGATGTCAAAAGTTTTATTCATATAGTTAGCATTACCGTATAAGCCAAGTTTTAAAAGTGACGCCGGTGTATAAGTGATATGATTTAGTTCCCAATATAAGCCTATATATTTAAAGGCTTCGAAATTAGACCCCCAACCGTAAGAAAACAAATCGTGTCGATAATGTAACAGCACATAATCCGAATCGGATAATTGATTAACTGTTTTTTGAACTTTTTGTTCAAAATTACTACCGGGTGCTAAAACCTCATAAAGTGTAAAACCGGTATTTCCTGCAAATAGATTGACGTTGTTCAACAGGGGGACGCCAAACAATTTTTTATATGGATAAGCTGCTCCCGGATTGGTTTGTAATACTCCGGCATTTGCCGTGAAGTCATATTCTACGGCATTAAATTGGGCATGTAAGGATAAACTTGTTAAAAAGATAAATAAAATAAAGAGTTGTTTCATAAATTAATCTAGGGTTAAGTTTATGTAAAAAGTACCTTTGGTTTGTATATGTAATGTTTTATTTTCTACCGGCAATGTGTCGGGCGAAACGATGACTTCTACAACAATTTTTCTAAAATTCACAAAATTAGGGTTTACTGTTTTGTCAAAAGTAAAAATAGCATCACCTGTGATTTTAGAATGGTTTGAGTCAGCTGCAGCAATATCAAATGGTCTATCCGCAACCGGTTGGTCATTCTCATCGATAAAATAATAAGTTGTAGTAAAATGTCGGTTAAAAGTATTATTATAAGACACTTCGATATCTGCTTTAACAAACCCATCGCGTACTTTACCGTCGTCAAAAACAGGAAAATCTACGGTATCTCTAATGATATTTCTAAAGCTGCCGGATTGGTCGGTTAAATTGACGTCATGCAAATCAAAATATAGAATATCGCCTTCAAAAACCGGTTGAATATTTAATTGTTTTGCTTGGTCAAAGTCCAGCTTACTCGAACAAGCTGATAAAAATAAAAAAAATAGTAATAAATTAAATACTTTCATTTGATAAAAATTTGAGCGCCAAAATTAAACATATTTTTTATGAAATTTGTAATTAAAATAACAAAGTTTGATAAAAATTTTATCTTTGCAGCTATGAAGCAAAATGATTTAACGAAAAAGATAGACGAAACATTACAAGGGAGCGCTATCAGGATTACTCATGCTGCCGGTAATACCAAAAAAGTTTTTATAGAAAGCTATGGGTGTCAAATGAATATGAATGATTCTGAAATTGTAGCCTCCATTCTTTTAAAGCAGGGCTATAATACAACGGATCAAGTTGATGAAGCGGATTTGATATTGATCAATACCTGTTCTATTAGAGAAAAAGCGGAAACAACGGTTCGTAATCGTTTAAAACATTTTAATAAGCTCAAACAAAATAAACCGAAGACCAAAATTGGTTTGATGGGTTGCATGGCGGAACGCATCAAAGAAAAGATTTTGGAAGAAGAGCAATTGGTTGATTTAGTGGTAGGTCCTGATGCCTATCGTGATTTGCCTAACTTGATTAATGAATTGGAGGACGGACGCAAAGCGGTCAATGTGTTATTGAGCAAAGAAGAAACTTATGCCGATATTGAACCGGTACGTTTAAACAGTAATGGTGTGTCGGCTTTTGTGTCTATCACGCGTGGTTGCGACAATATGTGTACGTTTTGTGTGGTGCCGTTTACACGTGGGCGTGAACGTAGCCGTAATCCGGAAAGTATTTTAAGTGAAATACAAGTTTTACAAGATAAAGGCTTTAAAGAAGTTACCTTATTAGGACAAAACGTCGATAGCTATTTGTGGTACGGCGGTGGTTTAAAAAAAGATTTTGTCAATCAGCCTGATGAAGTTAAGAAAAATGCGATTGATTTTGCCGGACTTTTAGAAAGGGTAGCCACTCGTTTTCCAAGTATTCGTATTCGTTTTTCAACTTCTAATCCGCAAGATTTTAGTTTGGAAGTGATTAAAACTATGGCAAAACACCCTAATATTGCCAAACATATACATTTACCGGTGCAATCGGGGAGTGACCGAATTTTAAAGTTGATGAACCGTAAACATACCATAGCCGAATACAAACAAACCATTGATGCTATTCGCCGGTACATTCCTGATGTGGCTATTTCACAAGATATGATTGCCGGATTTAGTACCGAAACCGAAGCAGACCACCGAGCAACACTGGATCTGATGGATTATGTCAAATATGATTTTGGTTTTATGTTTGCCTACTCTGTTCGACCGGGTACCAAAGGGGCTAAAAAAATGGCTGATGATGTGCCGCATCACGTTAAATTACGTCGTTTACGTGAGATCATTGATAAACAACAAGCACACAGTTTATATCGTATGCAACAATTTGTCGGGAAAGAAGTAGAGGTATTAATTGAAGGCAACTCTAAAAAATCCGATAAACATTGGATGGGACGTAACTCACAAAATGCAGTCGTTATTTTTGAAAAAACCGGTAAAGAACAACCCGGTGATTTGGTACATGTTAAAGTATATGATTGTACTTCGGCAACTTTGTTTGGTGATAAGATATAACCGTTAGTTTAAGAAAACCGTCTTTTTATAAACTCTTTTATACATCTTATATATTTGTTAAAGATGATATAATTCTATGAATTAATTTTGTCATAGAATTATAAATGTATTGTTATGACTTCATCATCTTTTATCAAATTTGGTTTTACCGTAGTGATGAGTATTTTTATGCTCAATTGTACAACCGAAAAAAAACAAGACAAAGCAGATCCAACTTATGAAGAATTATTAGTGGCACATTCTTGGAACGGTATAGAGGTTACCCGTTATGTCAATGGCAATGCAAGCAGTACCAATTCCATTACCAATTTAAAGTATGTTTTTACCGATGATTTTAAGTATAAAAAATATGATAACAATATTTTGATTCAGGATGGTACTTGGGAGATTGTTGGCAGTAGCGCAATTTATTTTGTCCGTACCCGTTATTTTGATGTCAATTTAAATCATAATATACTCGACGATTTAAAAATTATACAACTTACCTCCGATATTTTTGAGTATTCAGTGCCATTTATTGATAATTCCGGTGACATCAAACGAGATCAATACAAATATGGCAGATAATATTAAGAGACTGTCTCTATTGCTTTTGAGACAGCCTCTTTTTTTTATGTATTTGACTCCAAATCAATTTAGGTGGGTAATACATCTATAATTTCTCAAATAATAATGTCCCCCGACAAATGTCAGGGTCAAAGAATTTGATTTTATTGTGATATTATAATAATGTCAGCCTTTCGGGCTTATTATTAAGACCCCCGTAGGGATGATATATTTGGGACCTACTGGTTTTCTACAAGACATCAATAAATATAGAAGTGAAAGATAAAAAATGATTAAAAATATTGCAAAAACTTGAAAATATTCTTCGTTTGGAAAAGAAGAAGCAAATCAAAGAAGAATTTACTCAAATGACAGTTGGTATATCTAAAATTGAAAAATAGGATATAAATTCAACGAATATAGACAAATTCTGTTACATTTAATCAAATCTTTACAATGATTTTAGGATATATGATTTAACTTTGCAATCATAAATAAAGCTTATGAGTAAGAAAGTTATTTTAATGATATTGGACGGTTGGGGGATTACCCAAAATACGGAAGTATCAGCTATTGCGCAAGCAGACACTCCCTTTATGGATGAACTGATAAAAAAATATCCATATGCTAAGATTTATACCTCCGGTGAGAATGTCGGATTGCCGGAAGGACAAATGGGCAACTCTGAAGTCGGGCATATGAATTTGGGTGCCGGACGTATTGTATATCAAGACTTGGTAAAAATCAATAAAGCCATTAAAGACGGAAGTTTTTTTGAAAACAAAGTTTTAAAAGAAGCATTTGAATATGCTAAGCAAAACGGCAAAGCGGTGCATTTGTTAGGCTTGCTGTCTGATGGTGGCGTGCATTCGCATATTGACCATTTAAAAGCCTTGGTACAGATGGCAAAAAAACACAATGTTCCGACCTATATTCACGCCTTTATGGACGGACGAGATGTCGATCCGCATTCGGGTATCGAGTTTTTAAAAGAGATTCAAGATTATATCAAAGATACGCCGGTTAAAATAGCTTCGGTTATCGGGCGCTACTATGCTATGGATAGAGACAATCGTTGGGAACGCGTCAAAAAAGCTTATGATTTGTTAGTCAAAGGGGAAGGCAAGCCGGCTACTGATTTGGTTAAAGCCGTTGAAGAAAGTTATAAAGAAGGGGTGACCGACGAATTTATTTTACCCATTGTTCACGTAGATGAAAACGGTCAACCTATCGGGAAGATTGCACCCGGTGATGCGGTTATTTTTTATAATTTCAGAACCGACCGCGGGCGTGAACTCACCAAAGTTTTGACCCAAGAAGATATGTCCGAATACGGTATGAAAACTTTACCACTACATTTTGTAACCATGACCATTTATGACGACAATTTTAAAGGCATCAAAGTTGCTTATCCTAAGGAAGACTTAAAAGATACTTTGGGAGAGTTAGTTTCCAAAGCCGGTAAAAAACAGATTCGTATAGCCGAAACCGAAAAATATCCGCATGTTACTTTTTTCTTTTCGGGGGGTAAAGAACAAGAATTTGAAGGTGAAAAACGCATTTTGATTCCCTCGCCAAAAGTGGCTACTTACGATTTGAAACCTGAAATGAGTGCTAATGAAGTAACCGAAGCGCTTTTGCCGGAAATAAAAAAAGAATCGGCTGATTTGATAGTGTTGAATTTTGCCAACGGTGATATGGTTGGTCATACAGGGGTATTTGAAGCGGCTAAAAAAGCGGCGGAAACTGTTGATAAAAATGTCCAAAAAATAGTTGAAGAAGCTTTGAAACACGATTATGCCATTATTATTCTTGCCGACCACGGCAATGCTGAGAATATGATCAATCCGGACGGTTCACCCAATACGGCACATACGACCAATCCGGTTCCGGTGATTTTAATCGATAAAGATTTGAAACCGGACTTAAAAGATGGAATTTTAGCCAATGTCGCTCCTACGATTTTGAAAATCATGAACATACCCAAGCCGGATGAAATGATTGGGGCTTTGTTTTGATATTATAATCAAATTGAAATTACCTTTTTACAATATGTACCGATATTAAGCTGTTAAAAAAATGATATTAAGCAGCTTTTTTTATTTTTTTATCAGAATTCATAAAATTTTTTATTATAACTTTTTTTTTGTTAAAATCACTGTATTTAATATTTTTTAACAGTTAGTTTGGAGTTTTTTGTCTATTTTAAGCAAAATTTTAATAAGAGGAAGCCGAAAATCTTGAAAAGAGTAGGCAAAATTTAAAAACAAAATTAACTAACTATGATTTACTCAAAACCTAAATTTAAAGAGAAGTACGGTAACTTTATCAATGGCAAATTTGTTGAGCCGGTAGGCGGAGAATATTTTGACAATTATTCTCCTATTGACAATAGCTTCTTAGCTAAATATCCGCGCTCAAAAAAAGAAGATGTTAACAATGCTGTTGCAGCCGCTAATGCTGCCAAAGATGCTTGGGAAAAAGTATCTCCCATTGAAAAAGCCAGATTATTAAATAAAGTGGCAGATATTATCGAAGAAAATTTAGAAGAATTTGCTGTTGTTGAAACCGCAGATAATGGGAAACCTATTAGAGAAACCTTAAATGCCGATGTGCCTTTAGCTGCTGATCATTGGCGATATTTTGCTGCTGCTATCAGAGCAGAAGAAGGTTCGGCAACAGAACTTGATGAAAATACCGTGTCGCTTATCATAAAAGAACCTATGGGCGTTGTTGCTCAAATTATTCCTTGGAATTTTCCGTTATTGATGTTGTCTTGGAAACTACCACCAGCTTTGGCTGCCGGCAATACCGTAGTTTTAAAACCCGCAGAACAAACGCCTGCCAGTGCAACATTATTGATGGAAAAAATTGCCGATGTATTTCCTCCGGGGGTTATCAATATTGTTCATGGATTTGGTCCCGAAGCCGGAAAACCCTTAGCTTCACATGCCGGAGTTGACAAAGTTGCTTTTACAGGCGAAACTACCACAGGTCAATTAATCATGCAATATGCTTCTAAAAACATCAATCCTGTAACTATGGAATTAGGTGGTAAATCCCCTAATATATTCTTTAATTCGGTTATGGATGCTGATGACGAATTTTTAGACAAAGCTATTGAAGGCGCTGTATTATTTGCTTTTAACCAAGGAGAGGTTTGTACCTGTCCTTCCCGTTTATTAGTTCAAGAAGATATTTATGACGAATTTATGAAACGTGTCATTGACCGTGTCAATGCTATCAAACAAGGTAACCCTTACGATACGGAAACTCAAATGGGTGCGCAAGCCTCTAAAGACCAATTTGAAAAAATTATGTCCTATATCAAAATTGGTGAAGAAGAAGGCGGTAAGATTCTTACCGGTGGCAAACCTGCTGATGTTGAAGGCGAATTTAAAAACGGTTACTATATCAAACCTACCTTAATAGAAGGACATAATAAAATGCGTGTATTCCAAGAAGAAATTTTTGGACCGGTTTTATCTGTAACCAAATTTAAAGATGAAGCTGATGCTATAGAAATAGCCAATGATACCATGTACGGTTTAGGTGCCGGTGTTTGGTCACGTGATGCGCACCAATTATATCAAATCCCCAGAGCTATTAAAGCCGGACGGGTTTGGGTCAATAATTATCATGCTTATCCTGCACATGCACCATTTGGCGGTTACAAAAAATCAGGCTTTGGTAGAGAAACCCATTTGATGATGCTTGATCATTATCGTCAAAATAAAAATATGTTGATTTCTTATGACAAAAAGAAATTAGGATTCTTTTAATAAAGTTTAACTATTATTTACAATCGATTAGCTTGTTTTATAATGAGCTAATCGATTGTAATTTAAATTTATTACAATGGCATTTCAACAAGTAGCAATAACAGAAAAAGCGGCAGAAGTCGTTAGAAAATTAAAAGAAGAGCACGGAGAAGTTATTTTTCATCAAAGTGGTGGTTGCTGTGATGGAACAGCACCCATGCTTATTGAAAAAGAAGATATGTATTTAGATGATAGTGATATCCTTTTAGGACAACTTGAAGGAGTCAATTATTATATGAGTGAAGATATGTATGATATTTGGAAATATACGCATATAACTGTTGATGTTACCGAAGGTAGAGGGTCAACCTTTTCTTTGGAAATACCACTAGGTTTGAGATTTATTATTCATTCCCGTATTATGACCGGTGAAGAAGCTAAATCATTAGGTTTATCCGACAATATCCTTGATAAGAAATAACCAATATAATAATTGTTTTTTATATGGCTCAACAAAATTTGAGCCATTTTTCATTTAAAATATTCCAAATTTGCTCTTAAATATTGTAATGCGGCAGACATACGTTTTTCGATGGTTTTTACTGACAGTTGCAAAGTTTCGGCTATTTCATTGTAAGTCATTTTTTCGAGCCGGCTCATTTTAAATACTATTTTTTGTTTTTCGGGCAAGTTTTCAATTAAACGATGTAGTTTTTGTGCATATTCTTCTTCGATATAAATATATTCTGGAGAAATGTGATTGGTACTTTGTTTAGACATCACTGCATGATGCTTCCTAACGACTTGCAAATGTTTTTTTTGGTTGATAAATGCATTATTACCTACGGTAAATAAAAAAGATTTTGCCTTGCTGTAAGGTACTTCATGGCATTTTTGCCAAAGTTTTACAAAACATTCCTGTACAATATCATTACAAGTTTCGACGTCTTGAAATTTATAAATCAAAAAATTGCGAAGTTCTTTGGCATACATTTGATATATGCGTTCAAAGACTGCTTCTTTGCAAATATTTTGATTGTGTCCTTTCATTTTTGTAAAGGATAAATTTACGGAACACAAATATAATTAAAACTATGTATATTTTAATACCTTCTGCTTTCTCTTTTTTTAATACCTGTTTTTTAATAATACAAAAGTATGCTTTTACTGCCAATTCAGTCGTAATACGATATTAAAAACCCTATTTAATCCATACCGTTCAAAATCTATTAATTGTGTATCTAAGTCATAGCCGTTCTGTTCGTGCGATAAAATATTTTTATGATTAAATATGTTTCGTACCGAAAAACCTAATTTTACCTTATATTTATTATGTTTTTTAAAACGATAATTGTAAAAAGCAGAAAAATCAACTCTATTAAAAGTAGGTAAATAAGCTATATCAAAATCATCTTTGATATTTTTAACATTTGTGTTTTCTAATTGTGAATTGCTATCATCATTAACAATGTCTTTATAATAAGGGCGTTCAGAATACCATAACCAACTGATTGCCATTTGATAACGATTATGGTGATATATAACGGTTGATAAAGTTTTGTGCTTAATTTGAAAATCGGAAACAAATTTTTGATTGTGTTTCAGTTCATTAAACTTGTATTGTGAATTTATCAAAGAATACGAAGCCCAAAAATCAAATTGCCTGTATTTCTTTTTAATATAAAAATCCATACCTTGTGTTTCGGAAGTTCCTATTAAGTATTGGTGTTTTCTGTAGATTCTGTATGGAACGGAAATATTGATGTTTTCAGTGTTTTTTTGATAAAAATCCAATTCCAAATGCCATTTATTCTTTGTAAACAATAATCCCGCTGTAACTTGACTTGAAGATACGATAGGAAAAGATATCGGATCTGCAACTTGCCAAATCTTGTTTTCCAAATTGAGCAACCCGATTACCGTTTTGTTGTTTTGCTGTATATTTTGGTGTTTGATTTCACCGGTTATCTGCAATTTGGTATGTGGCAAAATTTTTTTTCCTATAACTAATCTGGGTTCAACATACACCTTATGCAATTCTTGATAGTAGGGAATTCTAATACCGGCATCAATATCCCAAGAATGAAAATTACGATATTTAAGCATACCGTAAACAGCTTGTGTATTGTTGATGTTTTTTAAATAGTCAA
>Ga0256832_1001889_pt1 | contig 14295 bp, 10 predicted proteins | sample 134614metaG_FD_190534 | JGI IMG/M metagenome (GOLD analysis project Ga0256832, IMG submission 190534) | Hydrothermal vent microbial communities from Lau Basin, Pacific Ocean - 134-614 | ecosystem: Environmental > Aquatic > Marine > Hydrothermal vents | place: Pacific Ocean: Lau Basin | collected...
CAACACCCTGTATGGCACGGAACAGGCGGTTGCCTCGGCGCGGGAAGCGGTGAACAATATCATTGTCCGGGCCAACCCGTATGTTTTTTCCGGGGTGAGCAGCGCGTCCAACAATCTCTTTTGGGAGAACGGCGAGGATGAGTCCTGCGAGGATTGCCTTAAGGCCGATCCGCTTTTTGTGGATGCGGAGAACGGCGACTTCCGTTTGCATTCCGACAGCCCGGCCATCGACGCCGGTATCTCCCACCCGGCCTATCAGACCTTTATGGATAATTACGGCCTGGATATCCGCCTGGACATCGAAGGCGCGACACGCCCCCAGGGCAATTATTGGGACATTGGGCCCTATGAATATGCCGGCGACGGAAAAAAAAAGTTCTACCTGACCGTTAATGTTTTTGGCAAGGGCAGGGTAACGGTCAACCCCGACAGCGCTTCTTATTCCGCGGGCACCCTGGTGACCCTTACGGCCGTGGCCGATTCCGGAGAACAATTTTTGGAATGGACGGGCGATACCGCTTCCACGGCCAATCCCCTGGAGATCGTTATCAATAAAAATATCACGATTTCCGCCAATTTCAGCTCTCCCGTTACCGATGAGTTTATCATTGAGCCCACGGGCCCGCAAACGGGACGTTTCTATTTTTACTGGAACGCCCTGGCCACGGCAGACAAGGTGGACGGGGTAATCGGTTTCTCGGAAAAGAGTCCTGCCGCCTACGGTGATTTAAGCTGTAAAATCGGTTTTAACAATCGGGGGTATATCACGGCCAGTAACGGCAGCAGCTATACCTCCGATCAGACGGTGAGATACAGCGCCATGCAAAGTTTTGCCTTTAAAATGTATGTGGATATACCCGCCCAGGAATATACCGTCTGGCTGACGCCCGAGAACGGAACGGAAATCCTGCTGGCCGACCGTTACGACTTTCACCCCTCGCCGGGCGTGATAGATTCCATTAACTATCGATCGATAAAGATGGCCTTTGGCGGGCAGTGGGGCGGCGCGGAAGGCATGGTGGAGATAACCGGTTTCGATGTGGTTACATCTGTTCCCGCGGACCGGCAGGGGGAAAACCTGCCCCGGGATTTTTCCCTGAGCAGCTATCCCAATCCCTTTAACCCGGCCACGACCATTACATACAGCATACCGGAAAAGGGAGCCGTAAAGCTGGTCGTCTATGACCTGAAGGGCAGCATTATCGCCACCCTGGTTGACGGGGTGCAAAACCCCGGCCGCCATACCGTAACCTGGAACGCGACAGGCCTGTCGGGACAATCCGTGGCCAGCGGCATATATTTCGCGGTGCTGGAAGCGGGAGGCCGGCGCATCCACAGCAAGATGATGTATCTCCGGTAGGCCTGTTGAAAACGGAATAGTAATTTAATCCGGTCGTGAGTTGCCCCGGAGGAATTCGCTTGGAGTTATTATGAAACGCAGAACATTTATTCAAAACACGGCCCTGGCTGCCCTCTCCCTCGCGGCGGGGGGGACGCTGTTCAACTGCTCGGGCTCTTCGTCTTCGGGGAAAAAGCCCAATATAATCTTTATGATGGCCGATGATCTGGGTTATGGTCATCTTGGTTGTTACGGGCAGGAAAAGATAAAAACGCCGCATATTGACCGCCTGGCGCGGGAAGGCATGCGTTTTACCCAATGTTACGCCGGATCGCCGGTGTGCGCTCCTTCGCGCAGCGTGCTGATGACCGGATTGCATGCCGGGCATACGGCCATACGCGGCAATTACGGCAGCGGGGGCACGCCTATTTATGATGAGGATGTGACCGTGGCCGAACTTCTTAAGTCTTACGGTTATGCCACCGGAGCCTTTGGCAAGTGGGGACTGGGCGACATCAACACCAGCGGCATGCCCCATAAGCAGGGTTTTGACCGTTTCTTCGGCTATCTGAACCAGGTGCATGCCCATTACTATTATCCCTGGTTCCTGTATGAAAACGATAAAAAATACCTCCTGCCCGGTAATGAGGGGGGCAAGCGCGAGCAGTACACCCCGGATGTTATTCTGGGCAAGGCGTTGGAATTTATCGACCAAAATAAGGAGCAGCCCTTCTTTTTATATCTGCCTTTTGTGCTTCCCCATGTGGAGTTGCTGGTACCGGAGGAATCCTTTCGCGAATACGAGGGAAAATTTCCCGAACCCCATCCCTGGGTTGACGAAATCGGCCATTATGCCGATCAGCCCGCGCCCCGGGCCACCCTGGCAGCGATGATCTCTCACCTGGACCGTAATGTGGGTCGCGTCATGGCGCATCTGAAAAAGCTGGGACTGGATGAAAATACGATCGTCTTTTTTTGCAGCGATAACGGCGCCCAGAATAAAAAAGGGGCCGATTTGCATTTTTTTAAGGGGAACGGCGAGCTGCGCGGAAAAAAGGCGGAATTGTATGAAGGGGGTATCCGGGTACCCATGATAGCGCGCTGGCCCGGTAAAATTGAGCCGGGAACCGTCAGCGACTATATCTGGGCCTTTCAGGATGTTATGCCAACGCTTACCGCCCTGGCCGGCGCCGGGCAGCCGGAAGGCATAGACGGGACTTCCGTTGTGCCGGTCCTAACGGGCCGTGCCGAAGGCAAGGCCTCGCACAGTTTTTTTTATTGGGAACTGGAAAAAGGGGACGTGCTTCATCAGGCCGTGCGCCATGGCCGGTGGAAGGGGCTGCGTAAGGGAATTTCCGCGCCGTTGGAACTTTACAATCTGGAGACGGATATCGGCGAAACCACCGATGTGGCCGAACAAAATCCCGGTATCGTGCAAAAAATGGAAGAGTATCTGAAAAATGCCCGAAGCGAACCGCGCAACTATGAACACGGCGCGCCGACATGGTCTTACCGAAAAGAGGATACCGGCTATATTCGCTGATCGCCATAACGTGTAAGGGAAATCCTGGCGTCGGGTTTCCCGCTGTAAAATCTTGATCTATCCGGAGCGGCAACAGCCATGATAAAAACAATAGTGTTAATTACGGGACTGCTATGTTCCCTGTTGAACGCGCAGGCAGACGGTGACGCTTATATCTGGCATGATGCGGCCACTTTGCATCTGGAGGGAAAAGGCTGGGCGGCTACCCCTTCCGTGTATGACCGTCTGCCCGCCTCGGCTGAAAATCGGGTTACCGCCGATGTGTGGCGTCTAAGCCACCACACCGCCGGCCTTTCGGTAACCTTCTCCACGGACGCGGACTCTGTCCGTGTGAGATGGACACTGCTTTCCGAAAATCTCGGCCTTAAAAACATGCCCCCCACCGGGGTAAGCGGCATTGATCTTTCTGTTCGGGAAGGTGACGTCTGGGTTTTTAACGGCAACGGGCGCCCCGGAGGGCTGTCCAATGAAAAGACATTTTTCCTGGCGGGAGCGGGCCTCCGCACGTATAAGATATATTTTCCCTTGTATAATGGCCTGACGGAGATGTCAATCGGTATTCCCCGGGGCAGTTCCTTTATGCAGCCTCCCGCCGTCCCATCGTCAAAGGCGCTTGTTTTTTACGGTACTTCCATAACCCAGGGCGGCTGTGCTTCCAGGCCGGGAAATGCGGCCACTTCCATTGTTGGCCGGGCGCTGGGCCGGCCGGTGATCAATCTCGGTTTTTCCGGCGCGGGTAAAATGGAACTGGTCATGGCGGAATTGCTGGCCGGTCTGAACCCCTCGGTTTACATTTTGGATTGCCTGTGGAACATGACCGGGGAAATGGTTGCCTCCCGGGTGGAACCCTTTGTTCGTTCCCTGCGCACTCAAAAACCGGGTATCCCGATTGTGCTGGTGGAGGACAGTAACTATTTGAACGACTCTCCGACAGCCAGGGGAGAGGTTTTGCGCGGAATATATAACAAGCTGATCGCGGAGGGTACGGGCAATCTGTACTTTTTATCCAACGCAAACATGCTGGGCCGTGATGGCGAGGGTACCGTGGACAGCGTTCATCCCAATGATTTAGGCATGTGGCGTCAGGCAAGGGTGTTTACCGCCTTTTTAAAGTCCGTGCTTGAAGAAAGAAAACCCTGATGGTCGAGGTATGATGAGATATTTACTTTTGTTTGTGCTGATAGCGCTTTCCTGCACCCGTTTTGCGGGGGAAGAAGGTTGGACGGCCCTGAAAAAAGAGGCCGGCGGCCTGGGTAAGGAGGCCTGGCGGCCCATGTTGCTCTATGTGGCGGAACTGCATGAAAAAAGCACCCATCCGGCCACCTATCCCTTTGATTATGAATGGGAGGAAATCGGACCCGGATATGTTTACGGCCCGGCCTTTGGCCATTGGGATATCGTTCATCAGATCATCGATGTTCTCCCCGCTTTTCCTACCCATGCCCTTCACCAGTTGTATAATGATGTAAAAAATCAGGAGCCCGACGGCATGCTGCCCGGTTCAATCTGGATGGTTGGCGGAGAGGATGTGCCCAATATGAGCGTCAAGCGGGATAAGGTGGACTGGAACAGGGACAATGCCGGTCATCCACCCATCTGGGTGATTGCCGCGCAGGACTACATCCGCCAAACCGGCGACAAGACGGTTTTGAAAACCTTTTATACAACGCTGGTGCGCCAGATTACCTGGTTTGAGAATAAACGGCGGGCCGAGGGCGAGGGTTTTTTTTATAATGATATCCTGTTAAAAAAATGGGAAAGCGGCGTCGATCAGGGAATTCGCTTCGATGAAACGGCCATGGGCCCCTGGGCCTGTATCGACGCGACCTCGCATGTGTATCTACTCTATAAAACGGCGGCGGCCTGGGCCGGGGAGCTGGGGATGGAAGGCTCTTTTTTCAAACGCCGCGAGGGCGAGCTGCGGCGTTTTATCCGCGAGGATCTTTATGCCGCCGATGACGGTATGTTTTATGATATTTGGGCCGTAAAGGATCCCGGTTTGCGTTCTCAGGCCTTTGAGGCCATGTGGCCGCTGGTGGTGGGCGCCGCCACGCGGGAACAGGCGGAGCGATATATCGACGACTACCTGTTGAATCCCGATGTTTTTTTTACGGCGCATCCCATGGCCACGGTGGGGGTGAAGGCCCCTAAGTTTGAGCAGCGTATGTGGCGCGGCCCGGCCTGGAACAGCATGACCTATTGGGCGGCCCGGGCCTGTATCGATTACGGCCGGCCCGACGCGGCCGTAAAGTTGCTGGAAAAGGCCCTTGACGCCACGGCGCAACAATTCAGCGAGACGGGCACGATCTGGGAATTTTACAACTCCCTCGGCGGCAGCCCGCTTGATGTGCAACGTAAGCCGCATACGGAGTACAATGTACCCTGCCGGGACTATCTGGGACACAATCCGCTTTTAGCCATGGCCCGTTTATATGATTCCATAAAAAAAGGGAATAGGGCTGAGTAGAGGCTGAAATCGTCAACCCGAATAAAAAGAAGGAACGGTATCGGTAAGCTTTGTTGCTTTTTATGATTGCGATAGGGGGTGCAGCTGTGCGTCCGGGGCCGGGCTTCCGCGCTTAAGGCTTGGAGAATAGGCTCAAAACATCTATCTTGTATCAACCATGTAAACAAAGGAAAGGGTGATATATGCGCGTGGATAAGGGGAAAATGAGAATTCAATCGTATATAGCGGTTTTAGTTATGCTCCTCCCGTGGCCCTCTTTTTTGGCGGCCGGGGAAAGCGGGACGGTTAAGGTGAAGAAGGCTTTTGAGGGAATTACCTTTCAAAGGCCGCTGGATTTACAACAGCCCGCCAGACGGGATGATATTTTTGTGGTGGAACAGGAGGGACGGATTTACCGTGTTTCCAAAAAGGGAAACGCCTGGCAAAAAACGCTTTTTCTGGATTTGGGCGAGCGGGTGAGCCACAAGGGAAATGAAGAGGGCCTGCTGGGACTGGCCTTTCATCCCGGTTTTCAAGAGAACGGTTACTTTTTTTTAAATTACAGCGCCGCCGATCCCAGACGCACAAAGATTGTCCGCCTGAAGTATACAGGCGTTGATCCGGTGGATGCCGCCGGGGAAGAGCTTGTTTTGGAATTCGACCAGCCATACAGCAACCACAACGGCGGCCAGATTCTGTTTGGCCCGGACGGCTATCTTTACATTGCCGTGGGTGACGGAGGCTCGGGGGGGGATCCCAGGCGCCACGGCCAGAACCGGCGCACCCTGCTCGGCTCCATCCTGCGTATAGATGTTAACCGGCTGCCCTATGCCATTCCGCCGGATAATCCCTTTGCCGGCAATAAGTCCGGTTTCCGCGAGGAGATATTCGCCTACGGTTTGCGCAACCCCTGGCGTTTTAGTTTTCATCCGCAAACCGGCGCGCTTTGGGCCGCGGATGTCGGTCAGAATAAATACGAGGAGATTGATATCATCGTTAAGGGCGGAAATTACGGCTGGAATATCATGGAAGGCCTGCATTGCTTTTTACCCCCGTATGATTGCGGTAAAAAAGGATTGATTCTTCCTGTGTTCGAATATGACCACTCTGTCGGCCAGTCGATCACCGGCGGTTATTTTTACACGCGGGATGATATTCCCTCATTGAAGAATAAATATATCTATGGTGATTTCGTCGCCGGAAAGATCTGGGCCCTGGCCTATGATGGAAAAAAGGTAGTCTCAAACACGTTGATATCAAAGGAAGTTCGCTTTATCGCCTCCTTTGGCCGGGATAATGCCGGGAATCTGTATGTACTCTCTTTTGATGGAAATATCTACCGGCTGGGTGCCTAAGCGTTTTAGTTTGATTCGGACCCGGGCGGTTGTTCGGGCTTAAGTTCAATCGCCTGGTCTTTCATGGAACGCAGATATTCGAGGGCATGGAGTGGGTTGTATTTATTATGTTCGCCAAAAGGGTTAAACTGAACACCTACCAGTGTCGCCGCGCTGTCTTCGTTTTTGTTCCAGCGTACGCGCCCTTTCAGCTCCAGTTTTTTACCGTCGGGGAACTTCATGCGTAATTCAACGGGTGTATTGTAGGCAATGTTTTCCTGTAGTTCAAAAGCGATCCCGCTTTTGGAGAGGTTGACCACATTCAGAGCGTTGGAAGAGCCTTTGAAACGGGAAATACCCCGACCCACTCTGTATTTTAGGGAGATTCCGGGAACGGCTATACGTTTAAGGGTTCTTCTGTCTTTCATATCTTGCGCTGAGAGCATACAGACCTTTGTTGGTTAGGGTTCTAATAATAGCGCGTAATCCACTAAAAGTCTGTGAGCTTTGTCAATTAAGACAATTTGGTCATCAATAGGAGCTTCTCTGTGCTAAAGAGGGTTTCGGCCTCTTTAATTTTTTCCATGCTGCCCATATCCGCCCAGGAGTAACGGCTAAGGTCATGGGCCAGGATCCTTTCGGATTCCGCCAGCCGCAGATATTCCGGTATCACGGAAAAATATTCCGCATCGGTAAACTGTCCGATCAACGCGGGTGAAAGAATATGTATGCCGCAAAAGGCGTAGGGCCGGCAGGGCATATTTTTAAAGGCCTCTACCCAAAGATGTTCGCCGGACTTAGTATTTTCCCAGCCACAGAGGCGCATGTCCGTGTTGAACAGCAGATAGCGCGTTGTTTTCCTTTGATTTACCGCCAGGGTTGCGGCGGCTTTCTTTTTCCGGTGAAGGTCAAATAACCCGGCCAGGGGAATAGTGCTGACAATATCGGCATTGTGAACCAGCAGGGGAAAGTCGGGGTCAAATTCCGGAGCGGCCTTTTTTATGGCCCCGCCGGTATCCAGTAGGTTTTCCTCGTAAGAAAAGCGGATATCGAGATCGAAGGAGTTCCGTTGTTCCACAAAGCGTTTAATTTGCTCCGGATAATGGTGCAGGTTGATGACCAGGCGTTGAAAGCCTTCCTTTTTTAGGCGGAGGATCAGCCACTCCAGAAGCGGCCGGCCCCGGAAAGGGACAAGGGCCTTGGGCATGGAATCGGTTAAAGGGCGCAGCCGGCTGCCGACTCCCGCCGCCAAAATCAGAGCCTGCCTCATCAGCTGTCCTTCATTTCCTGCTCACGGTGGCGCAGCCGGATATCGACATCATATTTTTCCTTTAAGTGGGCCGACAGGCGGTTGGCGCAATAGACGCTGCGGTGCTGGCCGCCGGTGCAGCCGAAAGCCACCATCAGGTCGGTAAAGTTACGGCTGCGATAGTTTTCAACGGCCTGATCAATGAGGGCGAAGGTGCTGTTAAGAAACTGATCGACCTCCTTCTTGTCATCCAGAAATGCGATCACCTCACGGTCGTTGCCGGTAAGAGTTTTGTATTGTTCATAACGACCGGGGTTGGGCAGCGAACGGCAATCGAAGACAAAACCACCCCCATGTCCCCTTTCATCCCAGGGAATCCCTCTTTTATAGGAAAAGCTGTCTATGCGTACCGTTAGCCTTAGTTGGGAATCATTAAGCGTGCGCAGGTAGCTGGAACGTACCAGTTTGCTCCAGGCCTCGGTCAGGGCCGGAATCTCTATGGGCAGCTTCACCGCGTGTAACAACTGTTCCAGGTTGCGGATGGCATAGGGTACGCTCTTTAAAAAATGGGGCTTGCGTTCATAAAAGCCGCGAAAGCCGTAGGCGCCCAAAGCCTGCATGATGCGGATGAATACAAAGCCGTGATAGTACTCTAAAAAACGTTTCCGGTTAAAGGAGATGTGTTTTTCCAGTTCTTGAAGATAGACGTCGCGCAGATGTTCGCGCACCTGTTGCGGGATATCGGCCTTGGCGTCATAGAGCAGGGAGGCCAGGTCGTACTGCAACGCTCCCTTGCGCCCGCCCTGATAGTCTATAAAATAGATATCATTATTATGCAGCATGATGTTGCGTGATTGAAAATCGCGGTAAAGGAAATAATCCCGGGGGCTGGAGAGCAGGAAGTCGGTAAAGGTGATAAAGTCGTTTTCCAGTTCCTGTTCGTCAAAGGGGATTTTAGCCAGCTTAAGGAAATAATATTTGAAGTAGTTAAGGTCCCACATCATGGACTGCCGGTCAAAACTGGAGCGGGGATAACAGACGGAATAGTCCAGGTGTTGAGCCGCCCGTATCTGGAAATGGGGCAATTGGGCCACTACTTTTTCATAGGTAGAGACAAGCGTTTGGGAAAACCCCTGTTTTTCCCGGTGACGGCTGATATAATCGAAAAGCGTTGTATCGCCCAGATCTTCTTCCAGGTAAATATGGTTATCCAGTTCCTGTTCATATATTTCTGGAACATTCAGCCCCTGTTTTTTAAAGGTTTTGGAAAAAGAGAGGAAGGCAATATTTTCTTTTAAATCGGGGTTGTAAACACCGATAGCCTTTTTATTTTTTCCTTGCAGACGGTAATAGCGGCGGTCGGAACCATGGGCGGGCAATGGACTTACGGAGATCGCTTCCTCCCTGGCCCAGCGTGAAAACAGCTCTTTTAGTGCTTTTTGATGATTCATGGGAATCTGGCCTCTGATATGTATTTTTGTAATAATGTTTGTTTTGTGATCGAATATCTCTTTTACTTTGATATTTCCGAGACGGGGGCAATTTATTGTATTTGTGCCGTATATCAAAAAGAGAAAAGCCGTTTAAATAATATTTAGTTCATATAGGATTCGACGATGATGCAAAATATTATAACCCGAAAAAGGCTATGGAGTCCGTAAAAAACAGTATAGAAGATAACTATTCGATTCGAAGAATCACCGAGCTGGCCATCCTTTATTTCGGTTTGGGGTACCTGTCCCTAAGCTTCTCGGCCAATCCGGGCGTCACGCCGGTTTGGCCGCCGGCGGGGGTCGCCCTGGCCTGGGTTATTTTGCATGGCTGGCGGGTGTGGCCGGGCATTGTTCTGGGGTTGGCCATGCTGGGCTATACGCAGGATTTTTCTCCCTATGGTGTAACTTTCATTAGCCTCCTGAACTCTTTCGAAGCTTTATTTGGCGGCTGGCTGATAAACCGTTTGAAAAAAAATACCGACTGTTTAGGCACAACCGCGGAGATACGCCGTTTTATAGTGATTTCCCTGTTGGTTCCCCTACCCACCGCTTTAATAGGCAGCCTGGCTTTTGGAACTCTCGGGTTTCGGGAGTGGACACAGATACCGGAAACAGCCCTCTTTTGGTGGCTGGGCAATATGATTGGTATCCTTGTTTTTGTGCCTGCTTTTCTTGTTTGGAATCGTCATGCCCGGCTGGAAGTCCGGCTGAAGGAAGCCGCTCTTTTTTTTGGTTTTCTGTTGTTAAATCTCTTGGTTTTTGTTTATGGGAGTTTGTGGACGGATCAATCCACCGTGATGATCTATATCCCCCTCACCCTGGCCATCTGGCTGGCTATACGCTGGCGTCTGCCGGGGGCAACTTTTGCCAATATTGTGGTAGTGGGCTTTGCCGGTTATGCCAGCTCTACCGGCCTGGGTCCTTTTGGCACCGAGGAGTCCTTCCTTTCGGTTTTTATGCATGTCTCCTTTTTGGCGGTTTTGTCAAGTTCAACCCTTTTGGTTGCGGTACTGATGAATGAAAACGAAAAAAACCGCCAGGACTCACAGGAACGGGAGGAGAGATTACGGCTGGCCCTGGAAGGCGCCTCCATGGGGTCATGGGATTATAATGTAAATGAAGGAAGAATTCATCTTGATAAAATTACCGCGAATATTGTGGAGAAGGAAACAACAGATAGTGTTCACTTTAACGAGTTTATAAGCCGGGTTCATCCCGAAGACCGCAAAAAGGTAATGGTGGCCTTCGGCAAACATCAAAAAAAACAGTCTCCTATGTTTAGTATCGAATATCGAATAAAAACAGAAAAGGGAAACTGGAAGTGGGTTCTGGATAAGGGAAAGATTTTTGAAAGAGACAGTGAAGGACAGCCGTTACGTGTTGTGGGCACGATTCAGGATATCACACAGCATAAACAGCTTTTGCAGCGATTGAATGAAAGTGAAAATCTGGCCCGGGCCCTCTTTGACAAATCACCCATCGGTATTGAAATTGTAAACGCCGAAGGAAATGTTACCTATGCCAACGATGCGATAGTTAATATTTTTAATGTGAAGAATAAGGAAGAGGCGATGAAACGGTATAACCTGTTTCAGGATCCTTCATTTTCTGAAGACTATGTAAAGCGACTTCAGGCAGGGGAAACGTTTACTCTCTCTTTTTGGTACGGACGGAAGGCGGTCAACGCACATAAAATGTTTATTTCCGGTTTGAAAAAGGCCCGTTTTCTAAAAGCTGTCTATACGCCGTTGCAGCTTAAAAAAGGGGAGGAGCGCTTTCTGGCCATGTTTATGGATGAAACCAAATCCAAACAGGCCGAAAACCTGTTAAGGGAAAGCCGTTTGCGCCTGACCACGCTGATTAATGCCACGCCTGATGTTATATGTTTTAAGGATGGAGAAGGGCGCTGGCTGGAAGCCAACAAGGCCGATCTGGAACTGTTCCAATTGGAGAATGTGGATTATCGTGGTAAGAAAGACAGCGAACTGGCGCCCTACAGCCCCTTTTATTACGACGCCTTTATGACCTGTGAGGAAAGCGATGAAATCGCCTGGCGGAAAGGGTCCATCTCCCGGGGCGAGGAGGTAATCCCACGGCCGGAAGGGCCACCAAAAGTTTACGATGTTTTGAAAATTCCCCTGTTTAACGAAGACGGGTCGCGTAAGGCTCTTATTGTATTGGGCCGGGACATTACCGAACTGAAGGAGGCGGAGAAAAAGCTGCGCCAGGTGCAAAAGATGGAAGCTATTGGCACCCTGGCCGGAGGCATCGCCCATGACTTTAATAATATTCTGACCCCAATATTTGTCTATCTGGAACTGGCCATGCTTGAGGCCGGAAAAGAAGCAAAACTCGGCCGTTATTTGAGTAGTATTCAGGGCGGTGTGGAAAAAGCACGTGATTTGGTTAAGCAAATTCTTTATGTGGGTCGGCAAAGTGACCAACGTAAGGAGGCGGTGCATTTGTCCCGCATTGTCAAGGATGCCTTAAAGCTGATTATGGCTTCCTTCCCCAGCAATATCCGGATCGAAACCGATTTGCAGGAAACCGGTGATCTGATCTATGCCGACAGCACTCAAATACATCAGATAACCATGAATCTGGCAACCAATGCCCTGCACGCCATGGAGTCCGCTGAAAAAGGCGTGCTGACCATCTCTTTGTCTGTTCAGGATATCGAAGAGCGTGAGGCAAAGAGGCTGCATTTAAACAGGGGTCCCCATTGCCGCTTGCAATTCCGGGATACCGGCTCCGGCATCCCGGATGATATTCAGGAAAGAATATTCGAGCCCTTTTTTACAACTAAAACTGTGGGCAAGGGCAGCGGTTTGGGCTTGTCCATCGTACATAGCATCATACAGGACCATAATGGCGCCATTGCCCTGGATAGTGACGGAAAGAGCTATACCGTTTTTGACGTCTATTTACCGGTGATGAATAGTCGTGATCAATTTGCAGTGGATTCTCCCGATGACATCATCCGCGGGCAGGGTCAACATATCTGTTATGTGGACGACAAAAAAGCCATTTGCGAAATGGGCAGAAATGTTCTGGAATTTATCGGTTACAGGGTGACGGTCTTTGAAAATGCTCTTCAGGCCCTGGAGTCCTTTAAAGATGGCGTGGTGTACGATCTTTTGCTTACCGATCAAAGCATGCCCGAGCTCAGCGGTCTTGAATTGATCAGGGCGGTGAAGGAGCTTCGGCCGGATATTCCGGCGGTATTAATGACCGGTTACACGGCGGAAAAGCAGAAAATTGAAGAGGAACAGACTTATCTGTCGGCCTTTATTCAGAAACCGTTTCAGATTCCCGAACTTAGCGCCATTCTTTCAAAGTTGCTCAATGGTCAGGCCTCATCCTGATTAAGCGGCGGTTTCCCTTTCCAATATGCCGCGTCCTCTTTCCCGGCTACTATTCCAGATAAAATTTTTAAGACGATCCTTCGGTAAAACAAAGCTTTCTTTATCATAGCCCTTACCTTTAAGATAAGCGGAGATAAGGTCGTCAAGGGCATCGGAATCGATAAAAGCGGGGTCGAAGTAGGCCTTCCAGTCTATCACGGGTAAAAACTTTTCGCTGCCGTATTGTTTCCTGATTTTTAGCCGCACTTCCTGGGGCAGGCGTCGTTCACCCATTTCAAAGGTCAGATAATAGGCCAGGCATTTTTTAGCGTAATTTTCAACAAGAGATTCCAGTTGTTGCATTGTGTTCATAAGTCGTCCTTTGTTGGTGATCCATTACTTTCTTTTCATCGGCAATATAAACAACACGCAAGAGATTTCAGTTTAAAAAGTTTGACTATTCATGCTTTTCTCTCTATAATAAACATGCCTTCCGCCTATTTAAGATTGTTAGTATGGATGTTTTTGAAAAGGGTTGGTTAAAACATGAAAAGCCTTTGAAAATTAATATTAATTGTGTCCATTTTTTTACCTCTTAATTGGATCAAGTGTATGCTTTACTAAGCCTTTTCGAAAAAATAAACAAATAAAAATCACATGGCCCGAAGGAATACTGTTATAGCAGTAATATAGAAAGAGCCAAATGGCCTGGACTATAACTTTCCGGGCTATGTAAAAAATATAAACTTCAGACATATAAAAATTAAGTTTAATTATAGATGTTATGCGCTGAACTATAATGAGAGTAGTGGAATATGCTGCCAAATTGATATAGTAATGCAAAAAATGTAAGGCTCTCAGGCTAAGTAACTTGTATGATGGAGAATGATGTAATGAATGAAAAAGTATATTTGGGGATTATCAATATTGCAGGGATTCATGATTTTATTGGTGAAAGCCGTAAGTTGGTGGAGTTGCATTACGGAAGTAAAATAGCCAATAATATAGTAAGTCAAATTGTTACTGGTTTAATGAAAGACAGTAAATCAATAAATAACATAATATTCCGCCTGAAGGAAAAGCTTGGTGAGCTTTTTATAATAAAAGACTTTATCATTCCGCCAGGTGATTCTGTCGGAACCGAGAACTATAATTATCCTAATCAGTTACTTTTTGAGTTTTTCGGAAGCCCGAAAGCAGCCGATGTTGAAATGGTGTTAAGAGATTTTTTAAAAAAGTATTTTAATGAAAAAGGAGAAGAAAGCTTAGAATTATGCAATGAATTTAAAGACTTTGAAAAAGAATGGCTTGCACAATGGCAAGATTGTCTGCCTATATATTTTACTTCGGTGGAAATGAATAACGGTAATTTTGCGGAACATCATAGGCTTTTACAAAAAAAGCTGATTGTTCATAAGTTAAACAGGCGGTTTGAGCAGTGGCAGGGAGGCGCCTCTGTTTTAAAGTGTATACAATGCGGGCACCGGGAAATAATAGGGCCAACCTTAAATAGTAAATTAAATACAGACTTTTGGGGTAGTTCTCTG